>Ga0255346_1005834_pt1 | contig 12420 bp, 9 predicted proteins | sample wastewater_treat_FD_194410 | JGI IMG/M metagenome (GOLD analysis project Ga0255346, IMG submission 194410) | Wastewater microbial communities from Lulu Island WWTP, Vancouver, Canada - plant22 | ecosystem: Engineered > WWTP > Wastewater > Unclassified | place: Canada: Vancouver, British Columbia... | reverse complement strand
TTGCCTTGGCCGCCGATGACGACGGCGACGGGTTGATGGACATGGACGCAAGCGGTTCGAACATCTTATGGCGTCAGACGGTGGTCTACCACGTCTGGAACCGTTCGCCTTACCAGATGCGTCGCACCCTCTTCCGCAACCGGTATCCGGACGCCTCCTATGCCGACCGCTACAATCAGGTGGCGGCGGTGGTCATGAGCGGCGAGGGCGCAGGGGCCTGCCTGGCCGGGGAGAGCGCGACCACCTCGGTCATGTTCCAGAACCTGTTCACCGGCCGCCTGTGGCACGCCACCGCGCGCTTCGACGGCTACTCGCCCCGGCCCAACGTTGCAGAAAAAATCACCTTCGGCAGCCTGCCGCTCGCACCGGGCGCTCACAAAATGAATTTCAAAATCGTCGGCAAAAATCCCGACGCTTCCGCGCGCCGCCTGCGCTTGGATCAAGTGTCCGCCAGCGTTTCGGGCTGGCCGGTGGAGGCTGAACATTGCAGCGCGGAGGGCCCCGGTGCCGATCCCTTCTTCGTGGGGCAGGGGCTCAGTTCCGCCGCCTACGGGCTGACCGCCGCCACTGCGGCGGATGGCGACACGCTCTCGCTGACCCTCTACAACGACATGATCGAGGAGTGCATCTTCACCAGACCTCATGCGAGTTTCTCCAACACCGTGGTGTGCCTCGATCTGACCAATGCGCCTGCGTCCTTTCGCGACGGCGTCATCGTGGCCAAGTTGGAAGGACAGTACAAAACCGCCTGGTGGGGCAGCGTTCAGGCGGCGATGCACAGCAACCCAGATCAGGAGGGGCGCGACTGCTCTGCCACCGCGGACTATCTGTTCAGGCCGGACACGAATTATGCGGTCCGCATTCCGGTTTTCGGCGAGTATGTCCGCGTCGACGGGTTCGGGCCTGTCTTCCGGATGTACAAATCGCACTACAACGGCGGCTTGCGGATCTATGATCCGGCCTATGCAGTGACCACCAACCTGTCAGGCCCCTCGATTGGAAGCGGCATACAGCTGCACCCCCTGAGTTTCTGGCAGAACGGCGTTAAAAAAGCTGACTGGGCCTCCTGCGCCGAGGGCGGGGTGGACCTGCGGCCGGATGGTCCGCTGGACTGGGTTTTCGCTGGACAGGGCCTCATGTTCTCCTGCCGCATGGAGCCCGCTGCGCCCGGCGTCGATGCGATCCGTGCGTTCGACATAACCTCGGCGGCCGGCAAGGCGTGGACCTGCTGGGTGCTGCCGGGGGCGACCGCGGATAACGCCATGCAGAACGACTGGTCGGGGTTTGGCGCGCAACCGCTCTACCGCAACGAGGGCACCGCCATCCTGCCGGGGCTGGTCTGCATGACCGTCAACTATGCGGAGGAGGGCGAATATATCTCGACCGTCTTTGACACGCGCGATGAACAAGGGACGACCAAGACCGTGTCGTGGGAGGTGGACACGCCGGCCGGATCAACCTTCAAGCTTTACGCACGCGGCGGCAACACACGGACGGCTGACGGCTTCGGCATCGAGGATGCTGCCGACTGGCAGAGCACCGGCGAGGCGGCGAACGGAAGCGGCTTCACGGGCAGTGGGGGGCGGTATGTCCAGTTCCGCTGTGCCTTCACGGCTCAGCAGGCCCGCACCTATCCGGCGGGAAGCAGCGCGGGCGGCGTGACCGGCACGGGGCCTTACCGCCGTGATACGCCGCGCGTGAGACGCGTGTGCTTCAACTGGCCCGGCGCAGAGAAGTATGTGGATGTCTCGGCGACGGTGCTGAAAGGCCCGGATTGCGGAATTTTCGCAGTGGATGTGGACGGACGTGAGCTGGTGCAGGGCGTCACGATGGAGATCGAGATTTTCAAGGACATACGCACCCAGACGGGGCGGCGCGAGCGTCTACGCTCGGCGATGACGGCTGAAGTCGAGCCGCGCAACAGCGGCAAATGATGCAAACAGACAGGAGGTGGATATGACACGCAGACAACGACAAGGGGGCTCGGCCCTGATCATTGTACTCGGGATCGTTGCGGTGGTGACCATCACCGCCGGCGCGATGTGCTACACGGCCAACCAGCAGATGCACGCAGCGAGGGTCACACGTGAAATACTCAAAGCGCGTCTGATCGCGGAGTCGGGCCTCAACAAGGCTTACAACGAGGTCAAGAACGATTTCTCGAAGATCGGCAGTTGCGCCCAGAGCGGCACGCTGGGGGACGGCACGTATGCGGTGCGGACCGTCACGGCTCTGGGGGGGCACCCCAACCGGGCCCAGATCATCTCGGAAGGGCGCTGCGGGATCGGCAGGGCCACGGTGTCGGCGGACCTCGAGAACATTCCGATCGTAACCAGCGAAGGGAGCGGTGACGCGAACTTTATCCGGCTCCCGTATGACCTGCAGGTGGGCGGGAAACTGGATTTTGCGGGAAACGCAGAGGCACTGTTCGAACTCATCTACGCCCTGAGAGACCTCACGGTGAGAGGCAACCCGACCTTTGCCGATGTGGTATCGTTCTTCAGCTCCGCGGGCATCGATATCAAAGCCGGAAACATCGATGGCTCCTACGAAATGTTTGAGAATCAGCCGCCGCAGGCGATCGTGACCGCAGTGCTGATTACGGCTATCAATGCCCTTAAGGAGCATGCGCGGAAAAACGGCGCGGTCTACGCCTCGGGTGCCGAGATTCCGGACGCGCCGCCCGGAGGGGTCGCGTACTGCACGGGCGGCTCGAAAGGTTGGAGCGGGAAGGGCAAAGGCTGCTTCATCTTTGAAGGCGATGTGAGCTTCCAGGGCAGCGGTATCGACATAGAATCCGTCAACAACTATCCGGCGTTGATCGTGCTGAGCGCTTCCGAGGTCAAATTCAACGCGGACGCGGTAATCCACGGTGCGCTCCTGTTCCCGAACGCGAGCTTCACGGTCAATGGTCACGCGGAGATCCACGGTGTGATCCTGGTCGGCCAGTCTGCACGTATCAACGGCACGGCCGATCTCTATCCGGGCGAAGGCGGCCGGGGCTTTGAGGTGCCGCCGGAAGAGCGTGTTAAAGACAACGTCGTCATCACCGCGTGGCATTAAGCCGGACCATGTAGAGGATGTTGTGCGAGGGGCGTAATGGCATACGCGAAGATACCAGAAAAAGAAGTGTCGCTGCTGGTGAGGGCCTTAGGGCTGTTGGTGAATCAGGCCGGCGTTTACGGGCCTACGCACAATGTCACCCAGCGCGCAGCGCGCAGTGTGTTCGCGGAGTTGGATGAGATTGTCGGGCGTTACGGCGCGGTCGAAATCGCGTTGAAGGAGAACCACCTGCTCTTGAACGGCTCGATGGACGGCATGGATGCCGCGTCAGCCAGGAATCTGGCTGACCGCATGAACCTGTACAAGATCGGCGGGTTGCTCTTTTTGCCGCCAGCCGACCTCGATGAGTTCCTGACCTGTGTCGCACTGTTCGGCACACCGCCCGCCGTGCTGGCGGCGAAGGGCGGTTTTGAGGCCGCGCTGAAGCAGGTCGGCCTGCGTAGTATACAGGCCGTGGAGGTGGCCTACCGACGTGTCACAGATGACGACCCTCCCGTGGAGTCTACGATCACCGCGTCCCCGTCAACCGTCACCGCCAACGTTGAAGACCTGGTGGCCGCCTGGGCACGCGATTTCAGCATGCCGCACGCGGTACCTGAAGAGCCCGTGATTCCGGCCGTGGTACAAAAGGACCGCATCCAGCGACTGGCGACCCTGCTGCGTGAAACCGCCACAATGCTGGAAAACGACGTGGGGCTGGACAGCGACCAGCGGCAGCAACAGATCCGGGAGGCCATTGCCCGGATCCGTGCGGCGTTGACAGAGGTCACTCTGGAATCGGAACGTCACATCACCGCCCTGGCGGAACAGGTAAATGCCGACCGCCAGACCATCGCCAGCATCGAATCCGCCGCGCGGCGGCGCGGCCTCGGCATCCGGCTGACGCGCGCCGAACTGGTGGAGCGTTACGCGGAGCTGAACCAAGAGATCGTCCAGCCGCTGACCGTTTCGACCGGTGTGATCGATATGCTCGGTTCCGGCAAGGCGGGGCCGCTCAACGCCTCGCAGCGTGACATGCTGCGCCTCGCCTCAGAGAGTGTCGAGCGCGTCAACCAACTCGTCGCCTACATGTGCCGTATCGCGGGCCTGCCCACCAGCCTGACGCCCGACATGGATATGATCGCCGACACCTACCGCTGATCGCGCGGAGCGCGATCAGCGGAGTTGGGAGTTGGGATTTAGGAGTTAGGAGTTAGGATTTAGGAGTTGGGAGTTTAACGCAGAGGCTTTTTTGGGGGGCACTGCTCGGGTTTTTTATCCACAGATTTTTATTGCCGCCTGTCGTCAGTCAGTTGGGAGTTTGTGCTCATAACCCGCAGCAGCGGTATAATCGCAAGATGGGTTGGCATCCGCATCGCCGATGGTGTAGACGCCGCCAGCCGGGCATTTCGGCTCGACCTTGATGTATTTGTCGGGCCCGTACAGGTCGGATTCAGTAACGCCGCCGTTGGCCATAAGCGACTGATCCTTCGCGTTCTGGATCTGCTTGAGGTTCACGATACAGGCGTTCTGGCGCGACTTTTTGCGTGACAAGAGGTAATTCGGGATGGCGATCACGGCCAAGATGCCGATGACCGCAACCACGGTCATGATTTCAACGAGCGTGAAACCCTTGCGGTTCTTTTTCATGGGCGTCCCTTCTTTCCTCTTTGACTCGGGCAAAATCTGTGCCAAGAGAGTAACATGAGCAAGATGCCTGTGCCACACCTGCAAGCGAGTGGTTTTTTCGAGGGAGTCGAATGATTCGATTCCATCGATTCTCTCGGTTCCATCGGCGGTTTTATGCCACACGTTGCCGCACTGTGACGGAGAAGCCGAGCGGAGGACTTTTACTCTCACCGCTGCGGGCCGCAAATAAAAAGAGGGCGTCCCCTGCAGGACGCCCCCTTTTATCACGCGCCTTCGTTATGGAGTCGGCGTAGCGGCGGCTGGTTCCGGGATCTTGTGTTCATAGCCCGTATCAGCAGCGTAGCTACAGGTCGGGTCGGTATTCGCATCGCCGAGGGTATATGCGGTACCAGGCTGGGCCGGGCAGCGCGGCTCGACCTTGATGTACTTGTCGGCCCCGAACAGGTCGGCCGCATTGACGCCGCCGCCGGCCAGCAGCGACTGCTCCTTCGCGCCTTGGATCTGCTTCAGGTTCGCGACGCAGGCGTTCATGTGCGACTTCTTGCGCGACAAGAGGAAGTTCGGAATGGCGATCGCGGCCAAGACGCCGATGATCGCAACCACGATCATAATCTCAACGAGTGTGAAACCTTTACGGTTCTTTTTCATAGGTTGTCCCTTCTTTTCTCTGACGTTAGTAGTTGTCGGTCAACCGGCATCCTGTCGGTTTTCGACTCGTATTGAGCACAACCTGTGCCAAGGGAGAGTGAATAACGAATAACTAATAGCGAATAGCGGGGAGAGGTAACAAGTCATAGGTAAGGGGTGAGAGGTGAGAGGTTTTTTCGAGGAAATCGAAAGATTCGAATGATTCGATTCAATCGATTCTCTCGATTCCATCGACGATTTCGCGCCGTGCTTGGCCGCGCTGTGACAAAACACGGAACGGTGCCTTTACACCCGTCGTTGCGGACCACTGTGTGGTCGCAGCAAGGACAAGAACGCCGAATGCCCGACGCAAACAAACCAATGAACGAACGCACTAATGAACGAATGAACTTCTCAAAAGTGATAGCTTTTTGCAGAAACGACAAGAAAACTCTTAACTTTCGGGAGGCGCGGAGTCATCAGCCAGCTTACGGTAGAGGGTCGCCAGGCTCACTTGAAGGGTCTGGGCGGCCTTTTCTTTGTTACCGTCGGAAGAAGCAAGGATCTGCTCCAGATACTCCTTCTCCTTGGCCTTCAGGAAACTCTTGAGCGAGGCGCTGGCTTGCGATGCCGGGGCGGATGTCTGCTGCGCCTTGGCTTCGCTGGCGCGGGCGACGACGCGCGGAGGGAGCAGGTCAGGGGTGATGGTGTCGGACTGCAGGAAGGTCACGGCATGCTTGATGGCGTTTTCCAATTCACGGATGTTGCCGGGCCAAGCGTAGGCCACGAGCAGATCGGCGGCCTCCTGCGAGATCGAGGGCTGGACCGCCCTGTCGGCGGTTTCGGTGCGGATGAAGTGGCGCGCGAGCGGGAGGATATCCTCGGGACGGTCACGCAGGGCCGGGATATCGAGGGTGATGACCGCGAAACGGTAGTAGAGGTCGGCACGGAAAGCACCCTGCGCGACAAGCTGCTCCAGGTTGGAGTTGCTGGCCGCGATCACACGCACATCGACCGCGATATTCGTGTTGCCGCCGACACGCCGTATCTCCTTCTCCTGCAGGACGCGCAGCAGTTTGCCTTGCAGCAGCAGGGGCAACGAAGCGATTTCGTCAAGAAAGAGCGTGCCGCCGTCGGCGGTTTCGAAGAGTCCCTCTTTATCGACGACCGCACCGGTGAAAGCACCCTTGACGTGGCCGAACATCTCCGATTCGAGCAGGTTTTCGGGCAGCGCGGCGCAGTTCACCGCCACCCACGGTTTGTCTTTACGGGGACTGGTGTTGTGGATCGTGCGCGCGATGACCTCTTTGCCGGTACCACTTTCACCGTTGATCAGCACGGTGGCGGCAGTGGGGCCGACGCGCTGGATCATCTCGCAGACTTGCAACATGGCGCTGTTAGCGGCGATGAGGTTTTCAAACTGGTAGCGCAGCGGGGCGTTGGGGTCGGTGGCGACGGCGGCAGCCGCATTTTTGGAGGATTCGACGGCACGCTTGACAATGTCCAGCATCTCATCGACCTTGAAGGGCTTGGAAAGATAGTCGAACGCGCCGTTTTTCAAGGCGTCAATGGCGGTTTCAACCGAGGCGTAGGCTGTGAGCAGAATCACGGGGAGCTTGGGTTGGAGCGCATTGATCTCTTTGAGAAGCGCCAGTCCGTCCACCGGCGACATGCGCAGATCGGTGATGACCAGATCAAAGGTATCACTTTTTATAGCATCCAACGCGCCATTACCGTCCTTGGCCGTAACGACATCATAGCCGTTCGCCTTGAGCAGACTCTGCAACAGTAACAGAATACGCGCTTCGTCATCTACGATCAGAATTTTCGGCATAACCGAAGCTCCAAGCCCATTTGTATCCATCGGGTGGTCATTATAGGGAAAAACGGCGTGAAAGGCAAGGACGGGCAGAACCTAGCTAATCACGGTGCTGAGCTTGAAGATCGGCAGGTACATGGCGATCACAATGCTACCGATGATCAAGCCTAGGAGGACCATGAGCAGCGGCTCCATGAGCGACGTCAGGGCGGCGAGGGTAGTCTCGACCTCATCGTCGTATGTATCGGCGACGCTGTCGAGCATCTCATCGATGCGGCCGCTCTTCTCGCCGGCAGCGATCATGCGAATCATTAGGATCGGCAGGTAGGGCTTGCCCTCCAGTGAAGCGCTGAGGGTGTTGCCCTGCTCAATGCCGGCGCGGGCGGCCAGGATCGATTCTTCGATCACCTTATTACCGATAGAAAGGGCCACGACCTGCATGGCGTCGAGAATCGGTACGCCGCTGACCAACATTTGCGCAAAGAGGCGGCTGAAGCGCGCGATGGAAACCTTCTGTACCAGATCGCCGAAGATCGGCAACTTGAGGATAAGCTTATCGTACTGGTAACGTCCTGCCTTGGAGGCCTTCCACTTGCGGAACATGAAGATGAGCACCACAACGGTAGGAAGCAGCACATACCAGTATTTCCGTATGAATTTGCTGATATTGACCAGCATGCGGGTCGGCCCCGGCAGCGCAGAACCGAACCCCGCGAACATTTCCGTGAAGACCGGCACCACGAAGGTGATCAAGCCGCCGGCGATGATCAGCGCGATCGAAAGTACGACGGTCGGGTAGGCCATGGCAGACTTGACCTTGCGCACCAGCCTGGCGGAGGCGTCCAGCATGGCGGCCAGGCGTCTGAGCACAGCCGCGAACTGGCCGCTCTTCTCGCCGGCAGCGACCATATTGAGGTACATGTCGTCGAAGATCTGGGGAAAGTGCCGCAGGCCGTCAGAAAAGGGCATCCCGCTCTCGATACTCTCGCGCAGCACGCGGAGCACGCGCTTGAACCCTGGGTGTGTGCATTGATCTTCCAGGGTCGAGACAACCGTCAGGATCGACATGCCGGCATTCAGCATGCTGGCGGTCTGCCGGGTGAAAGGGATCAACTCCTTCTTAATGATCTTGCCGACACCTTGGACGCGGAGAGTGGGAATCTTAGACGTTTTCGCGGACATTTAGGGGGACCTTTCCTGAAAGATTATTCGCTGCCGGTGACTTCGAGAGCGGCACGCAGGGAGGTGATGCCATCGCGGACTTTCATCAGGCCAACGTCTTTCAGCGTGGCCATGCCCTCTTGGATGGCAACCGTACGGATGACATCGGCTGGGGCACCTTTCACGGCGGCCTCACGGATGGCGTCCGTGACCGGCAGCACCTCCATGAAGGCACCGCGCCCTTTGAAACCGATATTGTTACACTTGGGACAGCCGACCTCTTCGAAGAGCGTGGCGTTTTCAAAAAAGGCGGGATCGATCTGGTTAGCGACCAGCACGTCGGGCTCGATCGTTGCGGGCTTTTTACAGACCGGGCAAAGTTTGCGGTAGAGGCGCTGCGCTTGGGCCAGGATCAACGAGGAGGCGATCAAGAAGGGCGGGACCCCCATGTCGATCAGACGGGGAATGACACCGGCGGCGTCGTTGGTGTGCAGGGTGCTCAGCACAAGATGGCCGGTGAGCGCCGCCTTGACGGCGATATCGGCGGTTTCGTCGTCACGGATCTCGCCGACCAGCACGATGTCGGGGTCTTGACGCAGCACGGAGCGCAAGACCGTGGCGAAGGTGAGTCCGGTCTGCTGGTTGACGTGCACCTGGTTGACCCCCTCGATCTGATACTCGACGGGATCTTCGACCGTCACGATGTTGACATCCGGCGTGTTCAGGTCTTGCAGACAAGAGTAGAGCGTTGTCGTCTTGCCGGAGCCGGTCGGCCCGGTCACCAGAATGATGCCGTGCGGCTGATTGATGGCATGCTTCATGGCCTGATAGGCGAAATCGTCCAAACCAAGCGAGGCCAGGCTGGGCGCCAGATTGCTCTTGTCCAGCGTGCGCATCACCACCTTTTCGCCATGGACGGTCGGCAGGATGCTGACCCGGATATCGACCTCTTTCTTGAGGGCTTTGACCTTGAAACGGCCGTCCTGCGGGTTGCGGCGCTCCGCGATGTCGAGGTCCGACATGATCTTGATACGCGAGACAATCGCATTGTGGAGCGCGCGCGGCGGGCTGGGGCGCTCGATCAGAGCGCCGTCAATCCGGTAACGCAGGCGTGAGACGCGCTCCATTGCCTCAAAATGAATGTCGCTCGCACCGGTGCGCAACGCCTCGACCAGCATCATGTTGACCATCCGGATCACCGGGGCTTCTTCAGCGGTCTCCAGCGTCTGGTCGATGCTCTCTTCCTTTTTCTGCGGCTCGCTGGAGAACTCGATGTCGGTGTCGCCCCCCTTCATGATGTTTTCCATCGCCAGCTTGGGGTTGGAGGCATCGATACGCGCCTTGGCACGGCCCAACGCATCGGTGACCTCTCGTTCTGCAGCAACCAGCGGGATAACCTCAAGGCGCGTGTGCCGCGCCACCCCTTCCAGCGCCAACAAGTCGAAGGGGTCGCCGAATACCACCGTCAGGCGCTGGCCCAACTTCAGGAGGGGGACGGCCTTGGAGCGTGTCCAGACCTGCGGCGGGGCTAGGTCGATCAGATCCTGCGGCGGGACCAAGGTCGCAGGCAACTTAATCGGAGGCAGATTGAAGTAGGCGGCAACGGCCAGCGTGAGCGCTTCAGGTGTGACCAGTTTGCTTTGCGCCAGATAACGCTCCAGCGGAAGCTTGCCGGCATCTTCCAGCGCAGCCTGAAGCTGGTCGTGGGTCAGAACGCCGCGTTGCAGCAGCGAGCCCTGAAAACTTGAGTAATGAACGGGTTGTGGCATCACAGCGAGTCGGAAGCAGGAAAGATGCCAAGGCTTTTTCGATAGAATCGACGATTTTTGGCCACCGGCACGAAGATTGCTTTACTCGCTGCGGGAGAGTTTGAGATGGCTGAGACTGATGCGAAACTGATTGAAGCGATCACTTTTTTTGAGCAGATTTTACAGACGGTGCCGGGGGACCGGACGAGTCTGGAGTTTCTGGTCATCGCCTATGAACGGACCGGGCAGGTCGAAAAGCGCCGCGACTGTCTGGTCAGGCTGGCGGATACGTTGCTGAACGAAAAGGACTATGAAAATGCCCAAGTGATCGCCGGGTATCTGAGTGCGTACACGGACTACCCGCCGGCGCAGGCGGCGGTCCAGAAGGTGGCCTCTGTGGTCCAGAGCGAGATCCTGCGCGGCCAGTTCCTTGACGATGTCCCCGGTGTCAGCGGGGCGTCGGCCGATCAAGAACCGACTTTTGCGCCTGCCTTTCAGGATATTGGCCTTGAAGTGCAAGCCCTTTCGCGCGCAGCATCAGTCGCCGAGATGGATCTGGTCTGGTTATGGAAAACGCGGGAATTCCTCCCCAAGGAAATCTGCATGGACGTGCTGCATGTGCTGACGGACCGGCCGGTCACCGATGCGCCAGCCCTGATATCGGCGCTGGCTTTATTGGACGAGCAGCATCCGGAACTGACCGACACGTTGATGGGACAAATGCAGCGGGAGAGCGGAATGCCGCCAATCCCGATCGAACTGTTCGATGTCCAGCCAGCGGCCGCGGCCGTCCTGGCCCCGGTCTACGTGCATGTGCGGGGTGTGTTGCCCTTCGCGCTGATGGACGACGACGTATTGGTCGCGGTGTTGAACCCTCTCAATCAGGCCCTGCAAGAGGAAACGATCGCACGCGCCGCACGGCCCTGCCATTTTTTCATGGCCCATCCCAGAGCGTGGCAGCAGATGGCCGCGAAAATCACGATAGAGCGATAAAGTCCTGAAGCACGGCCTTTAGTTCGTCGCGCGTGTAGGGCTTGCCCAGAAACGCATCGTAACGCACAGAGGCGAACATGACGCGGACGCGCTCCTCCGCATGTCCCGAAAGAATGACTGCCGGAAGCCCTGGGCGGCTGAGACGCAGGATCGAGAGCAGGCGCACGTTGTCAAAGTTGCCTGCCTGAGCATCCAAGAGAAGCAGACTGATCGCGTCGGCATGCCGACTGAAGAGCGTCTGCGCCTCCCGTTGACTGGAGGCCGCCAATGTCTCAATGCCCAGCGAACGCAACACCACGCTTGTGGTCCGCAGGATGGCGGGATCATCGTCAACCAGCAACACCAGGGGCCGTGCGGCACTTCCGTCCGACTTAACACGTGGGACAGTGACAGCCTGCGGATCACCCGCTGCATCGGGCTGTGTGTCCGCCGCACCGGACACAGGCCGCGGTTGCTTGAAAACAGGCAGCCAGATGCGGAAGCAGGTGCCTTTGCCAAGTTCCGAACGGATCGCGATACCGCCATTGTGGACACCGACAATGCCGAAAACCGTTGCCAGGCCCAGACCGCGTCCAACCGCCTTGGTGGAGACAAACGGCTCGAAGAGGCGATCGATCACATCAGGATGAATGCCCGGGCCGGTGTCTTCGACCTGGATCAGCACGCCACGCTTAAGCGGGAGCGGGCGGGGACTGAAAAAGCTTGCCGATATCTGCCGGGTCAGGGTCAGGAGGCTGGTACTGACGGTGATATGCCCGCTGGCACCGTCGAAAGCCTCCGAAGCATTCCGCAGCAGGTTGATGAGCACCTTCCAGAATTGTTGGGGGTCGGCAGCCACAGGCGGCAGGTTCGAGTCCAGTTTGAAATCAAGGATGACGTTCTGCGCGACCACGCCGCTCATCAGGCCCTCAAGTTCGCGAATCATCGCATTGACATCCTGGCACTCGAATTCAGCCGGGGCGTGGCCGGCGTACGTCATCAGTTGGCGCGTCAATGCTGCGCCTTTTTTCGTCGCTTGGTGGATGGTCTTGACCGCCTCGTCCATTTCGCCATCGGACTGTCTCCCGGACAGTTCCACCGTGTTTTGGATAATCGCGAGGATGTTGTTGAAGTCGTGGGCAATGCCGACCGCCAGAGTGCCGAGGCTCTCCATCTTCTGCACTTTCGCCAGATGCGCCTCAACATGTCCACAGGACTCGCTTTCGCGCTCCTCTGCTTGGGTGACATCCCGCGAGGCCACCACCCCCTGCTCGCCCTCCATGCGGCTGGTACGCATCTCGTGGGAGGCTCTTGCAAAACCCCCACACCGCAACGCCTGACGGCCTGCGGGCGGGACGTCTTGTCAGCGAACCATCCCACCGCCCGGCGCGGCCGGGCATG
>Ga0255346_1005833_pt1 | contig 12420 bp, 14 predicted proteins | sample wastewater_treat_FD_194410 | JGI IMG/M metagenome (GOLD analysis project Ga0255346, IMG submission 194410) | Wastewater microbial communities from Lulu Island WWTP, Vancouver, Canada - plant22 | ecosystem: Engineered > WWTP > Wastewater > Unclassified | place: Canada: Vancouver, British Columbia... | reverse complement strand
CCTTGACAACTTCTATAACCTCTGCAGGAGTCAATGACAACACTTTTTTTAATCCGTCATAACCGCCTGCCGACAAGTAATCATCAATTGTATCGACATTAATATTCTTAAAATTCTTAGTTAAAATACTTAAAGATTTTCCCATGTTCCACCTCGATAGTTTTTAATAATATCAATAACCTTTGTCTCGTCAAGGTTTCCATAAACCTTTTCTCCAATCCTGATAGCAGGTGATATATCACAAGCACCGAAGCAAGAGCTGTATTCAAACGAAAACATTCCATCAGGAGAAATTTCGCCTATTCCAACTTTTAGTTCTTTTTCAATTGCATCTTTAATTTTTTCATACTTCATTACCTTGCAGCATGTAGAGTTGCATATTTGAATTACATATTTCCCTTTCGGCTTGTCCGATAATGCAGCATAAAATGTAACAGTATCATATACATTGCTTAAGAATATACCAAGCTTATCACTGATATATTCTGCTTGCTCCTTTGTTATGTAATGCTCGGGTGACATAGCTTGTACATCCAGTAATATCCCTACGAGATTATGCTTGCTCATGTCATGTTTTTCAAGAATCTTATCAATTTCTTCATACTGATTTGCATCTAATAAGTTTTTTGACATACACTCCTCCATTTTTGCCTGAACTTTATTTTGTTAACTATTTATCTTTAAAGAGAATTATATTATCTTTTCATGAATATTGCAATAAGTATATCAATGTATAATGAGATTTCTTTGCTTGCGCAGTATATGGTGCCTGGCACAGTTTTTTTAGGCTCTACAGTAATTTACTCACATTTGCAGGCCACCGGTTTAATTAATGACCATTTGGTCAGTTGTTTTAAGTATGATTAAGAAGTAATGATAGTACTGTTCATTATTATCAAACGAAGTTCATATTGACAAATTATTATCAATGGCCTATAATAGTACTGTATAACGACATTAAAAATTAAACTCAAGGAGGAAGTTATGAAGAAAGGTAAAAAAGTATTATCATTGCTTTTAGTGTTAATGATGTTGTTTTCTGTGGCAGGATGTCAATCTCAACCAACAGTTGAAGAACCGCCGGCAGAAACCGACGCATTGTACACACCTGGTACATACACCGGAAAAGGTGCAGGAATTAACGGTGAAATTGAAGTTGAAGTAACAGTGACAGAGGATGAAATAACTGATGTTAAGGTTTTGTCACATAATGAAACTCCTGGTGTTAGTGACCTTGCAATATCAGACATTCCCGCAAATATTGTTGAACACCAAAGTTTAGGCGTTGATGCAATAGCAGGAGCTACATATTCAAGCAAGGGTATTTTAGAGGCAGTAGCTAATGCTCTTGAACAAGCAGGTGCTGATATTGAAGCATTAAAAGCAAAAGAAGTTAAATCTGAAAAAGGTGCTTCAGTAACAACTGAAAAAGAAGTAGACGTAGTCGTTATAGGAGCAGGCGGTGCCGGATTGGCAGCTGCTGTTTCCGCTCACGAAAACGGAGCAACCGTATTAGTTTTGGAAAAAATGCCCAAGCCGGGTGGAAATACAATTATTTCAGGTGCAGCATACAATTGTGTTGACCCGGGAAGACAGATACCGGCAGGAATTGAGGACTCCATAGAATTGCATTATCAACAAACCTATGAAGGCGGAGATAAAGTAGGAAATCCGGAATTAATAAAGATTTTGGTTGAAAATGCTTATCCGACATTAGAGTGGCTGGAAGGTTTAGGAATGGAGTTTACTGATTACGTATTTACAGTTCTTGGAGGACTATGGCCAAGAGCCCACAGACCGGTAATGCCATTAGGAACAGGATATATTGCCACATACATGAACTATATTGAAAATAACAGCTCCGAGATGGAAGTAATGGTTAACACGGAAGCTACCCACATTATAATGGAAAACGGAAAAGCAGTAGGAGTTAGAGCAGAAGGTCCGGAAGGTCCGGTTATAGCAAAAGCAAACAAAGGTGTTGTAATAGCAACAGGCGGATTCAGTAAAAATACTGAAATGTTAAATCAATACAATAAAACTTGGCCGGATTTATCAAATACTCTATCGACTAACCATCCGGGAGCAACCGGTGACGGAATTAAAATGGCAGTTGAAGTCGGTGCAAACCTTGTAGGAATGGAGCATATTCAGCTGTTACCGTTGGGTGATCCTGATACGGGAAGCTTGGCAGGTAATATAGAGCAAGCGGTTGAAAACCGTATCTTTGTAAACAAAGATGGTAAGAGATTCGTAGATGAAGGCGCCAGAAGAGACGTTATGACTAAAGCATTGTTCGAACAAGAAGATGCATTCTTGTGGATAATACTTGACAGCCATAACTATCCTACAGGAGACACAAAGAATAACTTCAATGAAACCATAGATGAATTGGTAGCAGCAGGAAGAGCTTATAAGGCAGATACATTGGAAGACCTGGCTGCTCAAATTGGAGTTAATGCAGACAATTTAGTTGCAGCAGTAGAAGATTTCAATAAACATGTTGAAAGCGGCGAACCTGATGAGTTTGGAAGAACACTTTATCAGTGGAAGATGGACACTCCTCCATATTATGCGGGAGCAAGAAAACCGACCGTACATCACACTATGGGTGGTATTGAAATAAATACGGAAGCTCAAGTTGTAGATACTTCAGGAAATGTTATTCCGGGATTATATGCAGCCGGTGAAGTTACAGGCGGTATCCATGGAACTAACAGACTTGGAGGAAATGCACTAGCTGACATTAACACATTCGGAAGAATTGCCGGCAGAAATGCAGCAACCATGAAATAAATAGCGGTTAGTTATTCAAAGCAGAAACTCAGGTTAAACCTGAGTTTCTTTTTTTAATCGCCGATATACTTACTGCCTTCTCTTATACTTAATTTAGATAATCTATTATTATTAATGAACTCTCTCACCCACTTTTTGTTTGTTTTTGAATATTCACGAAGTGCCCAACCTATTGCCTTATCAACAAAAAACTCATTAGTATCCGAATTGTTGAGTATTGCTTTAGCCAAAAATTCAGTGTCTGTTTTTTCCTTGTATTTTAACTGAAACAAAATCGAAACTCTTTTCAGCCAAATATTCTCTGAATATATCCACTTGTTAACATACTTTTCCCTGACTTCATTATGCTTAAGACATATGTAACCGACTATGTGGCTTATGGAGTCAACACTATCCCACCAAGATTTTGTTTTAATTATCCTTTCAACATTATCCATATCATTTATTGTTAATAAATTTTTAACCGTATCCATGTAAGAGATTGCCAAATATTGAAATTCTCTTTCAGGCAATTCAAAGCAATGAAAAATAAATTCCCAATCTACTTCTTTGTCATTTTTCCTTTCCTTCAAAAAATCCTTTGACAGCTCTTTTCTTTCAGGAGTTTTAATCCCTAAAAAGGGAAATTTATTTTTCATATATTTAGCCATAGGAACAGCTAAGTCATCATTTTTATTTTCATAAAACAATTCAATAATCGTCATAATAACACTACCTTTCTACTATTCCTTCTTATGGGGTATTCCGGGCTTTATGATATCAGCTCCGTATTTTTTTCGAATTTTTAGAATAGTATCTTCTAAATTATCAATTTTTTCATCGCCTTTTGCTTCATTTTTATCCAATTGAAACAACGATATCTGCTCGCTCTCGTTTTGAAAACCGCTTAAACTTATCCCCAATAAACGCACAGGCTCATTGCTCCAATTTCTTTCAAGCAGCTTTACACCTGCAGCATAAATATCCTTAATATTGCAGGTTGGACTTATTGTCATTTGCCTTGTTATCGTATTAAAAGTTGAATATTTAATTGTTATTTGGACTGTATTACCCTTTTTACCGCTTTCTCTTGCAGTCATACCTATGTCATCGGACAATTCCATCAATATTGCTTTGGCATCTTCAATATCTGTAATATCATTAGGCAGGGTAGTTGACCTTCCTATGGATTTAATGTCCTCCCTGTTCACATTTACTGGAGTATCATCTTTGCCGTTAGCCAGCAAAACCAATTCAACCCCTATTTTCCCTAATTTATGATAAATATCTTCCCTCTTTGTCAAAGCTAAATCCTTAATTGTATAAATACCCATGCTATTAAGCTTTTTAGCTGTCTGCTTCCCCACTCCGTACATATAGTCAACCGGTAAAGGCCACAATTTTTCTTCTATATCCTTTTTCCACAGCTCAGTGATACCTAGCGGCTTTTTCATTTCCGAAGCCATTTTTGCCAAAAACTTATTTTCAGATATTCCGATTGAGCACCACAAATTGAGTTCATTCTTTATTCTGTCCATTATACTTCTTGCAGATTCTAAGGGCTGACCAAACAAACGCTCACACCCTGTCATATCCAGCCACGCTTCGTCAATGCTGTTTTGCTCAACTATGGGAGTGTAGCTTGACAAAATTTGCATAACTTCTTGGGACTTCTTCTCATAAAATCTATGGTCAGGAGGAATTATAATCAAATCCGGGCATAGCCGAAAAGCCTCCCTTAAAATCATGGTTGTTTTTACACCATATTTTCTTGCTTCATAATTTGCAGTAAGTATTATTCCCGTACGGTTGACGGGGTCCCCCGCAACCGCTGCTGGTTTGCCTTCAATTTCAGGATGGCGAGTTTTTTCGCAGCTGATATAAAAGGCATTCATGTCTACCAAAAATATTACCCTTTTCATATATATAACCTTCACATTCATTGGTGCCTGGCACCACTAACACAAAATTACATCCTCCGGAGTTATTGTCCTGTGATACTGAAATAATTCTGCTTCAATAATCTCAGTGTTTTCTGTAACAGGCTCCTGTATAATTGCAGATTTTAATTTCTTTCCTAAGATTCCGGTTGGCTTATCAGGGCTGATTATAAATCCAATGCTGCCGCTTCCGTGATGAACAGGCTTTGAATCAAGAAATTTTTTTGTATGAAATTCAAGCGAGATATCGTCCTCACTTTCGTATTCGATAACAGGATAATACATCCCCTTAGGACAAACATCAACAAAACTTTTTTCAATATTCCTTTTTGCCTCTTCTATCTGCTCCTTAGTCATATGCTCTAATAGTCTTGCATCTGAGAAGCTTTTTTCCATTTCAGCCCACATGTCCAATAAATAAACCCTGTTTATTTGAGCCCAATGCTCTTTATTGTCTTCCTTGTTTTTAAACCATAACTTTTCGGGATATTCTCCATTTACGGTAAGTGTAACAGGTTGTTCAACCAAATATGTAACCATGTCCATATTCATGGTAAAATGCAGCTTAACATTATCGTCGAATTCCGGTATCTTATCAAAATCACCCGCAAATTCAATACTGGTCATAAACAACATATCTATACTTTGATAATCAACTCCCTCAGGATTCCAGCCGTTTCTCAGTAATTCAGACAGAAATAACACACTCTCTCCGTCTTTAACATTTAAGAGGCGGTTCTCCGTAACATTTATTTCAAATTCCATTTCATCAATAAATACACTTTTTACAGGTCTAAAAGGCTGTGCAGCTTCTATTCTACCCCTGCCCATTAGTATTGACCGGTTCGTCTCTGGTTGTCTAAACTCACAAGGCTCTGACAGTTCCATTTCTTCAACTTTTTGACGATACACCTCATCATATTCCAATATAATAAGACGCAATTTTTGTCCGTATCGCACTATCCCTGCAATATTACAGACAACACCTTCAATATCTGCCTTTTTGTTGATTATTCTTACTTCATTTATTCTTGATAAAAGTTCTTTTATGTATTTAATATTCATGAGTTCACCTATGTTTAATAAAAACGCACTACTTTGATTTTTCAATTGTCAAAGAAGTTTTTCCCTCCACTCATTTTCTTTAAATCCGACTAATACAATATCCCCGCCAACAAGTATGGGTCTTTTTACCAGCATACCATAGGTTGACAACAGTTTGATTTGTTCTTCATCAGACATGTTTTCTAATTTTTCTTTTAGGTTTAAATCCTTATACAGCGTGCCACTAGTATTAAAAAATCTCTTTATAGAGCATTTGCCTTTTTTAATCCAATCACTCAACTCGCTCTCGTTTGGATTTTCCTCCTTTATGGATCGCTCCGTAAAATCAATATCATTTTTTATTAACCAATCCTTGGCCTTTTTGCATGTGCCTCATCTCGAATAACAAATAAATGTATACTTCATTTCATCCTCCTCGGTTTATTTTTTAAAAAGAAGTTTACTTCATAATAGAATTACTGAGAATATAGAATTCTTCCTGGCATGGCAGGTATTTTTTCTCCATTTTTTCCAAGGCATCGTCAAAACACAGAGCTTCTTGTTCATCTATCTCATATACGGGACTCTGATAATAAACCCACTTTCTTCCGTCCAATACATTAGGTTTGAGTTCTTTTACCAACATTGCAGTCGGATATGTCCCATCCTCAAGACAGACATTAAATTTCTTACAGCTCTTAAACCCGCGGCTAACATAATTACCCGGATTTCCAAATATTACAATTACATCATAACCAAGAGCAGCCGCTTGTTCAAAAGAATACTCCAATAATTTTTTCCCATACCCCCTTCTCTGGTATTCCGGCAGGATGCTGACCGGACCAAAAGTAAGGATATTTTTTTCTTCCCCTGCCTCATCAATAAGTCTTGCTTTCGTATACATTATATTACCGATAATCTGATTATCAACTTCAATAACAAAATCCAATTCTGGCAGAAAATCCTTGTGGAAACGCATAACATGAACCAAGTAGTGTTCATTGCACCCGGGAGTATATAAATTCCAAAAAGCTTTCCTTGTGATTTCTTCTACCCTCTCATAATCTGTTTGTTCTTCTCTTCTTATTTTAATTATTTTATCCATTAATGACCTCCGATATTTCATTGCTTGTTTCTTTTACAACCATATCCATCATCGATACTTCATCTTTGTATTATAGGGTGAATGAGAAATCATCCTCCGGCAGACTTTCGCTATTGTTTTATTAATTCAGCAAATAAATACAACGAATATCTTAAATTTTCTTTTTCACAGCTGGTGACATGTATATAATACCACATAAACAGCCTTCTTTGGCAAAATATTTTCTATAAACTTCCATTCATTATCCTTTTCTTAACCTTAACTTATGATACAAAGCAAAACCTATTGCTGTAATTAAATAAAATACAGCATACCATGTAACCATATCCAATTGCGAGCCTGTGCATGTTTGTGATAAGAAATTTAAAACAAAATGCATCCATATAGGAATAAACAAATTTTTGCAGTAATGGTAGCACAAACCTATGATGAAACCAAGAGATGCAATACTAATGAAAAATACTATGATGTATTTTAATAATTCAGTTCCATAATACCCTGTACCTAAAAACCAAATCGGAGCATGCCAAAATGCCCATATAAGGCCAACTATTAAAGAGCCCTTTACCACGCCAAATTTTTCCTCGATTGCAGGTTGCAAGTAACCTCTCCAACCTGTTTCTTCACCTGTTGGTCCCTGTATTAAAATAATGAAAAGTGTAGGTATTATCACTTCATTTGAAAAATTAAGCAAACTAAAGACAGAAACACCATTTTGAACAGATATCATATAGACACTTAGTAAAAAGATTATTGTTTGAATTAAGGTTGTTGTTGCTAACAAACGGATATTTATTTTTTTACTAAAAGCATTTTTATAAAATTCTTTTAGTGTGCTGTCAGGGTATAACTTTTTAAACATTAATAGAAACACATAAGTAGGTGTCCAGGCGGTTATTGATACTACCCATTTCATAACAAGTGGTGTCCCATTAAATAATATTGTTCCTATCCCGCCTAAGACTATTAACAATAACGCAAACAATCCATAAGTATAGACTATATACAGAAACATATAATTTTTGGTTTTTTTCATTTTCTTTTTTAATTCCATTGAGCTAATCATTGATATTTTCCTTTCATAATGATATTTCGCAACATATTTCCTATATAATAATACGCAACATGTTACCTATTGTCAATAATTTTTTCATAAATATTTTTTAGGTATAAATAGACAAAAAAAGACCAGTCTAAACTACAGTCCAGACTGCTTTTTGTAATTACCGGAACCTTATAAAAACTAATCCTTAATATAAGGGACTGGTTTAACTGAATTTATTTCTTTAATATATAATAATCCATGGTGTAGTTTACTTTGAAACCACAAGATTTATAAAGGTTTAGTGCGTTATTGTTTTTTGTTTCAACCTGTAGATTAATTGCATTAACCTTGCTTTCCTTTAATTTGTTGATTGAGCGTATCAACAATTCCCTTCCATATCCTTTCCCTCTATATTCGGGAAGAACCTCTAAGCCATATATGCCTCCGATATTATCAACAATCTCCAGTCGGACTTTTCCTATTATAACATTGCCTGTTTCCAATACATAAGTTGAGTCAAATAAAATTCCATCAATATCATTATCATTAAAAAACTTTAAATTTTCCCTTGCGATTTTTGCAATATCTTCTTTGACAACTTTTCTAAAAACTAGATTATCAAAGTTTTCTTTATGTATTACATCCATATCTAAATTCATATCGTATTCGGAATGATGATAATCATCGGTTATCCTTTTAATAAAACTAATACCGCCGATTGAATTATTATCGCTTAACAAAAGCATTCCTTTAGAGTCTCTCTTGTTAAATTCATCTTTAACCAAAGAAAACAACCTTGTAAAAATTCCTCTTCTTCTATACTCCGGATGCACCATGCCGTTAACTTCTATTTCATCTCCGCCAAAATCACAAATTCCTGCGTATCCGACAAGTTTATTGTCATCGTAAAACATGAATTCATTTATCTTATTCATGTTATTGCTGTATTTTTCATTATTGCTGAGCTTGTAATCAATTTCTAATTTTAAATGTATTTTGTCATAATCAATACAAGCATTTTTTAATTATTAATATCATTAAAATCACTTTTATCTATTCTCTCTTTTAACTTAATAAAACTATTGTTCATTTTCACCTTCATCATAAAATTTATTTGTATTTAATCAATACCTCAAATTAGACTCTCTACATTATTTATCATTTGTAACATTACCGTCTCCGCTTACAGGTATTACATCACCTAATATAGAAGCCGGCGGTTTAATAATGCATTTTACAAAATCTTTTGTTCTGGCTACAATTTCTCTTATTTCCCTGAGCTCCTGACCTGCATATATCACCGGATCAGCAGGGACTCCATATGCTTCAATTCCCAGAGATTCAGAAATGTACAATGCTCGATAGAGATGATACTCTTGAGTCACAATAATTATTTTTTCTGCTTGAAAAATTTCCTTTGCGCGATAAATACTGTCATATGTAGAAATACCGGCATGATCCATAAAGATATGCTCTGAAGGGACACCATGGTCAATGGCATATTGTTTCATTGTATTTACTTCATCATAACCTTTTTTGGTATTGTCACCGCTCATCAATAACCTGTCAGAAACACCAAGCTCATAGAGAGCGATTCCCTCCAAAAGCCTGTCTTTAAGCATTGGACTTGGTGTTCCGTCCGCCCTGACACCGGCACCAAGGACAATGATACAATCTGCATTTAAATTGACAGCTTCATCAGATGATATAATTCTATCTTCAGCAGAATTCTTAACATATGTATTAATTGCTATAAGAATAATGAAGAATATTAATAATATAAAAAATGAACATTTAATTATTGTTTTCAGAAATATTAAACTTCCTTTCATTTTTCCCTTGTAATTACTCATCATCTGCCTCTTCTTCTTTTATGTCCAAAACATTCTTACCTTTTCTGATTCATTTTTCATATTGACCATAATGCGCTCCTGAATAGCTTATTTTTCAAAATGTAAATTATTTTATCATATTTCTATTTCGTAAATTTTACTTAATCCTATCTTATATTGTTCAAAAATTTTATCAATCAAGGCCCTATTATCCGGATTTTCCCGCCAAGCTAATCCGCATCCCGATGAGATAATTGAAGGAACAGGAATCAATCTGCCCTTTAGTCCTGATGTTTTTGCTATTTTTTCAAATGCCATTGCTTCAGTTGTTGTTTTAAATGTTACAAGACATTGCAATTCCTTAGGTCTCATATCTTCCCTCCGATGTTTTTTGAAATAATACACTAAAAGAAATATAAATAAAAGCTTTATAATTGTGAAATTTCTTAAACTTTTAAGGTTGAATAATCATACTTGCTTTCATTTTCTTTTCTGCTATTACATACATGTTGGTAACAGTTCCTACAGCTAATTTTTCTGATAATCCGTAATAGTTTAAGCATGTGCCACATGTTAAAATTTCAACTCCCTGAGATTCTAATAGTTTCAAATCCGCCAATGAATCCGAACCTTCTACTGACAACTTAGCTCCATTATTATAGAGAAGAATTGTTTTAGGCAGAACATCCTGTTCAGTTAAAGCGTATATAAAGCCTTTCATTAAGGTATGTCCTAACTTTTCATCTCCTTCTCCCATTTTATCTGATGAAAGAACCAAGACTATATTTTCGCTTCTTGCAGTATTACAATTTATTGAATCTAATTCGTTTGATTCGTATTTTGCATTCCGGTCAATAATAAATCTTGCAATGAAGTTATTTTCTTCAACTTTTTCATATGAATAATCAAAATTTTCACTTTTAGCTAATTTACTTAAATTTTGTACAGCAATAAAATTATCTACCAATACTTCTAATGTATCTCCTGCAACAAAATTTGATAAAGCTTTTTTTGCCTCTATTACAGGTAGCGGACATGCTTTTCCTCTTGCATCAATAATTTTTTTCATTTTTATCTCCTATCCCTCGGTATCTAGTTATCTATGCCCATGGTGCCTGGCACCAGGGCATTCTGGCGGCAATAATGCCTGGTACAATTTACATATTTTATTTCTTATGATTCCAAGGAGGCTGTAATTGTTATATCAGCAAATTATACCCTTATTATACCCTTATTGTACTATGTGCTATGTAGTTTGTAAAAAAAAATATAAGATAATATCAATGTTATTAATATTTTTTCTATAATTGTCTAATAATGCTCTCTGCAAACGTATCTATTGATGGCAGTTCTTCAGATATTAGTATTTTTGTATTAATTTTTTTACAAAGGTCTGATAATAAATCTTGCATATATTCATCTCTTACATAAATTGTTTTTGGCTTGCCTTTATCAAGAATAAAATCAATAAAAAAATCAAGAATTTGCTGTATCTCATCATCCTCCGGCAACATTACATTATAATGCAGCATTATTCCGGTTTTGCTATCAGCAATAACGAGCAACTTTGGCATAATAGGTCTTTCATATTTCTTATCTTCAACAACAGAATTAATAAATGCTGTATCAAACTCAACTGCATTCTTTAAATACTTCTGCTTTTTCATTTTTTCAATTAACAAATCATCCTCAACAACAATAGTCATTGACCGCCTGTTGGGAATTTGCATCGGTCCTTCAAAATTTAACCATAAATCTTGCTCTTTATCATATATTCTATATAAAGAATTTCCCTCTTCAAAATCAATTTTCAAATTTTTTTCAATCATAGCCCTCAACGACATAAATAGGTTCTGAAAAACATATGTAAGTTCGATAACCTCATCCTGATCCAACATATATGGAGCATAATTAGGCTTGAAAGAACGATAATAAATCCACTGGTTTCTGCCTCTGAATTTAAGTCCAAGATCTTTTATCACTTTCAATTCCTTACTGCTTAATTCTTCTCTATCCCCAAAATAACAAGTTAGGTTATCTTGATACCTCATTAATTGAAATGGGGGTATGTTTTTAGCATCCACCACTTTAAAGAAACCATGAATTGCTTCAAATCCTTTATATACTGAAATTGCAAAACATTGACCATTTTTTCCCATAACGCTGCAATAAAATGGCTCTTCATATTCCGGTAGTATAATTGTGATAATATCTATATCCCAAAGATAATTCCATGGCTCTAATTTTTTAATATTAATTGTCACCTCATACAATTTATTCCATTGCTCAATACTTGCTTCATTTCTCATGTTTTCTCCTTTTTTTAGGACATAGAGATAATTCATCTGTCCTATTCTTTTTCTATATTGTGGAAATCTTTTATAGGTGGCTCCACAAAACCTTCCGGATTGTACGCAGATATCAATAAATGTTTTCCTCTACGACATATTCATGTGTTTTCTTTAATATTATAACAATGTTCCAAAATTGTCCACAATAAAAACATATGCTTACGCTCTATACTTCCGGCTCTGTAAACTAAAAATGAAATAAAAAGCACAATGTTTCGTAGAATTAAGTAAAATTGCTTTAAATTTCGCCTTGATGATGATAAAGCTTCGCCTGTGAAATTATCAAGGGTAAAATGAACGTGCTAAAGCACGCCCTTGACAATTTCAA
>Ga0255346_1005820_pt1 | contig 12444 bp, 19 predicted proteins | sample wastewater_treat_FD_194410 | JGI IMG/M metagenome (GOLD analysis project Ga0255346, IMG submission 194410) | Wastewater microbial communities from Lulu Island WWTP, Vancouver, Canada - plant22 | ecosystem: Engineered > WWTP > Wastewater > Unclassified | place: Canada: Vancouver, British Columbia... | reverse complement strand
CGCAATCGCGGTTAATATAGCTTGCCGGATAAGCTCCGGCGGTTAGTTGTTAGTTAATCAACGTATGCGCCTGTAATTCGTGGCAACCTTCCACAATACTGCCCACCCCATTGCCGAGTTGTTCCGCTGTCTGTGTCCCAGCCTAAACATCCATTTAAAAGAGATGGATTGCTAAAAGCGTCCTGTAAATTATACTGAATGCGGTTTGACCAGTGATGTTTTGTTCCGCCTAAGAATATCCACGTTGAAGAAAAATCTTTTAAACCGTTAGCCTTTATATGCCCTTGTTTATTGACGCTGTAATGTTCTCCTCTAAAGGTAAAATTTAACGTTTTCATTTTGTCGCCTCCTTTTTTTAGTTTTTGCCGGATAAGCTCCGGCGGGCTGTGTTATGCCAGATTGCCGTTTCCGTCAAATTCATAGTCATTAGCCTTAATTGTTTCAATAATCGCCGCTTCGCTAGTGAGATATTCATATTCCTTCTGGAGTATTATGCGATAATCATCCAATAAGCTTTTTAAAAATTCTTGTTCCAGTTCATCAATTTCATCTTCTGGACAATCCTCAATGTCTTCATATTTTCCCGTCAATGCCTCAAGGTCATTCAAAAAGCTTTTCGCCGTTTTGTATGTTTCGGTTTTATTGCCATGGATTTTAATAATTTCCTCAGCTATTTCAGGAAGTGATATTAACGCCTCGCCATCGCAATATGCCCCCCTATCAATATCAAAACCTGTAATTTTTAATCCGATTTGTTCCGCATCTTCATAAACAGGCGTCCACCAGCCATAATAAGCATTAATGTCGTAAAGATTTTCAATCGCCTTTTCTCTAACATCTTCCGGCAATTCTTCAAATTTGTAAAGCGTTCTTGTGGTCGTCTCTGTTCTCATGGTTATTATCCTCCTCTTTTTATTTTAAGCCTTGACGGGCTTTCGCCCGTTTCGTCCTTCAGGACTCGTCAGAAGGCTAGTTTCCATCAAATTCTGGCGCAAGTATGCCATAACCGCCCCAGTCGGTATCAATTCTTTTTTCTGCCTTACTATTGTATCCGGCAGTCCAATTGTCATCAATTTTTAAAGCGTATCCCCTGGCATCGCCATTGACGAAAACTGGGATGCCTTTTCTTGTGTAGTTCAAAATCTTGTCAACGGCTTTTAATATCGGTTCGCATTTTTCGTCAAAATTATCAGTAGTTACGCCATTTACTCCATTGCAGTAATCTTCAGCAAGTTTATGCGCCTTAACTTCTAAACTGTGCAATTTTTTAGCAAGTTTCACATTATCCAGGCCGGTTTCAAAAATGGCGTTTAGGTTTGCGCCGTGATTCTCAATTTGTTTATACATTCTTTCTTTTTTATTCATTTTTCTTTCCTCCTCTTTTTATTTTTCCGCAATCGCGGTTATAATAGCGTGCCGGATAAGCTCCGGCGGGCTTTGTTAGGATAATAAAACAACCTTTTCTTCGCATTCTTTTATTGTAATCCAGTCAGTTTGAAACCAGCTTTTTGAATTATGGCTCCAGTCCTTATTCCAAAAAGAATAAACAAAGCCTACTTCTTTAGCTGTTCCATTATCATCATCAACATATATCTTTCTTTTCCTGTTTGGTAATTTGCCATAACGTTCAATTAGTTTTGTTTTAACATCTTCCAGCGTTTTCACCGTAATAACATCTCGATTAAACATGCCGTAAGACCGGTCATTTTCAATATCATCCGGTCTATTACGTGCCGTTTCGTCAATAATAATTTTGTAATACATTGTTTTCATGTTTTGTCGCCTCCTCTTTTTTATTATTATTTAATACACTATTTGTGCCAAGTTGAAAATAACATTATAATTTATAAGTCATTGAATTAATACGTGGTTATATTCACAAGCGCAGTGTTGATTTTCGCTGATTTTTGGCAGGTGCGTAAAGAATTACACACCCAGAAAACAAGCGCAATGATTTTAATTAGTTGCGGTGCGTAGAAGATTACGCAGTGTGTAAAATATTATGCAGTTATGTGCGTATAATTTAAAAATAAATATCACTAGCAATATTATGTAGTTAAGCGATAAAACAGTGAAAAGGCGTATATGCTTAGTGATATATAATTATAAACCTTGTTGGATTTATCCCAGGGCAAACCGGAAGGCACTAACACTGCGGCGGTATAATTGGCCGCCAAGCATAAAACATTCCGGTTTTGGCTTTATACATGAAAAGATTAAACAACCTATTTATTTCATTGCTGGCAATTCCTTTAATTATTATTGCCGCGATATTATTGACGCCACTATTTATTATTATCCGGCTTTTCGACAAGGCGAACCATGACAGAAAAAGAACTTGACGACATAGCGCAAGATCAAGAGACAATGGGCTGGAATGATATTGTTGTATTCAGGATAAAGGAAAAGCCGCAAGTGTATATTGATAATGATGGTAAGCTAATTAACCTTTGTCCGCCGTGCTATACTTATTTACAATGATCAAAGACAAGGGCAGACTTGAGAAAATGGCTCTAAAAGCATTTTAACGTGGTTATTTATCATCCAATTAACACAAAACAGGTTAAAAAGCACAAAACAAGCTACAAGATATTAAACACTATTAACCCAAGACAAAGGCATTAAGCCGCTTTAAAGCATAAGAGAGCTAAACACACAAAAAGGGCTAAAATGCTAAAAGATACGAAGAGCGATGGCAAGCAAGAAATGATAAGGAAAAGCGGTGGAGTGGGTTTGCCAGTTAATGTAAAGACTATTTGCAACTGTGGCGTAATTGACACACTAGGTCAGAATGAACTGTGGCTTTTTTGACACAGTAACGAATAGCGCAAAGCGGATACTTTTTATTGGCTGGAAGCACAAGAGGGATGCGCTTTAGTGTCTGATGAGGCCGGAAGTTGGGCTGTTGCCATGTTTGGGATGCAAAACGTCCCTGTTGATTTTCCGAGCGATATCGAGGCGCGTTATCTAATCGAGAAGCAGGACTGGCAAAGCTCTATTCGCAAGGCCATTGACTACGCCATCAAACAGGCAGAATAAGACATGACGCCTGACGAGTTCGGCATTATAAAGGGAGCTTTCTGCCGCGTGAATAGGCATATACCGTCCGAGGGGTATTCAGCCTCATACGGTGCGCAAGGGATTTAAGGGCTCTTGGCTATGGATTTCCGAAAAAGAGGGCTTAAAATGGCGTTTAAATTGATTTGTGATAGGGGTACGGGGGGGAGTCGTGATAGGGGTAGCAATCACTTGAGGGGTCGAATAGGACTTCACTCCGAGATTTTCGGGTAATTTAGGAGAATTCAAAAATGCTTAAGGTAGTTTATTTCAGTACAGGGCTGTGGTTAGCTGGTGGATATGAGAAGAGGAATGGTGTTGGGGTTATCAAAACGCCGAGGTATTATCATGTAATGGGTGAGAAGCACGGATTTATGTCACTGCCGGGGAATCCGAAGAGTGTTATTTTGAGTGAATACGGATTTATTTATGATTTAGAGCAGGGCAGTGAGTTGTGGAATTTGTATTTTGAGAGATTGCGTGCGGAGCGTGCGTATATGGAAGATTTATTGAGGGCTAAGGATGAGGGAGAAGATTCGGGAGTATCTGATGAATCAGGGGTTCGGGCTGTTTCTGGAGGGGTGCAAGTTGAACCCGCAGCATAGGAGAGATTATGCCGAAGGGAACGAAGGTGGAAAGTCTTTATCGTCGCCTGCTCAAAGAGGGATATTCCAAAGAGTCGGCGGCGAGGATAGCTCAGGGAAGAACTGGTATGTCGTTGAAGACGGGAAAAAAGCCTAAGGGTGGAAGATAAGAAAAGGCCACGCGGCAGGCCGAGTGAGCCGCTGATTGACGATGTTAAGCTTATGCAGTTGCGCCGTGAGAAGATGTCACGGCAGAAGTGTGCTGATTATTTTGGCGTAAGTCTTTCTTCGATTAAGGTTGCTGAAAAGCGGATAGTCAAGAAACTGACCAATTCTCCGATGGTCGTAGATCAGGATGTAAAGTCGGGAATTGACGCTTTGACGCAGTTGGTGCTGATTAACAAGAAAATGCTGCACCAGTTGGAACGAAGTGAGAAACTGATAAACCGTGAGGAACTTAAATCGGCTGATTGCGACAAGGCTTATGCTGAGGCTAAAGATGGGGGTTTTGAAGCACAGGCGGTTTTAGATAAAATATGGACGAATAACCTGAAGTCAGCATTAGCAATACAAACCAATGTTGTAAATATTTCAGGTGAGATTCGTAAGCAGATTGAACTCCAGATGAAAATTATGGAGACGCTCTTTAACATACAGATGCAGCAGGAATTTCAGGCGGAAGTTATAGAGGTTCTAAAGACAGCCGATGAGATTGTTGCACAGACGCTTATAGAGAAGCTGAAGGAACGGAAAGCGTTGAGGGGACTGGTTAAGATTTAATGGTGACAAAGGCGGAAGTAAGGGACAGACTATTCAGTGATTTATTGACCGCCATTAACCAACAGGTTATTTCAGCGGAAACCGCGCCACCGGAATTCAGTGACTGGCTTATCAAGGAAAATGTTATACTTGATGGCAAACCGTTTTCATTTAAGGGGCACGAATACCTGATAGAGCCTTACAAAGACATGCACCCATTTCAGGTGGAGATTAAAGCCACACAGTTAGGGTTAACGTCTAAGGCTTTATTAAGAGTTCTTTACGGATGCAGATACGGCAATTACAGGGGTATTGCCTATTTGTTTCCTTCGAGAACTGATGTAACCGACTTATCCAGAACAAGGCTTACTCCGCTTATCGAGGACAATCCGGGGAATATCGGGCAGTGGATAAGAGATACCGACTCCGCGAATGTCAAAAAGATATGGAATAGTTTTCTGTATCTAAGAGGCATGAAAAGCCGGGTTGGTCTAAAGTCTGTGCCGATTGATTTTGAAGTGTTTGACGAACTTGACGAAGCGCCGCCAAATTCGGTTGATATGGCTCTTGAAAGAATGGCGCACTCCGAACAGGGACATTTGCTTTTTCTTTCAAACCCGACAACGCCGGATTACGGAATAGATAGGCTATTCCAAACCACAGACCAGCAGTATTGGTTATTGAAATGTCCGGCGTGTAACGAATACACTAATTTAGTGGACACTTTTCCAGAGTGCCTGCAAACGGTGAGGGGAAGAACTTACAGGGCTTGCATGAAATGCGGTCAGGAACTTGACCCGGCGAAAGGTGAGTGGGTTGCGAAATATCCGCATATCACTGAAAAAAGAGGGAGGCAATACTCACAGTTATTCTCTCAATATAAGATAAATTCGCCTGAGAATATACTACACCGGTTCAGGACGACAAATAACCTGACTGACTTTTATAACCTGAAGATAGGTGTTGCGTACGTTGATGCGCATTTCAGGTTGTCGTTACAGCAGGTGTATGATTGCTGCACAAGCGGTGGAATGGAAAGTTCTTCAGAGAAGGGCTGCTACATGGGAGTTGACCAAGGAAACAACCTTCATGTGGTTATCGGAAGACGGCACGAGAAGAGGCGTGGAGAGATAATTTACGTTGATGTTCTGAAGGGGAATAACCAACAGGACGCAAAAGACGATAGCGGTTGGAGGCAGCTTGACGAACTTATGAATCGGTTTCACGTTTTGAGATGCGTTGTTGATGCCATGCCGAACACAAAAGCCGCTAGGAACTTTTCAGAGAGATTTCCCGGTAGAGTTTTTCTTTGCTACTACAACGAACATCAGAAGGGAAACTATCGCTGGAATGAAAAGGAAATGATTGTTCACGCAAACAGAACAGAGTCTCTTGATTCTTCGCATAGGGAGATTGCGGAACAGTTAGTTTATCTTCCGAGGCAGTCAGACATGATACAGAAGTTTGCTTTTCACCTGCATAATGTTGCAAAGAAGCTGATTGAAGACGATGATACCGGAAGCCAAAGATATGTTTATTTGAAATTGGGCGAAGACCACTTTAGACACGCTTTTAACTATGAGGCTATGGCAAGACAGGATTCACCGGAACTTATTTTTTCGGAGCTATTGTGAAAATCATAGCCGGAATGTCATGGCCTGAAGACGGGTATCCTGCTTTTCTTTGTGTGGTTAAAACAGGGATTAAAAAGAACGATGAGAAGTTTAAAAACCCTGAAGAGATTATCAGAATCACAGAAGAGTTTGAAGAAGTAACCGTAAGCAAGTTGTTCGAGAAGTTAAGGGGGATAATAGGGCTTACACATATTTATACAAAGTATGGGAAAAAGTATATTTCGTATATTAACGAATTTCGCAGATGGAAATACTCGAATAACAGCAACATACTTTTACATACTTCGAGCGTGTCTTCTTTTGAAGCGGGAATACTGACGATTAAAGACATGGTAACTGACGGTAGGTTAATGTTTTGCGACAACTCAAAAGTAAAAAATCAATTACAGATTTTTTCTAAATTGAGTTTAGATAATGAGAGTGAGTTCTATGCGGTTTCAGCTTTAACGAACTGCATAGGTATTTTTAAAAAACGGGATTCGGTTGTAACAAGCCAATCCCAAAACCCTAAAGCATGGCACTAATAAGTACACTATGTTTTAGAATCTTCGTGGATACATAAGCCCACAAGGAGGAAAAATGTCAAAGAACTACAAGAGCATTGAAAAGGAAGAAGCTGCTGCCAATGAACTTTGGCGCAAGACTTACGAACCTGAAGCGGCTGAAGATGAAACTGAAAAGGAAGAATTTAAGGCTGCTGAAGTGCAAGAACCTGCTCCATCTGAAGTAATCAAAGACGGAATACAGGAAAAAGAGGTTACTCCCGAACCGGAGAAAGAACCAGAAGTTCCAAAAAAGGTAGAGGCAGAACCTGAAAAAGATTACAAACAAATGTACAAAACCCTAGAGGGCAAGTACAGGGCTGAAGTGCCGGAACTCCATAAAAAAGTAAAGCATTGGAAAGACAATGCGATACAGCTTTCGGATAAGATTTCGGAACTTGAAAAGAAGATTAGCGACATTGAATCTTCATCCAGCCGTTCAGAAATTAAAGGTGATTTGGATGCTCTGGAAGCAGAATATCCCGATATTGGCAAGACTATCCGCAAGATTGAGGAAAGACATGCCAGCGAGTTAGCCGCACGTGATACGTATTGGCAGACTCAGTTAAACAAATCTCTTGCACCAATGCAAGCCGATTTGAACATGGCGAGAGAATCACGCTTTGATGCTGATATGGTTAGATTTGGAGTTCCAAATTGGCGCGAAATAAATATAGACCCGGAGTTTATTGATTACTTAAATGCTCCAGCGCCTTACGGCAGAAAAACAAAATTAGAACTTTTGCAGGAAGCGGGAAGTACGCTTGACGCTGAAGTTGCCTCAAAGTTTTTCTTGGAATACATGAATACAAAAACTCCTGCGGGGAAGCCCGTTGATGGACAGGAAAAGTTAAAAAAATATGTCGCTCCGCCTAAAGCAGAAACAGGTGCTAATTCAAAAGGCGGTAGCGGAAAACCAGAATTAACGATTGCAATGTATGAGAAATTCTATAAAGAAACATCTAAACCCGGAAGATATAACCCGAAAAACTGGTTCGGCAAAACAGAAGCTGAAATGGAAGCTATGCTGGAAGCCGCGCTTGTTAAGGGCGAACTTAAACGGTAATTTTATAGACCGACTCTGTTGCATTGTTAATTCTCTAAAAAAAATTAAACAAGGAGAATATATATAATGAGTGTTAACAGAGTTGTTGGTCATCCAGATTATAGCTCCGCTGGTAGTTCTAAGTTTATTAGTGAAATTTGGTCTGCGAAAATGCAGAAGAAATTTTACAATACTTGTAACCTCACGGCTATAAGTAACACTGATTACCAAAATGAGATTAAAAATCAGGGTGATACAGTTATTATCAGAGGTATTCCCGATATTTCTATCGGTGATTACCAGAAGGGTATGACTCTTGACATTCAGCATCCAGAACAGGCTGCTGTTACTATGCTTATTGACAAAGGTAAGTATTTTAACATCTATGTTGATGATGTTGATTCAGTCCAGAGTGATATTGATTTACTAAACAAATTTACAGATGCGGCTGGTAGAGATAACGCTATTGCCGTTGAAACTGATGTTCTTGCGACCATGCCCGCTGATGCGCATGCGAGCAACTATGGTGCGAATGCCGGAGCTATTTCGGCTGGTTTTAACCTTGGTGCTTCCGGTTCGCCTATTCAGATTACTGCGGCTAATGTCCTTGATTACATCGTGGATTGCGGCACGGTTCTGGGTGAGAACAAAGTGCAGGACGAAGATTGCTGGATGCTCGTTCCCGAATGGATGGCTGGACTTATTCAGAAATCCGACCTTCAGGACGCTTCACTTTCCGGCGATTCCAAGTCCGTGTTAAGAAGTAATCTGCTCGGCAAGATTGGCAGATTCAATATATTAAAATCTAACCTTTTACCTACTGTTGCGGCTACGACCGATGCTTCAGGGTTCAAATGTTACTATGTAATGTTTGGACACAAGGACGCTACCAGTTTTGCCAACCAGTATATTAAGGTTCAGAAACTGACTTCCGAATTGACATTCGCACAGATTGTGCGTGGTCTTAATGTCTATGGAAGCAAAGTAGTCAATTCTCAGGGTCTTGGCTATATGTATGTTCGCAAATAAGGAGGAACTGAACTATGGCTCTTAAAGTTAATTTTACAGGGAAAGCTTCCTTAAGCACCGAGACTCTGCCGACTGGTTATACGACTGATGTCGGTAATGGAATTGGAGTGCTTGACGGAAGGCTCGGTCTTCTGAAGGGGCGTGTTGACGCTGCCCTTACAGGCGGAACGAATACCAGCACGGATACTTATGAAGTAATTCACGTTCCTGCCGGGTTCTATATCATGAACGTCTGGGCGTATGTCGTTGAGGCTGAGGCTACAAACACTACTGCTACGATAGAAGTTGGTATCGGTGACGATCCTGATGAATTCATTACGGCTACATCACCTGATACGACTGGCGAAATCTTTGGTATGACCGGAGATGCTCTGGCTATCAACGGTACTGTGTTGACAGCTGCTGACACCATTGACATCACTGTTGCTACAGCTGCATTGACCAATGCGGTCATTGATGTGTATGCGCTTGTTGTCGATATGCGTGAGACCAGAACGTAATTTAACATAGGGGGCTGGATAAACCAGCCCCTTTAACTTGTAGGAGATGAGGTCTAAATTCTTCACTCCGAATAAATGAGGAAAAATAAATGGGTAATTACAGGTATCAGAGTTTCGGCGCAAAGAATCTTTATTGCGAGAAACTTCTAAATCAGTACGGCGGAGACATTACTCCCGGCGTAAACCCCTATGGTGGTATGGACTATTATGTTGATAACAACTATGGTTCAGCTGGCAATGATGGTTTATCTTGGGATACTCCGAAGAAAACACTGGCGCAGGCTATTACGCTGAGTAACGCAAATATAGCTGCTGATGCTCGTGGTTATGGTCGTGGCTGGGCATCTCGCAATAGAATATTCTATCGTGCAGATACTGAAACCGCTGACCTTGTGGCGTTCCCGAATAAGTGTGACGTTATCGGCGTTGGTTCTTACGATGCCAATGTAAGCCCCGGTATTACCGGAAATCATGTTCCTGTTAATGCTGGCAACTATGGTACGAGATTCTTCAATGTCTGGTTCAAAGCGCCAGCTAAGGCGTCTCCGATTGTTACTTTGGCAAGTTCTTCAAGTGGTATTCAGTTTATCGGTTGTACGTTTGATGCTACGGCAACGACTACGATTGGTATTCAGGCAACTGCTTCTCCGTTCTTGAAGGTTCTTGGATGCGATTTCCGTGGTGCGTTTGTAACGTCTTACATTACATTCGGTGCTGGCGAAGCTGGTAGAACAATCATTGACGGTAACATTATGACTGATTCTGCGGCTGCTGGTATTGTTGTTAATAGTTCTACGACTACTTCTTGGGCGAGCATAATCTCCAATAACTTCTTGCAGGCAACTGCTCTGGTTATTGACGATAACTCAGATTTGTTCTACATATATAATAACCATATTGTAGAGCTTACTGACGACTATGATACGGCTCTTGATGTTAATGCTGCTCGTTGCGTGGGTAATACTATTACTACACCTAACGTTGCAAGTCCGTATCCGGTTCTTGATACTACAACCTAATGGTTGTTAATATCGTAGGAAGAGGTAAAGGATGGGAAGAGTCTCCACGCAATGAACTTGTGTGGGGACTCACTCTCATCAACCTGCAAAGACCTGTTGACCTAGTTATAGATATGAATGTCTATGATGACGGTAGGTGGGGAGAGATAGAAAGACTTGGAGCTATTACGTCTAGGAAACTCGCTGAGAAAAATAACATACCTTATATATGCTTGGATAACTATCCGCTTGATGATATTCTTGACTATTTTAAGGTAGATTATTTTAACAGCACCGTTGATTATGCGATAGCCCTTGCCATATATGAGAAATACACCCAGATAAAATGCTGGGGAGTTAATATGGCAAACAACACTGAATACGCTGAGCAGAAAGGTGGCGTGGAATTCTGGCTTGGTTACGCAATGGGAACTGGCATTGAAACACAGGTCAATGGTTCTTTTAGCAGAATTCTCAAGACTAAAGACGGTAAAATGTACGGATATGATTTGCCGCAAAAAGGCTTGTTATGAAATATAAAATTTTACTTAAAGATGGGGTCGGCTCACCTTTTGGCTGGACTCCTGAATTAGAGAAGTTTCCCGGAATGGAACTTAGAGAAGTTACCAAAGAGGAACTTCAGGCAATCCTTGCAGGACAGGGGTTAGAACTTGTTGAGCCAAAACAAGAAGAACCGAAAAAGGTTGTAACCGAATCCAGACCCGGAAAGGGTTGGGTTAAGAACACAAAAGGTAAATGGGTAAGAAAGACTGGCGCTGAAAAGCAGACCAAAAAGACTAAATCAGCACCGGTCTCTGATATGAGTCATGGTGCTTCAGGAGACGCAAATGACTCTACAGGAAATAGTTAATGCCGCAAGGCGGAAACTAAATAACTATGAAGTTCCCTATCTTTGGATAGATGAGGAACTTGTTTATTACTGTAATGAAGTAATAAACAATATTTGTCGTGAAGCACTCGTATTCGAGGAGCAACTCGATAGCACTGCCTGTGAAATCATTACGGCAGACGCCGTAAACAACTACGCACTTGACGATGACGTTATTTACGTTACGTCAGCTAAGGTAGTTACAAAAGAACTAATAACTCTTTCCGATGCACCTGCCGCTGATTGGGAAGCAGGTGATACGATTACAGGCGGCTCTAGTTCTGTAACCTCAACAATCGACTCCAAATTAACAGACTACAAATACATTATTTATAACCGTTCAGGTGCTTACACTGCTGCGGAAATCCTTACTAATGGCACTTATACCGCAGGTCAGGATGCTGGTTATCCTATTGTATCTGATTACGAATCTTCATACCTTAAAAAGAAATCAATTACAGAAATGGTTAATCCAGATTGGCAAGCCGATACAGCCGATGAGCCAATATGGTACATGCTCGATTATAAGAATGGGTATATTACGTTATATCCAACACCAGACGATGTTTATACAATAAGACTTGGTGTTTACAAATATCCGGCTACAGCCATGACTACTACAAGCATGTCTTCGCAAACGCCAACAATCGCTGCCAAATATCACCCGATGATTGTTGACGGAATTGTTGCTATGGCTTTTATGAAGCATGGTGAACAGACGTTTAATGCAAAGATGGCTTCAATATATAACGCCCTATTTAACAAACAAATGAGCGATTTAAAAAGAAAAAACTTGCAATACAAGGGACTTGAAAGAACCGTTAATCTTCACAAAGGATTTATGTAATGGCTAATAATTTTTACCCATGCACTTCATTAGACGGAATATCCGCAGGATGTTTACAGGGCATTCTGGGTAGTGGGCTTGCTGATGGTGATGTTGCATTAGTTCCCGTGTCTGGTAATTACTTTTATCTTTATCGTCTTAATGCTACTTCAGGCGCAGCAGAATCACTTCCTGATATTGTCTCTCCTGCCAGCACAGCAGGCGATAAAAGATGGGAGCTGTGCTATTCATTTAAAACAGCCCTATTAGATATCTCCGAAACGTATAATACTGCAATACTTTCTGGAGATACCCTTACGGCAAATAAGGCGTTAACACTTATTCTTGGCGATGCTGACAGGCAGATAACTCTTTCAGGTAATCCTACTCTTGCTGATTGGTTTGACCAATCCGTTAAAACAACGGCAAGCCCTACATTTGCCAATATCACAGCAAACGGCTTAACTGCTTCCAAACCGGTATTTACTGATGCAAACAAAAAATTGGTTTCTACGGGAAAGCTTGGTGTAAATCAAGGTGGTACAGGCGCAAGCACATTGACCGACCACGGCGTCCTTGTC
>Ga0255346_1005817_pt1 | contig 12448 bp, 13 predicted proteins | sample wastewater_treat_FD_194410 | JGI IMG/M metagenome (GOLD analysis project Ga0255346, IMG submission 194410) | Wastewater microbial communities from Lulu Island WWTP, Vancouver, Canada - plant22 | ecosystem: Engineered > WWTP > Wastewater > Unclassified | place: Canada: Vancouver, British Columbia... | reverse complement strand
ATACTGGGTGGACTGCGGTAATTGGCAATAATGCCAGTTATGCACAATTGGTGCAAGGTTCAAAGCAAACTGCACAGCATATTGCGAGTGGCTGGTTGAATGTAGATACAGCGGCGAGAGTTTATGCACCACGTATTGAGCATGAAATTATGAGGGCTTTAGAACAAGAGGTGGCGAATGTCTGAAACGTACAGAATCAAAATACAAGTACCTGAGGGAGTTATTGAGCGCGAGGTTGAGACTGATAAGCGCATGAAGGCAGACGGCGAATATGTCGATACCGGCTGGCGTGTGCTGGGTGTACCGTATGGCGGGCCAATAGAGGGGCGCGATCTGGATGGAGAGGCGTTCACGTCTGAAACAGACATTTGGCTAAAGACAGGCGATGAGGTGAATGTTACCTACTATCACGGCTTTGACCCTGAAGAGATGGGCGAGAAACAGAAAATTCCGGCGTTGATTGGTAAAGCCACTTACGTTGGAGCGGATGAACGCGGGCATTGGTTCGAGCCCGTTTTGGACGGCGACGAACCGTTAGCGCAAAGGTTGATGAAGGCAAGCATTGACAGCTTACGGGCATCAAGTGGGGCAGTGAGCCACCTGGTTAGAAAAGGCGCGGGTGGGCTAATCAGCGTGTGGCCGGTAGGTGAGCTTGCGCTGTTTGATATCAATGAGTGGCGACTACCAGCGAACGATTTCGCTGTAATCGAAGCGAAGACTGAGAAAATCGCGGAGGCAATCCCGGAGGCTGAGGAATCAGCGGTGGATGCGGTCGAGGAATCGGTTGAAGCTGATAATAAATCAATTTCAATAATTCCTATGGAGGAAAATACTATGGACGAAGAAAAAATCGTTGAAGAGGTAAAGGCTGAAGAGCCTAAAGTGGATATCAAGGCAATTGCCGATGAAATCCGTAAGTCGATTATAGAAGAACTGAAATCCGAGCCCGGATTAGAGCGTGGTGAGAGAACTGTAAAAGCACCTGCTGTAGTTGAAAGTTTGGGCGATAAAAGCTATAAGAGCGTGTTCTGGAACTATGTTCGCACCGGCGAGGAATCTGATATACGTAAGGCAGTAAAAACAGCGCTGCACGAAAGTGCGATATATCCAGATATGGGTGAACATGGTGGCTATCTCGTTCCTGATGATGAATATGGTTCGATTATCGCCAAGCGCGATGAAGAATCAATCATTAGCAAGCTGGGTCTGATGCGCGTGACCACCAATCGGGATAGATATAACTTCCCGACTGAGGATGGAAGCCTAACAAAGTTCGGAATAGTGGCTGAAGAGGTCCAAATTACTGGAGCTGAAGAAGAACCGACATTTGGGCAAGTAGTCGTTCCCATCTATAAGTTCACCAAGCTGATCAAGATTTCGGAAGAGCTGTTGGAAGATGAAAACAGTAATCTGGAAGCGTTCTTGACCGATGCAATTGGACGGGCGGTAGCTGAAACTGAAAACTACTATGCTTTAGTTGGTAGTGGTACTGGTCAACCGCAAGGCGCATTTGTTGGTGGTACGGCTGGTTTACCGCTTAGTTCCAATAGTGCTATAGCTGCTACTGAAATCCCTGCATTAATGGGTAAACTCGGTTCACCTTATCACAATGGTGCAGCTTGGGTTATGAATCCCGCAACTTGGTTCACTTTAAAGGGACTGATCGATTCCAAAGTATTCACGTTCACAAGTGGTGTAGCTCGGCTGAGTGGTACTGTGGATGGACCAACGCTGGAAGGTTATCCCGTGATATTGAATAGCAATGTGCCAAAAATTGGCGCAACAAATAAATCATTGCTATTTGGTAACTTCAATTACATGGGTTTTGTGATTAATCGCGGGTTGAGAATCCGCCGTTTGAATGAACTTTATGCTGGTAATGGGCAGGTTGGCATTTTGGCAACCTATCGCTTCGGCTGCGCGGTTTTGCAGGCGGAGGCATTCCAGTGCGCTGTTCACCCGACGTAGACCGATTAACTAACGAAGCAGAGGCGCTGTGAAAACAATTGAAGAATTGAAAAACATTCACGAGGGATATGACATTTATGTTGTGGCTTCCGGCGCCTCTGCCGGTTATATTGACCAAAGCTTTTTTGACAATAAGCTTGCTATTGGAGTTAATCAAATCTGGAAACGTTTTACTAATTTAGATTACATTGTCAGAAAAGATTCTAATGGAATGGCTGCTACTATCGAAGCCTCGAAACAATTTGGGTTTAAGACGATTTGCAGCGCATATGATTGCGGCACGCTGAGATTAGCAAGGAATGAAGGCGCGGATTATGTATTCGAGCATCTTAACAATAAAATGGATAGGATTGATTTAAGTGTGGTAGGGACAGATAAGATTGTTGTTTCCTTCTCCACTATAACAAGCGCAATTCACATTGCGGCTTATATGGGAGCCGCGAACATTATTATTGTTGGGCATGATTGCGGACTGTTGGACGGAATGATGAATATTGCTGAATATGACGAATCCCCTTATGGCGCGCAATTTTATCGCGATTTTATTACTCGAATCGAGCCGCAGACGATTGCATTGAGAGCGAAGCTAAAAGAGGTTTACGGCTGCAACGTTTATAGCCTAAATCCATTTTTCAATTTTGGATTAGAAGGGCACAAATACGAGAGATGAAAATTTTATTGTTTTGTCCAACATATAAACTGGATAATGGGGAATTGGCGATTCGTAATGAAACGCTGGAGAGTATCTCTAAAATTAAAGTACCTGAAGGGGTTGATCTTGAAGTCGAAATAAGCACTAATAATCTGAAAGCTATTACCGGAATACGTAATGTAGATCACGAAAACACGCTGCACCAATATCGCTATGCAAGGCAGCGCATTCTCGATGGGAATTATGATTACCTATTCATAATTGAGCACGATATGATAATTCCTGAAGATGCGCTGGTAAAAATGCTGGCAACCGATTCAGATGTGGTATATGGACTTTATATGTTTCGCTGCTTCAAGCCGATATTGAATGCTTGCAGGGCTGTTAATTCCAAATGGCCTGATATGAGCTTGTCAAATTTTCCTGAAATTGTGAAAAAGGCAAGAGAGCAAGGCTGGATTGAGGTAAGCGGAGGGGGCTTTGGATGCACACTAATTCGGCGCAAAGTGCTGGAAACATTCGAAATGCGGCGGAATGAACCTGCCGGAAGTCCATGCCCGGATATGCCGTTTGCCGCTGATTGCTTGAGGCATGGTTTCAAACAGATCTGCCGCTTTGATGTCATTTGCGGGCATATAAAGCCAAACGGTGATATACTAATACCATTCGAGAGAGGTGAAACTATGAGTGAAAATATGAATGGGTCTATCAAGATTTATGTTATGCGCAATTTCGTTGCCAATATTGATGGCGAATCAGTGCCCTATAAAGAAGGCACGACTGCTGAAATGCCAGTTGAATACGCAAATGATTACAGGCGATGTGGGTTTATTACTTTTGCAGAAGAACCTGCTGTTAAGATAGCCAATAAGCCAAAAGTAAAGGCTACTAAAACAGTCAAGAATGGTGAGGAAGCCGAATGAGCTACGCAAGCCTGACTAATCTAAAAGACTATTTAGGTATAAGCGTTGCCACGACCGAAGACGACCCTCTGCTTACTGACTTGCTCACACGAGCTGAAGGTATAATTGACGCTTACACTGGCAGGCATTTTGAAGCTGAAACGGCAACCAAGTATTTCACCATAGATGACATTGACGGGCAGAACTTGTATTTATGGGGTTACGACCTGCTCTCTGTGACCAAGCTGATAAATGGTGATGGGGTTGAGATTGCTTCCGATAAATATCGGCTATTTCCGCGCAATGACAATCCGAAGTGGATTATCAAGCTGGATGAAGACCAAGCTTGGAGCTTTACGAATGGCGATAGCGAGATTAGCGTTGCGGGCACGTGGGGATATAGTGCAACCGCTCCTGCCGATATCACGCACGCTTGCATAAGGCTTGCAGCTTTTCTATATCGGCAAAAGGACACCAGCGCTGATATTGACAGACCGATGGTGACGGGCGATGGTGTTACGATCATGCCAAGCGGATTGCCTGCAGATGTGCAGAAATTGCTTGACCGGTACAAGCGAAGGGCGGCGGTATGAGTGTGATTACGAACGTTTACACCGTACTTAAAGCTAAGTCGGTTACAACAACATCTGGTAAAACGCCGGCTGTATATGGGCTGAATGAATTGCCAGAGAATATCACAACATCGCAATTGCCATGCCGGTTATTGCTTCCGGTGGGTGGAACTCCGGGAGAAGGGCGGGATTTGAGCTTTATCGCGATTGGAACGGGGTTGACGGTAAACTGGCAGATTACCGACCTTATGCTCTGGCAAGCGAGCGAACAGGGGATTGGACTGAGAGAGTTTGCCCCAGAGATTGTTGATTATGCTGGAAAATATGTGGATATGCTGAGGACGTTTAGATGCCCTTATGCTAATACCGCTTTGGAGTCTGCATCAGTGACACCGGGCGAGTATGAGTGGCCGCGTGGAAGCGGGCGGTTTTACGCTGGCGTGCTTTGCCAGTTGAATATCAAGGAGGTAGTGAGTGGATAAAGATAGATATATCTACAAGGGCGGTGGCTACTTCGCAGGCGTTCCGGCGCGGGATATGAGCGCTGAGGAATGGGCGAAGCTGCCTAAAGAAATTCAAGAGGCGGCTCTAAAAGCCGGTCTATATGTTCATGAGAAAGAAAAGTTAGAGGTGAAAGATGCTTAATGCACATAATGTTTTACAATCCGCATGGCAGTCCGCATTCGGCACGCCAAACACAACTGCAACAGTAAAGCTGCAGAACGTGTCCAGCTTCAAGCTGCGGCCGGAACTCGAAACGCGCGCGCTTGACCAGTTGCGCGGGACTTTAGCTCCCACCCATCAGACCGTACTTGACCGCTATCTATCCAGCGCAACCGCTGAGACCAGTGACACGGACTTTGAAGAATTGAACTATTGGCTGGAAATGCTTTTTGGCGCAGCCACGCTGTCTGGCACAACCACCCCATATACGCGCACTTATAGCGCGCCGACCACTTCGGCTCCCGCTCCACGCTATGCCACGCTGCAGTTCGGACAGACCAACGAAGTCTGGCAGATGCAGGATGCCAGTGTTACCAGCCTGACACTAAGCGGGGCGGCCAACTCCGGCGTGAGCGTGGGCGCGTCATTGATGGGCGGGAAAGTGGTAGAAGGCGCGCTGGCAACTTTGCAGGATCTAACTACTGGTACGCGCTTGTCCGGCTGCATGGCTTCGGTCAAATTAGCAGATTGGGGTAGCTCCACTTTTACCGCGTTGGCTTCAAGCGCGTTTAGCTGGGAGTTGAGCGTCAATGCCAACCGCGTTTATGATAATTTCTTAGGAGAATGCACACCGAGTAAAAGCTACGATGGCAAGTGGAGCGGGCAATTGAAACTGTCACTGGAGCTGAACGCGTCCACCGACGATTATCTGATTGCCATGCTTGCGACAGATGCCAGCAAAATTCTGGAAAAGCGCGTGCGGATTATCTATACCAATAGTGGGTTAACCACAGCTTTGCGCTCCATGACAATTGACTTTGCCGGACATTCCATGCAGGCGCCGGAACTGTTTCAGGACAAAAACGGCTTGATGACCTACGATCTGGTGCTGGACGGCGTTTATAACCCGACCGCATCTAACTGGCTGTCCATCGAGACTAAATCTGCTCTGGCTACGTTATAGAGGCTGATATGGAATTCGAACACGAAAAGTTTGGCAAGTGCGTTCTGAAAGAAATTACGCAAAAGATGCTTGAGGATTTTCACCTCGACATGAAGGGCAAGGAAACTCAACCTTTATCGGTGTGGCGTGGGGATAGCGTCAGGGCGGCTGTGAAGCAGGAGTTCCTGCTTGAGCCGAAGTGGACGCTTGAGGATGTAGACAACGCTAAGCCTGCGCACATCGTTTGGCTGGCAGATTGCATTGCAAAGCTGATTAGCGAGGCAATGAACCTCGACCCTTTATCCTGATACAGGTTGCCGATTATGCAGAAGGCAAAGGCACGATACCAAGCTTGCTGGAGCTTAGTTTGACTTGCGATGAATACCATGCACTTCCTTATTCAGGCGGCGTAATGGAGCAGCCTGCTGGTTTAATGCGCAAGTTGAGGCAGGTTGGCAATGTGTACAGGGCGTTCCAGATGTATAAAAACGAGGGGCAAATTCCGGGTCAATCTGCGAAGTGGAAGCGTGAGCATGAGCAGGTGTGGAATATCGTGATGGAAGTTAACGAGTTGAGGGAAAAGTATGGCTAATGTACAAGTAATAATTAGCGCGCTAAATAGAGCCAGCAGCGAAATTGCCAAAGTCAAAAAAGATATTGAGGGCGTAGGAAAAGCAGGAAAAGATGCTCAGGGTGGACTGAAGACTTTTGGGGACGGCTTATCATCTGCGTGGAAAGCAAGTTTAGCTGCGGTAGCGGCTATCACGTCTGTTGCATTAGCAATAAAAGAGGTTCAGGATGCAGCTAAAGAAGGTGCAGCATTCCAACGAATGGAAGAGGCTTCTGCCAGTTTGGCGCGCTCCCTTGACGCTGATATGTCTGAGATTATGGACGCATTGCGAGAAGCTTCACTCGGCATGGTTAGCGATTTTGACCTTATGCAAGCAGCTTCACGCGCTATGATGTTAGGGGTAAGCGCGGATAGCGAACAGTTAGCTCAACTTATGGAGGTGGCTGCTCTACGCGGGCGGGCAATGGGGATTTCAACTACGCAAGCGTTCAACGATATTGTAACAGGTATTGGTAGGGCGTCACCAATGATTTTGGATAATCTTGGCATTGTGGTTGATGCGGAGGGAAAATATCAGGCTTATGCTGAAGCTGTTGGAAAAACGGCTGAAGAACTGACAAAAGCAGAAAAAACGCAAGCTTTGCTAAATGGCGTACTGGAAAGTTCAAAAGGCTTGCTGGAAGAAACGGGGGGCTTGACTCTTGACAATGCTGGCAAATGGGAGCAAATGTCGGCTGCGCAAAAGAATTATTTTGACCTCGTGAAATCCGATATCGCGGATGCTACGAGCTGGTGGGCTGAATATTGGGCAGCTGTATTTAATAAACAGGCTAATTTAAAAGAAGCCCGTGACCTCTGGGAACAGGTGCAAAAGTTAGGCTTGATTACCCCTGAACTTCAGGCAGCTTATGATGCAGCTGTACGTGGCGGGCAACAAGATGTTACTTTTTTGCTGGAAAACATAGATGCATTAAAAACTTTAGTTGAAAATTATGAAAAAGCTACACAAGCAGCAGCAGAGGGAACGGATAAATGGGCTGCTGCTAATTATGAAGGTGAAGAAGCAGCCAGATTAGCTACAGCAGCTATAGAAGCTCAAACTAAAGCAGCCGAAGAAGCAGCTACTGCTCAACAAGAAGTCGCAGACGCAACCAACAATGCCGATGCAGCAATGCGCAGATATTCAGAATCATTATTGTTCAAAATAGCGTCTGAAGGATTGAGCGCAGAAGCCGCTTACTCGCTTGCAGAAGCGATGGGGCTTGTTGACAAAAACACCGTTGCAGCCACTAAACAGGTCAATATTTACAAGCAGCTATTGGATGACAAAATAATAACGCAAACGCAATATAACATGTTAGTAAAAGACCTTGCAGACAATATTGAGAATTTGCCAGAAGGCAAGACGCTTGAAATCGATACTAATATTGACGATGTTATGGTAGACCTTGCTGAGCTGGAAAATCGGAACTTTAAGCCAAAGGGGATGGATGTGGTGCTGGAAGTCGACGACAGCGCGGTCAGGGGGTATAGACCGCCGACACTGTTTGGCACCGTCAACTACCACGCGAACGTAGCAGTGCCGCGTGCCGTTGGCGGCGCGGTTTATGGGGGCAATCCGTACACGTGGCAGGAATACGGCTACCGCGGCGAGCTGTTTATTCCGAGTGTGGATGGGTTCGTGTTGTCTAGGGCGGACGCGGAGCGGGCTCTGGCGCGCGCGCTATACGGCGGCGAATCGGCAATAGACCCCGAGGCGATCGGCAAGGCGATAGCGAAAGCCTTGAGCGGGATAACAACCAGCAGTACCAGCGGCGGAAACGTCTACAACCTCACGATGCCAACGAGCAGCAATCCGGCGGACGTGAGGACAGCGTTTGAACTGATGGAGGCATGGGCATGACAGCACCTGTATTGACACAAAAGAAGTTCTGGATAGTAAAGCCGAAGGCTGCCGAGAATCAGATCAAGAACCCCACCTTTGCTTCACCGGAGCTTATAACAGGCTGGGTTGCTTCTGGTGGAACAATCGCAAGTTCTGGTGACGGTGCTCGTTGGGGCGTTTATTCGATGAAAGTTACCCCAAGTTCTGGGGTGGAATCCAGCGTTTATTATTCCGGGTTGAAAGTGACAGCCGGCTTGCCATATACGTTTTCCTGCTATGTCAAGGGCGTAGTAGGACAAGCCATGCGTATTCAAATTCGCCAAACAACTACCATTAAGGCAACGAAACAATTTACGGCCACTGGTTATTGGCAGCGGGTTGAAGTAAGCTATACACCCCCGATTAATGCTACGAATTATAGAGTTTATGTGGTTAGAGATGTTGTTGCCAGCACCGCCCCATTCTATGTGGATGGCGCGCAGTTTGAACAAGCAAGCAAGGCTTCTACGTTTTTTGACGGTTATTCGCCCGGTTGTCGCTGGACTGGCACAATCCGCAACTCACCTTCGGCGCGTTCTGTTAAAACCGGATTAGGCGGCGAACTCGTTGACCTGTCTACCTACTGCGAGATTGTGAGCGTGAGCGGGTTAGGGCACGGCGACTGGAATCAGATATTGACCAAGATGACTTCCGGCGGCGATATGTACCAAACGCACACGCGCAAGAGCCGCAACTTTTCAATTGTGGTGGACTTTATCGGCGATACGTTAGGCGCGATTGAAGCGAATCGCAAGGCGGTTATTGACATGCTAAGGCCTGACCTGTTGAGTAACATGAGCGTTCCTGAACAATTCGGCATAAACTGGGGCGCGGACTATCGTGGGCACGAACAGCGCATCATCCGCTACCAGGGATTTGCCGCAAACGGCGATGAGGCAACCCAGCCGATTGACATTGTTTGCGTTCCACTATCCGCTTCAATGGTTGACACACCCGACCTGCCTAACCACCAGCGCGCCGTGCTGAATTTCGTCATTCCAAGCGGCTTGCTTCAGGGCGCGTACAACGAGGGCAAGGCGCTCGATTTGTACGCCAACTTTCCGGCGGAGCACATCGTCAAGCGCGACAAGGACGGGAACTGGTGCAAGTGGACTGGCAGTGCGTATGCGAGTCTGATTACGGGGCTGAACGGAAATGTCTACTGCATGGCAGAAGGACCGGATGGCAAGATATACGCGGGGGGCAACTTTACAGATGCTGGCGGTGTTGCGGGCGCAGATTATCTCGCAAGGTGGAATCCAGCAACCGAAAAATGGGAAGCGGTTGTTAGCGCGATAAGTAGCAGCGTTAATGCTATGGCTTTTGACGCAAACGGGGATTTATACGTTGGTGGATTTTTTACTGATTTGGGCTCTGCCGCTGGCGACTATATTGTCAAAATTACTGACATAAACGGAACGCCGACAGTGAATGCACTTGGTACTGGCACAAACAGTTATATTCGTGCGATTGCAATTGCACCAAACGGGGATGTATATGTCGGCGGCAATTTTACATTAGCAGGTGGCGTGGCAAATACAGCGAAAATCGCAAAATGGAATGGAACGGCGTGGAGCGCACTATCTACTGGGTTGAATAATAATGTGCAAACATTAGCAATCGCACCAAATGGGGATTTGTACATCGGGGGCGCATTCACTAATGCCGCCTATCCTTATTTGTGCAAATGGAATGGGACGGCATTCTCGCCAGTTGGCACTAACACCGATATTGGCGCGGCGGTTTGGTCTCTCGCATTCGGCGCAACTGGTTATCTTTATGTAGGTGGCTATTTTACCAACGCCGGAGGAAACGCAAACGCAGACTACATTGCACGCTGGAACGGGTCAAGTTGGAGCGCGTTAGGAACTGGTGCAAATGCAAATGTTTATGGAATAACCGTAAATAATGGCAAGGTTTATATCGGTGGTGATTTTACCTCCATTGGCGGCTTGACTCTCGCGGACCGGGCGGCTGTCTGGTCTAACGGATCGTGGCAGCCTTTAGACATTAACCTTCCTGGAACATCTTCGGTTAATGCGTTTCTACCAGCATCAGACGGCTCTTTATACATCGGCGGTGGCTTCTCAACCGCAGGCGAAACGCCGGACGAGAACGCCGAGACTGGTGTGGTAGCACTCAACCTGAACGTGGCAAGTGCATCGGCGAACACGTACCCGTTCATCGCGGTCAACGGGCCGGGCACGCTCAAATCCATAACCAACTACTCGACCGGAAAGACAATCGCGTTTAACGGCCTGACGCTTCAGACTGGCGAGTGGATTGGGCTCAACTTCGACCCGCTCAACCTGAAGTTTAGAAGTGGCTGGAAGGGACGAGATAACCTGATGCGCTACGTTATAGCTGGCTCTGATTATGGCGACTTTTATCTCACGCCGGGCGCGAACAATATTTCTGTTTTTATGACCGACACCACTACCGCAAGCGGCGCGTGGATTACCTGGACACCGCAATTTTGGGGGCTTGACGGAGCGTTACTGTGAGATACGAGTTAGTTTGGTACACGCACGAGGGCGTCAGAAAAGGCGTAATTCAGGCGTTCAATTCGCTTGAATACATCAAAACACAGAATCAGATCGGCTCGCTGGTTGTCGACCTTCCGCGCGGTCTATATCAATACGATCAATTCTCGGTTGGCGACATCTTCGAGGTGTGGCGTGAGAAGGGCGGCGTGCTGGAACTGCAAAACGAAACCGCCTACTTCCTTCAGAATTGGGAGTTCTGGACGGACAGCGAAGGGGCGGAGTACATTCGGCTGACAGCCTTTGACGCCAACTGGCTCTTGGACACGGCGATTGTTTGGGATTATTCTGGAAGTGCGGCGGCAAGTAAAACGGGCAAGCCGGACGATATGCTGAAGGCAATTGTAAAAGAACAATTAGGCGTATCTTCTGGCGTAGCTTCACGAACAAAACTAACTTGCGCGCCGGACTTGAGCGCAGGCGGGTCGGCGATCACAAAGGCATTCGCTTATCGCAATGTGCTGACTGTCTTGCAAGAAATCGCCGAAGTGGCAAAGGAAAAGAACGATATTTGGCTCGGCTTCGATGTGGTACGAACTGCGCCGGGACAATTTGAATTCAGGACTTACACCGGGCAACGAGGACAAAATCACGGGCGTGCTTCTGGAGATCCGCGCTTAGTTGGCAGGCAATACGGCAACTTGAGTCAGGCAACGTTTGGCACCTACCATGCGGACGAGCGGAATGTGGTGCTGGTTGCCGGGCAAGGGGAAGAAGACGCGCGGACTTTAGTTACACGCTCCAACAATAAACGGATGTTTGCAAGCAAGTGGAATCGGCGTGAGTATTTCAAAGACTCACGGGATGACTCCACCACCGCCGCTCTACAAGCTGATGGTGACGCCGCTCTGGACGAGTTCAGACCGCGCCAAGTATTGACCGGGACTTTGCACGACACGCCGGGAATGCAATTCGGCATTCATTACCAGTTTGGTGATGTACTCAGTGCTGAGGCGTTTGGCTACCATGTGGACTGCCATGTGGGGAGCGTGAGGGTAAGGGTAGACCAGGACGGCGGCGAACAATTGGACATCAAGCTGCGAGGTGAAATGTGAGTAACTTCGACGAGAAGACGGTAGACCGCATCAAACGCTTGGAGCGTGAGGTTGAAAGGCTGCGGGTAAAAGAGCGCCCGGTTGTAATAACCGATCACGGCGCGCTTACAGGACTGGGAGATGACGACCACACTCAATATGTAAAAGCATCAGACTTGGGGGTGTGGACAGCCTACACTCCGACATGGACTGCGGCTACCACTAACCCGTCAATTGGCAATGGCACTCTGGCTGGCAGATATACTCAAATTGGCAAGACCTGCGTCCTCGTCATTGGACTTACGATGGGCTCAACTACCACTTTTGGCTCGGGCAACTGGTCATTCAGCCTGCCAAAAACTGCAAAAAAAACCTCTGGCATAAACTTTTATGGAGTAGCCCATATTAGAAAAGGGGGAACGGCAAATTATGAACGCGTAGCACAGATAAGCCCGAGTCTGAGCACAACGGTTATAAATATGTTCACCGATCCGACTCCTGGTTCAAATTCACAATCTATATCTGCCACCGTTCCATTTACGTGGGGAAATGGGGATTCTTTAGGGTTTCAGATTACTTATGAGATTGCATAAAAGAGGCTGTTATGCCATGCAAAACTAAAACAAACCGCACAATGAAAGGCAAACGAAAATGAAGCCTATTATTGACATAAGCT
>Ga0255346_1005810_pt1 | contig 12464 bp, 8 predicted proteins | sample wastewater_treat_FD_194410 | JGI IMG/M metagenome (GOLD analysis project Ga0255346, IMG submission 194410) | Wastewater microbial communities from Lulu Island WWTP, Vancouver, Canada - plant22 | ecosystem: Engineered > WWTP > Wastewater > Unclassified | place: Canada: Vancouver, British Columbia... | reverse complement strand
TCGCAGGCGACCGGAAAGGCGACCCGAAGCGAAACGGGCCGGGAGTCTTCCCCGGCCCGTCGGCGCAACTGGTTGAAAAGATTGGTGGAGCTGATCGGGATCGAACCGACGACCTCTTGAATGCCATGCAGTCCCGAGAGGGTTCCCATGCGGCGCGAAGGGCCGCGCGCCCACCCTCGGAACCTCTGATTCCGTTGGACTTGTAGCGCGTCACTTGTGCGCATGCGTGGCGGCGGGTGGTAGTGTAGCGCGTGATTCTAAGCGGGGCCGAAAGCGGGGCCCAGAAAGGGCGGCAGGATCATGCGCAAGGCGGAAAGCCCCCTCACGGATGCCGCGATCCGGGCGGGACGCCGGAAGGGGTCGGGCCGGTTGCGGGACGGTCTGAGCCCCGGGCTTTCCCTCCGGTTCCGCCCCACCCGCAAGCCGCTCTGGTGGTTCACCTTCACCCGCCCTGACGGGCGGCGGGTGGAGTTCACCCTCGGGGAACTCGGCTCGCGGCCCCCGGCTCTGACTCTGGAAGGCGCCCGGCGAGCGGCGGAGGGCGCGCGAACCGAGCTGCGGAAGGGCCGCGACCCGCTCGCCAAGAGAGAGACCGAGCGCCGGGAGCGGGCGGCCCAGCGTCGCGCTCGGATCGCCGCCGGGCCCGATGGCCCGCTCCCCGGCAGCTTCGGCGAGCTGGTGCGGCTCTACCTTCGCGACGCGCGCAAGAAGGACGGCGCGCCGAAGCGCTCGCTTCCGGAAGACCGGCGGAAGCTGGAGAGGGACGTGCTGCCCCTCTGGCGCGACCGCCCCGCCGGCAAGATCGCCCGGGGCGACGTGCGGGCGCTTGTCGCCGGCATCGCGGCCGGGGAGGGAAATCGCGCCCGCCCGGGCCGGCCGGCGCCTGTCGCCGCGAACCGCACTCGCGCGCTGCTCTCGCGGGTCTTCGCCTTCGCCCTCGAAATGGAGTTCCCCGGGGTGGAGTCCAACCCGGCCTACCGGCTGACGCCGCCGGGCTCCGAACGCTCGCGAGAGCGGGTGCTCAATCCGGCTGAGCTTCGCGCGCTGTGGGAGGCGACGGAAGCGGAACCGCTCGGGCCGCGGGTCGCGGTGCGGCTGCTGCTGGCGACCGCGCTCCGGCGGGGCGAGCTGCTCGGGGCGCGCTGGCGCGACATCGAAACGGACGGCTTGGGCGCCTGGCTCGCGGTCCCCGCCGAGAGATCGAAGAACGGGCGCTCGCTGCGCATCCCGCTCTCGACTCTCGCCCGGGAGCTGATCGCGGAGCTGGCGCCGACCGCGCACGCGGAGTTCCTCTTCCCCGGGCCCTCGGGCACCGCGCCGCTCGGCGACATGAAGCGGACGGTCGACCGACTCCGCCAGCGGGTCGCCGAGCTGGCCGGGCCAGAGGGGGACCCGGCGCGATGGGTTCTTCATGATCTGCGCCGAACCGCGCGAACGCTGCTCGGAGCCTGTGGAGTGGCCCACGGGATCGCCGAGCGCATGCTCGGGCACTTGGCCCCGGAAGCGCGCGGCGTGGCGGCGGTCTACGACCGCTACGCCTACGGGCCGGAGCGGATGGCCGCGGCCGAAGCGCTGGCCCGCCGGCTGCGCGAGATCGTCTCGGGCTCGGCGCCGGGGGCCGTGCTTCCGTTCCTTCCGAACCGACGGGGCTGAGCCGATGTCCCCCCGTCGCCGGCCCCCGAAGCGCGGAGCGGAGTTCTTCGCCGAACACTCGGCACGGTTCTTCGCGGCAACGTCACCGGCTGAGAAGGGCGTCGCGCGGCTCGATCTGGCCCTGGCTCTCTGCCGGGCGCTCGCCGACGGGGCGGAGGCGTGGGGAGGGAACGAGCGAAGGCGGGACTTCGGCAGCGTGGGGCTCCCCGAGCTGGAGCGAGACTTGCTCGCGGCGCGGGAGGCCGCAGACGCGGGCGACCTCGGAACCGCCCTCGCAGTTTGCGCGCACTACGTCGCCGTCCATGTCGCGCTGCTGCCGCAGACCGCGCGCGGAATGCTGCTCCCGATACAGGCCGCTGATCCGCCGAAGCCCGGCTCCAAGCCCCGCGGCCGCCCGGAGGGGAAGAGTACGGGGAAGTTCGGCGATCCCGAGTTCGTAGCGGAAGAGCTGTCGCGGCTTCGCGGCAGCAACGGCAAACCGGGCGCCTAGCACAGCGGCAAGGAGACGGGGGGAAACCTGGTTTCCCCACCCGTCGCGCCCTTCCTTCCTACCCTCTCGCCATCGGGCGCATTGGAGCGCCCGGAGGCGACCGAGAGGGAGGAAGGATGCAAGAGTTCCTGACGCTGAGAGAAGCGGCGCGGCTGCTCGCAGTCGACCCGCGGACTCTCGACAAGTGGCGGCACGAAGGCGCCGGGCCCGTCTACCGAAAGCATGGGCGCCGTGTCGTCTACCACCGCGCCGACCTGATCGCATGGTCTGAGAGCCGGCGGCGCGTGTCGACCGCCGACGATGGCAGCGGCGCCGGCTGCGGGGTGGCGAAGTGAGAGCGCCGAACGCCGCGACTCTCCCGCCCGACCTGGAAGGCGACCGCCTGATCCGTCCCTCCCAGCTTGCGGCGCTCCTGAGCTGCTCGCGATCCCATGTCTACCGGCTCGTTCGGGCGGGGCAGCTTCCGCCGCCGACGCGGCTCTCCTACCGGCTGAGCGGCTGGCGCGTCGGGGACGTTCTGCCCATCGTGCGGCGTTGGACGGCGGAGGGGTGAGGCATGCGCGGAAATGAAACGAGCCGGCGGGCCAACGCCGGCTCTCTGGTAAAGCGCCTACGTCGAAAGTCTACCAGCAAGCGGCCCCACCCGATCCGCGACTCCCCCGCCCGGCTCGCCCGCCAGCGTCGGGTCCGGGGCGGCGGGTGGCGCCACGTCGGCGACATAGCGACCGAAGCTCTCGCCCTGCTCGCTATCCACGCGCTGGAGGCGAGAGGTTGACCGCGAACCTGGAAGAGCTGCGGCGGCGGGCAGCGCTGGCGCTGGAAGAGGACGTTGCCGCCGGAGTGTTCGATCCCGAGCCGGGCTGCCTTCCCGAGAGCCCGGCCCCCTTCCTCTCCGAGCTCCCGCCGCTGGAGGGCGTCGCCCCCGACATGGACCCGGCGCTGTTGCCGGGCACGCTGGGGGAGTTCGTGTTCGATGTCGCCGAGCGGGCGGGCGGGCCGCCCGAGTATGTGGCGGTCGCCCTGCTCGCCGGTTTCGGCGCCTGCATCGGGGGACGGTGCGGGCTCTACCCCAAGATGCACGATTCGTGGTGCGAGTTCCCGAACCTGTGGGGGCTCGCGGTGGGGCCGCCCAGCACCATGAAGTCGGGCATGGCCAAAGACGGGCTCGCCCCGATCAAGGCCGCAGACCGCGAGCGCCGCGAGCGCTGGGAGGTGGAGCGCAAACCGGAGCTGGCTCGCGAGGACGCCGAAGCGGACGGTAAGTTGGCGGGGATGTCCGGGGCGAAGGCGCGCGACGCCGATCCGGCCGCGCTGGCGGAGTGGCGCTGCCGGAAGGCGGAGATCGAAAGCGCGCTGCGCAACGGGCCGCCGCGCGTGCTGACCTCGGACTCGACCTCCGAAAAGCTAGCGGAGCTGCTGAAAGCCAACCCCGCCGGCATGCTGTGCGCACGTGACGAGCTGGCCGCCTGGCTTGAGGGACTCCAGAAGAAGGGCCGTGAGGGGGAGCGGCAGTTCTACATCGAAGGTTGGTCGGGGCATGGGGACCACTCGGTCGACAGGATCGGCCGCGGCAGTCTCCATGTCCCTCGGGTCTGCCTGAGCGTCTTCGGTACGATCCAACCGGGCCCCCTGTCGGCGCTGCTCGTTCGCGGCGCCAGCGCGGGGGGCGCCGAGAGCGACGGGCTGCTGGAGCGCTTCCAGCTTGTGGTCTACCCCGAAGACCGGGAGCGCTCGGACGCGGATCGCCCGCCGAACGAGCGCGCCGCTGCTGCGGTGCAAGGGATCGTCTGGGCTCTTCTCGACCCGGCGCTGCCGGAGCGGCTCGGCGCGACCGCGGACCGGCGCGGCTTCTTCGCGGTCCGGCTGACCCCGGAAGCCGCCGCCTTCTTCGCGGTGCGGTTGCAGGAAGCGAGAGCCGCCGCCCGCGCGGAAGGGAAGAACCGGCCGCTGGTTTCCGGTTGGCTCGCGAAGACGCCGAAGCTCCTTGCCGCGCTCTCTCTGATCTTCCATGCCGTCAACGTGGTGGAGGGCCACGCGGAGCCCGGGCCCGTCCGTCTGGAAGCGGTGAGGCTGGCGGCGGCGTGGTGCGGCTTTCTGCGAGAACACGCGGTCAAGGCGTTCGGAGCCGGTGCGGCGGCTGCCCCGGCGCTCCGAGCCGCGCACGCGCTGCGCGAGCGGATACGGGCCGGCGACATCGGAGACCGGGAAACCGTGCGGGAGGTGCATCGCGCCAAGTGGAGCGATCTCCAAACCCCGCGCCAAGTAGCGGACGGCTTGGCGATCCTCGCTCGGCACGGGGTCGCCTGGGTGGAGGAAGTGAAGCAAGCCAAGGGGCGGCCGGCGCGGATCATTCGCGTCAACCCGGAGGCGATCCGGTGAGCTTTCGGCTGCCGGATTGGCGGGAGTTCCTCGCACCCCCACGCGCTGAGCGCCCACACGCGGAGGCGACCGAACCGACGGAGCACCAGCCGGAAGCGCCGCGCGCGGAGGGTTTCGTCAGTTTCGTCAGTTCGGTCCCCGACCCGGCGCGGCAACGCGGCCGGGCGGCGGTGCCACCCGGGGGGCCGGCATCGGCCGACCCGAACCCCGCTGCCGTGGTCGCGAGCCTCTCGGGCCGGGCGGCGGCGGCGTGGGCTCCGCTGCTCGGCGGGCGTGCCCTGACTCTCGGGGAGGTGGCGGCCGGGGCGGGGCTCTCGCCCGAGGCGGCCCGCGGGGCGCTGGCGGAGCTGCTCGATTCCGGGCGCGTGGCAACGGACCCCGCGGCCCTCTCCTACCGCATCCGGGCGGAGCGGGGCTGGTGTCCGGGCTGCGGTGACGGGCCCGGCGGCGGTGGCCGGGTGGTCTACTGCTCGCGGTGCCGTTGGACGGCCCCCGACGTGCGGGCGCTGTGGGAAGCGGGGGCAGAGGAGTGACGCGGGAAGGCCCGCCCCGGGCGCGCCGCCCCCCTCCCCCCGGAGGGGGAGCCCGAATCTCTGGAGCCCATGGGCCCGTGACCGGCGCTCGGACGCGCGCAGACAACCGCGAAATGAAAGACAGAAACCCCCGCGGCCCCGGCGCTCCGCCGCCCCGGCCGGCGCGCCCGCCGAGAGAGGCAGCGCGGCGCGAAGTGGACTGACGAAACCGACGAAACCCCCCGAACGAGACCCCGGGGCAGAGTTTCGTCAGTTTCGTCAGTTCGGTCCGGGGTGAGGCGCCGGAGCGCCGCCCGGTTCGGGCAAGCGGCGGAGCGGCCGCGCCGCTCGGCGCGCGATGGTCGCCCGCGTCAACCGGGGCTTCCGCCAGCGGCGAGCCGATGGCCGCAAACGGCAACCCGACCTTCCGGCAACGGCAACCGGGGCGGCGGTGAGGGGCTCGGCGCTCGCGGGCACTTGGGCGGTTCTGCGGTGCCCCCCGCGCCGGCGCGGGCGGGCCGTCTCGCGGCGATCTCTCGCCGGGCGGAAGGATGGCCCCATCGTGGGGGATCGGCCTTTCTGGGGCCGCAGAACGGGCGACGGGCGGAGCGGCCGCGCCGCTCGGCGCGCGATGGTCGCCCGTGTCAACCGCGGCTTCCGCCAGCGGCGAGCCGATGGCCGCCAACGGCAACCGGCCAGCGGTGAGGGCTTCGGCGCTCGCGGGCGCTCGGGCGGTTCTGCGGGGCCCCGCGCGGAGGCGCCGGCGGGCCGTCTCGCGGCGATCTCTCGCCGGGCGGAAGGATGGCCCCCATCGTGGGGGATCGGCCTTTCTGGGGCCGCAGAACCGGCGACGGGCGGAGCGGCCGCGCCGCTCGGCGCGCGATGGTCGCCCGCGTCAACCGGGGCTTCCGCCAACGGTGAGCCGATGGCCGCCGACGGCAACCCGACCTTCCGCCAACGGCGAGCGGGTGGCCGCAAACGGCGAACGGGAGGAAGAGCCCGGCGGCGCCGCCTACTCCCGCGGCTGCACCCTCTCCGGGCGCCGAGTGTCGCGGGCGACGGGCGGGCGGCCCGGGGTGGGGGTAGCGCGTGATTCTAAGCGGGGCCGAAAGCGGGGCCCACGCGAAACGGGCCCGGGGGAGACCCGGGCCCGCGGCTGCTAAGTGATTGAAAGGATTGGTGGAGCTGATCGGGATCGAACCGACGACCTCTTGAATGCCATGCAGTCCCGAGAGGGTTCCCATGCGGCGCGAAGGGCCGCGCGCCCACCCTCGGAACCTCTGATTCCGTTGGACTTGTAGCGCGTCACTTGTGCGCATGCGTGGCGGCGGGTGGTAGTGTAGCGCGTGATTCTAAGCGGGGCCGAAAGCGGGGCCCAGAAAGGGCGGCAGGATCATGCGCAAGGCGGAAAGCCCCCTCACGGATGCCGCGATCCGGGCGGGACGCCGGAAGGGGTCGGGCCGGTTGCGGGACGGTCTGAGCCCCGGGCTTTCCCTCCGGTTCCGCCCCACCCGCAAGCCGCTCTGGTGGTTCACCTTCACCCGCCCTGACGGGCGGCGGGTGGAGTTCACCCTCGGGGAACTCGGCTCGCGGCCCCCGGCTCTGACTCTGGAAGGCGCCCGGCGAGCGGCGGAGGGCGCGCGAACCGAGCTGCGGAAGGGCCGCGACCCGCTCGCCAAGAGAGAGACCGAGCGCCGGGAGCGGGCGGCCCAGCGTCGCGCTCGGATCGCCGCCGGGCCCGATGGCCCGCTCCCCGGCAGCTTCGGCGAGCTGGTGCGGCTCTACCTTCGCGACGCGCGCAAGAAGGACGGCGCGCCGAAGCGCTCGCTTCCGGAAGACCGGCGGAAGCTGGAGAGGGACGTGCTGCCCCTCTGGCGCGACCGCCCCGCCGGCAAGATCGCCCGGGGCGACGTGCGGGCGCTTGTCGCCGGCATCGCGGCCGGGGAGGGAAATCGCGCCCGCCCGGGCCGGCCGGCGCCTGTCGCCGCGAACCGCACTCGCGCGCTGCTCTCGCGGGTCTTCGCCTTCGCCCTCGAAATGGAGTTCCCCGGGGTGGAGTCCAACCCGGCCTACCGGCTGACGCCGCCGGGCTCCGAACGCTCGCGAGAGCGGGTGCTCAATCCGGCTGAGCTTCGCGCGCTGTGGGAGGCGACGGAAGCGGAACCGCTCGGGCCGCGGGTCGCGGTGCGGCTGCTGCTGGCGACCGCGCTCCGGCGGGGCGAGCTGCTCGGGGCGCGCTGGCGCGACATCGAAACGGACGGCTTGGGCGCCTGGCTCGCGGTCCCCGCCGAGAGATCGAAGAACGGGCGCTCGCTGCGCATCCCGCTCTCGACTCTCGCCCGGGAGCTGATCGCGGAGCTGGCGCCGACCGCGCACGCGGAGTTCCTCTTCCCCGGGCCCTCGGGCACCGCGCCGCTCGGCGACATGAAGCGGACGGTCGACCGACTCCGCCAGCGGGTCGCCGAGCTGGCCGGGCCAGAGGGGGACCCGGCGCGATGGGTTCTTCATGATCTGCGCCGAACCGCGCGAACGCTGCTCGGAGCCTGTGGAGTGGCCCACGGGATCGCCGAGCGCATGCTCGGGCACTTGGCCCCGGAAGCGCGCGGCGTGGCGGCGGTCTACGACCGCTACGCCTACGGGCCGGAGCGGATGGCCGCGGCCGAAGCGCTGGCCCGCCGGCTGCGCGAGATCGTCTCGGGCTCGGCGCCGGGGGCCGTGCTTCCGTTCCTTCCGAACCGACGGGGCTGAGCCGATGTCCCCCCGTCGCCGGCCCCCGAAGCGCGGAGCGGAGTTCTTCGCCGAACACTCGGCACGGTTCTTCGCGGCAACGTCACCGGCTGAGAAGGGCGTCGCGCGGCTCGATCTGGCCCTGGCTCTCTGCCGGGCGCTCGCCGACGGGGCGGAGGCGTGGGGAGGGAACGAGCGAAGGCGGGACTTCGGCAGCGTGGGGCTCCCCGAGCTGGAGCGAGACTTGCTCGCGGCGCGGGAGGCCGCAGACGCGGGCGACCTCGGAACCGCCCTCGCAGTTTGCGCGCACTACGTCGCCGTCCATGTCGCGCTGCTGCCGCAGACCGCGCGCGGAATGCTGCTCCCGATACAGGCCGCTGATCCGCCGAAGCCCGGCTCCAAGCCCCGCGGCCGCCCGGAGGGGAAGAGTACGGGGAAGTTCGGCGATCCCGAGTTCGTAGCGGAAGAGCTGTCGCGGCTTCGCGGCAGCAACGGCAAACCGGGCGCCTAGCACAGCGGCAAGGAGACGGGGGGAAACCTGGTTTCCCCACCCGTCGCGCCCTTCCTTCCTACCCTCTCGCCATCGGGCGCATTGGAGCGCCCGGAGGCGACCGAGAGGGAGGAAGGATGCAAGAGTTCCTGACGCTGAGAGAAGCGGCGCGGCTGCTCGCAGTCGACCCGCGGACTCTCGACAAGTGGCGGCACGAAGGCGCCGGGCCCGTCTACCGAAAGCATGGGCGCCGTGTCGTCTACCACCGCGCCGACCTGATCGCATGGTCTGAGAGCCGGCGGCGCGTGTCGACCGCCGACGATGGCAGCGGCGCCGGCTGCGGGGTGGCGAAGTGAGAGCGCCGAACGCCGCGACTCTCCCGCCCGACCTGGAAGGCGACCGCCTGATCCGTCCCTCCCAGCTTGCGGCGCTCCTGAGCTGCTCGCGATCCCATGTCTACCGGCTCGTTCGGGCGGGGCAGCTTCCGCCGCCGACGCGGCTCTCCTACCGGCTGAGCGGCTGGCGCGTCGGGGACGTTCTGCCCATCGTGCGGCGTTGGACGGCGGAGGGGTGAGGCATGCGCGGAAATGAAACGAGCCGGCGGGCCAACGCCGGCTCTCTGGTAAAGCGCCTACGTCGAAAGTCTACCAGCAAGCGGCCCCACCCGATCCGCGACTCCCCCGCCCGGCTCGCCCGCCAGCGTCGGGTCCGGGGCGGCGGGTGGCGCCACGTCGGCGACATAGCGACCGAAGCTCTCGCCCTGCTCGCTATCCACGCGCTGGAGGCGAGAGGTTGACCGCGAACCTGGAAGAGCTGCGGCGGCGGGCAGCGCTGGCGCTGGAAGAGGACGTTGCCGCCGGAGTGTTCGATCCCGAGCCGGGCTGCCTTCCCGAGAGCCCGGCCCCCTTCCTCTCCGAGCTCCCGCCGCTGGAGGGCGTCGCCCCCGACATGGACCCGGCGCTGTTGCCGGGCACGCTGGGGGAGTTCGTGTTCGATGTCGCCGAGCGGGCGGGCGGGCCGCCCGAGTATGTGGCGGTCGCCCTGCTCGCCGGTTTCGGCGCCTGCATCGGGGGACGGTGCGGGCTCTACCCCAAGATGCACGATTCGTGGTGCGAGTTCCCGAACCTGTGGGGGCTCGCGGTGGGGCCGCCCAGCACCATGAAGTCGGGCATGGCCAAAGACGGGCTCGCCCCGATCAAGGCCGCAGACCGCGAGCGCCGCGAGCGCTGGGAGGTGGAGCGCAAACCGGAGCTGGCTCGCGAGGACGCCGAAGCGGACGGTAAGTTGGCGGGGATGTCCGGGGCGAAGGCGCGCGACGCCGATCCGGCCGCGCTGGCGGAGTGGCGCTGCCGGAAGGCGGAGATCGAAAGCGCGCTGCGCAACGGGCCGCCGCGCGTGCTGACCTCGGACTCGACCTCCGAAAAGCTAGCGGAGCTGCTGAAAGCCAACCCCGCCGGCATGCTGTGCGCACGTGACGAGCTGGCCGCCTGGCTTGAGGGACTCCAGAAGAAGGGCCGTGAGGGGGAGCGGCAGTTCTACATCGAAGGTTGGTCGGGGCATGGGGACCACTCGGTCGACAGGATCGGCCGCGGCAGTCTCCATGTCCCTCGGGTCTGCCTGAGCGTCTTCGGTACGATCCAACCGGGCCCCCTGTCGGCGCTGCTCGTTCGCGGCGCCAGCGCGGGGGGCGCCGAGAGCGACGGGCTGCTGGAGCGCTTCCAGCTTGTGGTCTACCCCGAAGACCGGGAGCGCTCGGACGCGGATCGCCCGCCGAACGAGCGCGCCGCTGCTGCGGTGCAAGGGATCGTCTGGGCTCTTCTCGACCCGGCGCTGCCGGAGCGGCTCGGCGCGACCGCGGACCGGCGCGGCTTCTTCGCGGTCCGGCTGACCCCGGAAGCCGCCGCCTTCTTCGCGGTGCGGTTGCAGGAAGCGAGAGCCGCCGCCCGCGCGGAAGGGAAGAACCGGCCGCTGGTTTCCGGTTGGCTCGCGAAGACGCCGAAGCTCCTTGCCGCGCTCTCTCTGATCTTCCATGCCGTCAACGTGGTGGAGGGCCACGCGGAGCCCGGGCCCGTCCGTCTGGAAGCGGTGAGGCTGGCGGCGGCGTGGTGCGGCTTTCTGCGAGAACACGCGGTCAAGGCGTTCGGAGCCGGTGCGGCGGCTGCCCCGGCGCTCCGAGCCGCGCACGCGCTGCGCGAGCGGATACGGGCCGGCGACATCGGAGACCGGGAAACCGTGCGGGAGGTGCATCGCGCCAAGTGGAGCGATCTCCAAACCCCGCGCCAAGTAGCGGACGGCTTGGCGATCCTCGCTCGGCACGGGGTCGCCTGGGTGGAGGAAGTGAAGCAAGCCAAGGGGCGGCCGGCGCGGATCATTCGCGTCAACCCGGAGGCGATCCGGTGAGCTTTCGGCTGCCGGATTGGCGGGAGTTCCTCGCACCCCCACGCGCTGAGCGCCCACACGCGGAGGCGACCGAACCGACGGAGCACCAGCCGGAAGCGCCGCGCGCGGAGGGTTTCGTCAGTTTCGTCAGTTCGGTCCCCGACCCGGCGCGGCAACGCGGCCGGGCGGCGGTGCCACCCGGGGGGCCGGCATCGGCCGACCCGAACCCCGCTGCCGTGGTCGCGAGCCTCTCGGGCCGGGCGGCGGCGGCGTGGGCTCCGCTGCTCGGCGGGCGTGCCCTGACTCTCGGGGAGGTGGCGGCCGGGGCGGGGCTCTCGCCCGAGGCGGCCCGCGGGGCGCTGGCGGAGCTGCTCGATTCCGGGCGCGTGGCAACGGACCCCGCGGCCCTCTCCTACCGCATCCGGGCGGAGCGGGGCTGGTGTCCGGGCTGCGGTGACGGGCCCGGCGGCGGTGGCCGGGTGGTCTACTGCTCGCGGTGCCGTTGGACGGCCCCCGACGTGCGGGCGCTGTGGGAAGCGGGGGCAGAGGAGTGACGCGGGAAGGCCCGCCCCGGGCGCGCCGCCCCCCTCCCCCCGGAGGGGGAGCCCGAATCTCTGGAGCCCATGGGCCCGTGACCGGCGCTCGGACGCGCGCAGACAACCGCGAAATGAAAGACAGAAACCCCCGCGGCCCCGGCGCTCCGCCGCCCCGGCCGGCGCGCCCGCCGAGAGAGGCAGCGCGGCGCGAAGTGGACTGACGAAACCGACGAAACCCCCCGAACGAGACCCCGGGGCAGAGTTTCGTCAGTTTCGTCAGTTCGGTCCGGGGTGAGGCGCCGGAGCGCCGCCCGGTTCGGGCAAGCGGCGGAGCGGCCGCGCCGCTCGGCGCGCGATGGTCGCCCGCGTCAACCGGGGCTTCCGCCAGCGGCGAGCCGATGGCCGCAAACGGCAACCCGACCTTCCGGCAACGGCAACCGGGGCGGCGGTGAGGGGCTCGGCGCTCGCGGGCACTTGGGCGGTTCTGCGGTGCCCCCCGCGCCGGCGCGGGCGGGCCGTCTCGCGGCGATCTCTCGCCGGGCGGAAGGATGGCCCCATCGTGGGGGATCGGCCTTTCTGGGGCCGCAGAACGGGCGACGGGCGGAGCGGCCGCGCCGCTCGGCGCGCGATGGTCGCCCGTGTCAACCGCGGCTTCCGCCAGCGGCGAGCCGATGGCCGCCAACGGCAACCGGCCAGCGGTGAGGGCTTCGGCGCTCGCGGGCGCTCGGGCGGTTCTGCGGGGCCCCGCGCGGAGGCGCCGGCGGGCCGTCTCGCGGCGATCTCTCGCCGGGCGGAAGGATGGCCCCCATCGTGGGGGATCGGCCTTTCTGGGGCCGCAGAACCGGCGACGGGCGGAGCGGCCGCGCCGCTCGGCGCGCGATGGTCGCCCGCGTCAACCGGGGCTTCCGCCAACGGTGAGCCGATGGCCGCCGACGGCAACCCGACCTTCCGCCAACGGCGAGCGGGTGGCCGCAAACGGCGAACGGGAGGAAGAGCCCGGCGGCGCCGCCTACTCCCGCGGCTGCACCCTCTCCGGGCGCCGAGTGTCGCGGGCGACGGGCGGGCGGCCCGGGGTGGGGGTAGCGCGTGATTCTAAGCGGGGCCGAAAGCGGGGCCCACGCGAAACGGGCCCGGGGGAGACCCGGGCCCGCGGCTGCTAAGTGATTGAAAGGATTGGTGGAGCTGATCGGGATCGAACCGACGACCTCTTGAATGCCATTCAAGCGCTCTCCCAGCTGAGCTACAGCCCCACCCGTGGGAGAACGGCATCCTAGCCGAAGGACGGGCGGGGGGCAACC
>Ga0255346_1005806_pt1 | contig 12470 bp, 10 predicted proteins | sample wastewater_treat_FD_194410 | JGI IMG/M metagenome (GOLD analysis project Ga0255346, IMG submission 194410) | Wastewater microbial communities from Lulu Island WWTP, Vancouver, Canada - plant22 | ecosystem: Engineered > WWTP > Wastewater > Unclassified | place: Canada: Vancouver, British Columbia... | reverse complement strand
CCGTCGGGATCATCCTTTTGCGGCGCAATTCCGGCATAGCTCACCGGCTCTCCTGCCATTTCCACAATAAAATACTCCTGCCCCGAATCCAATCCTGCAGCTAAATTTTTCGGAGAGTACATCCACTCCATCATATAGTCGATCTGCTCCGGTGAGAGCATTTTCCCGTATGTATAGGGAAATATTATTTCTGCCATTTCACGAATCAGAGCAATATCTTCTTTGGTCGCCTGGCGTATGGTGATTTGCGATTTCATGCTTCTGTATGCTGTGCTGTCCTAGTGATTTTTTTGTCTCCTGTGCTGCGCTATTTAAGGTAATCAATCAAAATCGTCTCCATAATCCGATAACCCTCAAGATTGGGATGAACACCATCAGGAGCGAGATTCTCCTGAAGTCCGTTGCGCTCATCCTTCATCTGCGAATGGTAATCCACATAGGGAATGTCGGCACTCTCAGCATAAGCGCGGATCATCTCATTCAACTCCACTATTTCCTCTGCAGGTGTCAACTCATGACGCCAACTATAGAGATAAGCCGGCAGCACCGAGCAAAGTATGGGTTGGATGCGATTGGCCTTGGCAATCTGACACATCGAGATTATATTGTCGAGGATATGTTCAAGAGAGATCGGCCCATCGTTCATCGCAATATCGTTTGTCCCCGCAAGGATAACCACATATTTCGGCCTCAGAGAGACCACATCCTTCTGGAACCTGATTAGCATATCGCCGGTAGTCTCTCCGCTGATACCGCGACCGATAAGATTGTTGAGAGTAAAAAACTCCGGGCTCATTATAGGCCAGGCATCGGTAATCGAATCTCCGAATAATACAGCTAAAGGTCTCACTTTCACTTCTTTATTAGCCTCCTCATAACGCCTGGGAGGAATTACTTTCTGATATCTTTCCTGCGCAGCGGCACCCACCGTCATTAGCAGCACCACCGCCATTAAAATTAGTTTTTTCATATTGCAAAAATAGGAAAAAAGAGGGGAAGAACTAAAAAATCCATACCCAGGCACTCAAAAAAACTAAACACTAAGAACTAACCTATATATCGCACTAACTACATACTCCCAACTCCACACTCAGAACTAAAAATAACTATCTTTGCCGCCTGTTATGGGATACACAGGAGAACTCATATCATTGGCGGTGGCTATTAGCTGGACGGCGACTGCACTTTTTGCCGAAGTTGGCACAAAGCGCATAGGGTCGCTGCAGCTCAATATCATCAGAATGGTGTTGTCACTACTGATGCTCGCGACAACTCTTTGGATAGTGACCGGAGTTCCCTGGCCGAGCTTTGCGAATGGCAAGACCTGGTTTTGGCTGCTTCTTTCGGGACTCATAGGGTATGTGTTTGGCGACTGGTGCCTCTTCAACTCCTATCTGGTAATTGGTGCGCGTTTCGGGCAACTATTTATGACTCTGGCTCCTCCGGTGGCAGCTATCACGGGCTGGGCACTACTTGGGGAGACTATCTCATGGAAAGGGATATTGGGTATGGTAGTTACTCTTTCTGGCATCGCTATGTCCATTCTAAGCAGGGGTCAGGGACACAAAGTGGCCGTCAAGCTTCCTATCAAAGGAGTTTTGCTGGGTATAGGTGCGGGAGTTGGGCAAGGAGTTGGGCTCGTACTAAGCAAGGTAGGTATGGGACACTATCATGCTGCAATCCCTGAAGGTACTACTGCAGTGAGCGCAATGGTGCCTTTCGCCTCGACCTTCATACGAGCGGTGATGGGCGGCATAGGATTTATATTGATCCTTATGATCAGGAAGGAAGGTCCAAAGCTTGTCCATGCCCTAAATGATCGCCGGGGAATGCTTTATGCCTCTCTAGCTACCATTACGGGACCCTTTATCGGTGTCTCACTCTCGCTAATGGCTGTACAATATACCAACGCCGGAATAGCATCAACCATTATGGCACTGACCCCCGTTCTTATTATTCTTCCCTCTTACCTGATTTTTAAGCAAAAAGTGAAAGTTATAGAGGTTATCGGTGCCTTTATAAGTATCGCGGGAGTGTCGTTGTTTTTTCTGTAGAATGTTTTTATCTTAATTAATAATTAGTATTCTATGCCACATAAACATGATACAGGGATCAAGATAAGATTACCAAATTATGAAGTAAAAAGAAATACCGAACAAGGGGCAGCAATGCATTTGCTAAAAAAATTCGGTCTGAGACCAAATTTACAAGAAGTCATTTGGTGTGAGGGTCCAGATTATTATTTTATTTTAAAAGGTCGAACCATTGGTGTAGAAATAGTCCAATGTATTCCTTCAAAATTTGAATCGGAAGGCAAAATGAATAATGTAGCAAGAAGAAAGCGTGAAACAGCAATTTTTAAAACGATTGCAAAATCATTGGAAAATGATGGATTTTTTGGCTTTGAAATTCATATACAACTTGGAGATGAAATCTATGAAAAGTTTGCAATTCAAAAAACAAACACAAAGAAAATACAGCTTGAAGCTGTGACAGAAATAACCAAACGAATCAAGGAGTTTCTATTAATTCATCCAAATGGCGACATATTTGAAAATTATGAGTCTGATAAATACATGAATCGAATAGTCATATTTGAGAAACTACCCAATTTGAATAAAGTCCACGTACTTCCTAGTGCTAGAGGAGCTTTTCTTCTTAATATAAACCCAGAACCAGTACTGAAGTGTATCAAGGACAAAGAACAAAAGTTAAAAGACTACCACCGCAAAGAAAGATTTGATGAGTTTTGGCTACAAATACATGTTCCATATGGTGAAAACTACACTGTTCAATCAGTTAAGTTGAACGATATTAAGAGCGGTTTTGACCGGATATATATAACATCACATTGTGGCGATTGTGTTCAGCTCAAATAATCTTCAGCATCGCTTTCACAATACAAATCCTCCCCTTCAAACCCCGCTGTAACCCATAACCAAGTCCCGCAACACGCAACCCGTAACTCGCACCACGTAACACGTAACCCGCACCACGTAACAAAAAAACGCAGAACCCCACGCCTTTCAGCATAAAGTTCTGCGTCAATTTACTCACCTAAAGTTAACTTTGTGGAGATGGGCGGAGTCGAACCGCCGTCCAAACATAGCGCCAGAGGGTTTTCTACATACTTATCCTGCTGTTGATTGTCGGGAGGAGACTGCTTGCAGGCCTGCCACCGCCCCCTTATCCTCTAAATCTTGGCGCGATGCAGAGGAGTAGTCGCGTGCAGCGAACTTGGATGATACCCCATATACCGGTCATAGTCCGCTTAAAGCCCGGCGGGATACTCGTCGACACCGGCCTGGCCGGCTCGATTAAGGAATCTGACTTAGTCTAGATTACGCAGCGAGTGCATAGTTGTTGTTGCCGTTTACAGGCTTGAGATCTGAGATTAACGAGCCAGGTCACGAAGCTCGGCATGCTTGCCATCCGTCATCATATGCTGTCAAAACCAGACATCCCCATATGTGACATCAGCAGATGTCAAAGAACTATCTATATATTAGATGCAAAAAAAGCCAAAAAGTTGCATCTACTCTTCCTCTTTATATTTAAATCTGCGTATTTTCCTTGTCGCTGTCCTATCAAAAGGCTCTTTCATTACCTCTACATAGTTTATTTTGGAGTACTTGCTGACTTTTTTGTTGACAATGTTCATCACCTTAACTTTTATGGCTTCGAGTTTCTCATAAAATTCGGCCTCACCTTCACAACCCCAGTCAATAACATTCTCATTAAATTGAATAAGTGCCACCAATTTACCTTTACGCTCGACTATGATCGATTCGTTTACACCTTCGATATCATTGATTACACTCTCAATCTCTTCCGGATAGATATTTTCACCCGTAGGGCCGACAATCATATTTCCAACACGACCTTTTATATAGTACCTCCCTTTCTTGTCCATATGGGCGACATCATTAGTCCTAAACCAACCATCCTCAGTAAAGGCCTCCTTGGTTCGCTCAGGATCTTTATAATAGCCGAGCATCACATTGTCCCCCCTAACCACAATTTCCCCTTCCCCCGTTTCGGGATTGACATTGTCCAGACGCATTTCCACTCCATATATGGGATATCCTATAGATCCGGGGTATCTTTGCTTACCCATAGCGTAGCCGATAAGGGGAGCAGTCTCAGTGAGTCCGTAGCCGATAGCATAAGGAAAGCGCGCCTTCCAAAGAAACTCCTCGACTGTAGTATCGAGCTTTGCACCGCCTATACCAAATAAATGAAGCCTACCGCCGAAGCTTTTTTTGAGCTTCCATCCTATAATACGGCACATAAGTCTATGGTGATGCTCATTTAACCAAGATAGGGTCTTGCTCTTTCGAATGGCAGGCAGAACGCTATTGCGATAAATCTTCTCAATAATCAATGGTACGGTGAGGAGTGCCGTAGGACGAATTTTCTTCATAGCAGCCATCAGTAGTGAGGGTACCGGCGGTGTAGAGAGATAATAGACGGTTGCGCCGCAATAGATCGGATAGAGCACTCCGAGAGAAAGTTCGTATGTATGGGCCATCGGTAGTATTGATATACAACTATCCTTATCCGTACACTTATGGGTGTAATAGCAGGCCTTTATATTAGCTACAAAATTGCGGTGGCTCAGCATCACCCCCTTAGCATTACCGGTAGTGCCCGAGGTGTAGATAATCGCCGCTATATCATCAGGCATCGGTACTGCCACTCTACCGTCACAGGTAAATACCTCATCATCAGCTTGTATAGTCTCAAAAGTATCAATATCCACCACCAGACGCATCCCGGATAGAGCCTCCTGCGAGAGTTTGTAGAGGAGTTTCCCTGAGATAAAGAGCACTTTGCTCTCGGAATGTTGCAGGATATTGGTCACTTCATGTTCTGAGGAATCGGTAAGTATTGGCACAACAATACGGCTGAAGGGTACGCAGGCAAAGAAAGCTACCGTCCAATTTGGAGTGTTTTGGGCAAGAATTGCCACCTTGTCACCGGCTCCTATGCCGTACAGACTTAACTTGCTTGAGATTGACTCGCACTTTTCTTTAAATGAAGCGTAGGTATAATAGAGTTCCCCGTCTATTACCTGAGACTGTTTGTTTTTACTATATTTAGCGGTTGAATACTCAAAGAGTTTGCCGAGGGTGTCAATATGATTTTCGTGCCACCTCTTCAATAATTTCAATTTTCTCCTCATACTTGATTGAAACGGGGGTTCATTTAAATGGCAAAGATATAAATATTTGGATAATTGTCAGAGTTGGCATAGATTTGAAGCATAAAAAGATCAAATATAGACTATGTCACTCAATATTCCTGTCGGTTACAGCAATATTCTCGGTACGGTCATCAGGACAGAAAAGGCCATTAAGGTGGTCAAAGATATGTTTCAGCTCAATCTTTCCGCTCAACTCTCGCTTCTGCGTGTCACAGCACCAATGGTAGTGTTGAAAGGAACCGGCATCAATGATGACCTCAACGGAATTGAACGCCCTGTAAGCTTTCCCATAAAAGATCTGCAGGATTGCCCTGCCGAGGTAGTGCATTCTCTAGCCAAATGGAAACGCCTGAAGCTGGCAACCCTCAAAACTCCGGTCGGAAGCGGTATCTATACCGATATGAACGCAATCCGCCCCGACGAGGAACTGGACAACATTCACTCGATCTATGTAGATCAGTGGGACTGGGAAAGAGTAATCGAAAGTTCAGAAAGAAATCTGGAGTTTCTTAAGAAAATTGTCCGCCGCATCTATGAGGCGATAAAAGTGACCGAAAATAAGATCTATGTGGACTTTCCACAGATTAAGCCAATATTGCCGGAGGAAATCTTCTTTATTCATTCGGAGGAATTACTGCAAAGGTACCCTGGTTTTTCACCAAAAGAGAGGGAAGATGCGATATGTAAGGAGAAAAAGGCGGTATTTATCATCGGCATCGGAGGAGAACTCTCTGATGGGGAGCCACACGACACAAGGGCATCCGACTATGATGACTGGAGCACCCCCAATTCGGAGGGGTATCAGGGACTCAATGGTGACATATTGCTTTGGAATCCTGTACTGGAAAGCGCCTTTGAAATCTCCTCTATGGGCATAAGGGTGGATGAAGAGGCACTACGTCACCAACTCGCTCTGAAGAAAGAGGAGTGGAAGTCGGAACTTTATTTCCACCGAAAGTTACTCTCCGGAGAACTGCCCCTTACCATAGGTGGCGGTATAGGTCAATCGCGCCTCTGTATGTTTCTGCTCAGAAAAGCCCATATAGGCGAAATCCAGAGCAGTATCTGGCCTGAAGAGATGCGCATTGAGTGCCATAAAAACGGCATAGACCTCGCCTGAACCAGGCAGAAAAGGTCTCTTATCCTATCAATTTTTTGTACTTGAAGCGTTTGGGTTCCACGTTGCCCAAACGGCGCTTCTTATTTTCCTCATACTCAGAATAGGATCCCTCGAAGAAATAGACCTGCGAATCACCCTCAAAAGCAAGAATATGGGTTGCAATACGGTCCAGGAACCATCTGTCGTGAGAGATTACCACAGCACAGCCTGCAAAATTGTCGAGACCCTCCTCAAGAGCCCGGATAGTGTTGATATCCACATCGTTGGTAGGTTCGTCGAGTAACAACACGTTGGCATTCTCCTTTAGGGTCAGTGCGAGATGCAGACGGTTGCGCTCACCTCCCGATAGCACTCCGCATAGTTTCTCCTGGTCGGCTCCGCTAAAATTAAACCTGGATACATAGGCACGTGCATTGACATCACGATTGCCAAGTCTCACATACTCGGAATTCTGTGCAATGGTCTCATAGACGGTTAGATTGGGATCTATCTGCTTGTGTTGCTGATCCACATAAGCTATCTTTACGCTCTCCCCTATCTCAAATGTCCCCGAATCCGGCTGCTCATAACCCATTATCAGCCTGAAAAGTGTGGTTTTACCTGAGCCGTTGGGCCCAATAACTCCTACAATACCCGCCGGAGGTAGCTTAAAGCTCAGATCCTCAAAGAGTATCTTGTCTCCGTATGCCTTACTCACTCCCTGAAATTCTATCACCTTGTTACCCAGACGCGGCCCATTGGGAATAAATATCTCAAGCCTCTCTTCCTTCTGTCGTCCATCTTCGCTAAGGAGTTTTTCATATGCGCCTAAACGGGCTTTGGATTTAGCGTGACGCGCTTTCGGAGCCATCCTGACCCATTCAAGCTCGCGTTCCAGAGTCTTACGGCGTTTGCTCTCCTGCTTCTCTTCCATTGCCAAACGAATACTCTTCTGTTCAAGCCAGGAGGAGTAATTTCCCTTCCAGGGGATTCCCTCTCCCCTGTCGAGTTCAAGTATCCATCCGGCTACATTGTCGAGAAAGTATCTGTCGTGAGTCACTGCGATGACTGTACCTTTGTATTGCTTTAAGTGCGCCTCGAGCCATTGAATACTCTCGGTGTCAAGGTGGTTGGTCGGCTCATCCAGCAGCAGCACATCGGGCTCCTGAAGCAGCAGACGGCAAAGCGCCACCCTACGCCTCTCTCCACCGCTTAGTGTGGCTATGGAGGCATCCGGTTCGGGACACTGAAGTGCATCCATTGCCCTTTCCAATCTGGAGTCAATATCCCAGCCGCTTACCTGTTCAATTCTATCGGTAAGCTCGCCCTGGCGCTCGATCAGAGCATTCATCTCATCGTCATCCATCGGCTCCATAAATTTGAGATTAACCTCTTCGTACTCTTTCAGCAGATCCATTACCTCCCGGACACCCTCTCTTACCACATCAATCACAGTTTTGGAGTCATCAAGCTGCGGTTCCTGCTCCAGATAGCCCACGCTATAGCCCGGAGCAAATACCACTTCCCCTTGAGTGGGGATCTCTACACCCGCAATAATTTTCAACACCGTGGATTTGCCGGATCCGTTGAGACCTATGATGCCGATTTTGGCGCCATAGAAAAATGAGAGATAGATGTCCTTGATGATTACTTTATTGTTGTGAGGGAGAATTTTGCTCACCCCATTCATCGAAAAGATGATTTTTTCGTCAGCCATGATATATCAAAAATTTATTATTTCCATATAATTACGTATAACTTTCACCACATTTTCTATGCTGCCGAGTTTGGAGGAATTGAGACAGAGGTGATAACTTGAGGAGTCTCCCCATTGTTTGAAGGTGTAATAGTTGTAATAATCGGCGCGTTTACGGTCTCCGTGTTCTATAAGGCGGCGGGCTTCAGATTCGGATATACCTTGTCCTGCGACAATTCTTGCCACTCTGTCCTCCAATGATGCGCTGATAAAAACAGACAGGCGGCGGGGGTGGTCGCGAAGAACATAGTCAGCACATCTGCCCACTATGATACAGGATTCCTTTTCTACAATATTCCGCATCACCTCACTCTGAATTTTAAAGAGTTGTTCATCTGAGATGGCATTAAATGCAGAGAAGCTATCATTACCCTGCATTGTAGATCTAAGTCCGAAAAATCGGCCCAGAGGCCTCTTAGCTGCCTTCTCATCCCTTTTTTCGAATAATTCACAGGCAAGTCCGCTCTCTTTCGAGACCTCAAGCAAGAGATTTTTGTCATACATCGGCACGCCGAGCTGTTCGGAGAGCATAGAAGCTGTAGCAAGTCCTCCGCTGCCAATTTGGCGTCCAATAGTTATTAAAAAATTCGGCTTCATATAGCAACAAATTTATCAATTATCATTTTCTTTCACAACATTCTGCAGAGCGGTTTCAGCCCTGAATTTGCGAATAAGAGAATTCAGCATAAGCGCTGCCACTATGGTCGCTATTGCATCTGATACCGGCATGCTCATCCATACTCCGTCAACTCCGAAAAAACTCGGAAATATTGCAAGGCAGGGTATCAAAAAGAGCAACTGGCGTGAAAGAGAGAGGAAAATCGCCTTCCTGGCAAGTCCGAGACTCTGAAAAAAATTGGAAGTCACCATTTGAAATCCCACTATCGGAAAGAGACAGACATCAATTCTTAAACCGCGCATAGCAATCGCCTTAAGTTCAGGATCTCTGGTAAAAAGCGATACCGCAACACCCGGGAAAAACATTCCCACTACAAAACAAAGTGTAGTTATAAGTGTTGCCCAAAATACCGTCAAACGAAAGACCTCAGTCACCCTTGAATAGAGTTTAGCACCATAGTTGTATCCGGCTATGGGCTGCATACCCTGCGTAAATCCCATAACTATCATAATGAAAAGATAAACGATCCGGTTGATTATGCCGTAAGCTCCGATTGCCATATCACCGCCATACTTCCTGAGTTGGTTATTTATCAATATCACTACCAGGGAAGAGGTGATATTCATCAGGAAAGGAGCCAGACCTATCGAAAGTGAACGAAAAGCAATCTTCCAATCTAGGGAGAATTGATCCTTGGAAAAATGGAGCAGTTTCCTTCTATCTGAAAGCATTCTGAAAACCCATACCAGAGACACTGCCTGGGAAAGGACCGTGGCTATTGCCGCACCCTGCATCCCCATATTAAAGCCAAAAATGAAAATCGGATCAAGTATGGTGTTGAGTACTACAGTCAAAATGGTGGCCGTCATCGCTTTTTTTGGAAATCCCGACGCCCTGAGTATCGCATTTAGGCCAAAATAGAGGTGTGTAATGATATTGCCGAGAAGAATCACGGTCATATACTCTTTAGCATAAGGAAGAGTCTCATCGCTTGCACCAAAAAAACGAAGAATCGGGTCAAGAAACGAAAGCGAGAAGATGGTAAATAGCACTCCGATGACGACATTGAGGATAAAGACATTTGCAAGCACCTTCTTGGCCATGTCATAGTTGCGCTGTCCCAGCAAAACCGATACGAGAGTAGCTCCACCGACTCCCACAAGAGTGCCGAAAGCTGCCGAAAGGTTCATAAGCGGAAATGTCACTGCCAGACCGGATATGGCGAGAGGTCCCACACCCTGGCCTATAAATATGCTGTCCACCATATTGTAAAGCGAGGAAGCAGTCATGGCTATAATTGCCGGAACTGCATATTGTCTCAGCAATGTGCTAACCTTTTCCGTTCCAAGCTCTACAGGTATCTTCTCTGCCATTAAAATTTGATTTTTCCGTGCAAAGATAAGCATTAAGATTTGAAAAAAATTTTGTATATTTGGAATTGAGACAAGATCTCAACCACGGCAAAACGAATAACACATAAATTGTCATTGACAATAGCTAACGGCTAATGGCCAACAGCCAACTGAAACAACCAATACCACATATATACAATGAAACGACTGATAATCCTGGTCAGCACACTGTCGGCGCTGTTGATTTCAGGATCCGTTTTCGCCGGCCAGATGGATGTTCCCCAGATTGAAAAGATCTGGCAGGATAAAGTCATCACCCTTCCCGACCAGTCCGTTCCGGATATTGAGTACTACTTTAACGTCATTTCCACAGCATTTTCGAACGATGTATTACAAATGGCATACAATGTCTATCATGAAATAGAGGTTACTGGTGACCCTACCGGCTATGTAATAATGGACAAACGCAATGGCTATATGCGCGCAGGCGTTTCCGGTGAGCAGGAGGGTAATCTCCAGATGTGCTACTGGAAAGTGCCGGATGGCAGACGTATAGTGGGCGTTATCCTAAGAGAGAATGTCAATGTTATCAAGATGTTTTATGAGCATCGCATTGAAGAGCAGATCCTCAAACCGCTTCCCGCACTTGCAGCCTCCATTCCCGATGCAACACGCTACTACATAGAATTGCCTCAAAAGGGTAAAGATATCACTGTCTACGTAAGAGGCGAAGAGTATCAGAAAGTCGGCCATCTGGAGTGGGACGGCTTCGGTGGATTTGACCAGCTTGACCTGGTAATGGACAGATGCTATTATAATGAACGTTTCGGATTCACCATAAGGTATCCTTTCAATTTTACCGGTCAAGGGGAACCTGAGAATGGAGATGGACAATTATTCATTTCGGATAGCGGTCTTGCCAGATTCTATGCCTACGGTGGCTACAACAGCACTCTTATGTTCAATCAGACCCTCCGGGAGCATTTTGAGGAAAAATGTGAGGGATTCAGAGAGGCAGGCTATATTATTGACGACACATTAATCTCTGAAGATGAATTTTACATCATCGGCCACAAAGATGATAGCTATATTTACAAGAAAGCCATCATTGTTGACGACATCCAGCTCAATGTTGTAATCACATTTGATTCCGCTATTGCCGATGACTTCCTTATGATGGCACACCAAATAGCGGCTACCTTGATTAAGAGATAGAAAAAATAGTTTTAAGTGTGGAGTTCTGAGTGTGGAGTTCTGAATGTGGAGTTTTGCAAGAGTCAGATGATCAAGTGAGTAGAGTGAGAGTACACGGAGGAATTTTAGAAAAACAAAGGGGGACGATTTTGATATCATCCCCCTTTCTATTTAGAAAGCCCTAAATAAAGGGTAATCTTTCAACTGTAAACTATTTCAGAGCTAATTCAACTCCCAAAACGCATCACGTAACTCAAAACCAACTCGTACCACTACTAACTCAAAACCAACCCGCACCTCGTAACCCGTAACTTGCACTACTCAACCCAAAACCAACTCTACCCCACACAACTCCAAACTCCAAAATTACTCTAAACTCAGAACTTTAAACTCCTAACTATAAACCTTTGCCTCCTCTCGACCTTCCAGAACAGCAAATCCGTTCATTGCCAAAGCTGCCATTTCATCCTCTCCGGGATATATTTTGACCGGAGCAATAAACTTGACGTATTCTGTCAAATCATCCATCATTCCCTTGCCTTTTGCAACACCCCCCGTAATCAGGATTGCATCTACTTTACCTTTAAGGACAGCAGCCATTGCTCCTATCGCTTTGGCAACATTGTAAAGGAATGCATCTGCGATAAACTTGAAGCGGGGATTATCTGCCATCTTGAGCTCTACCTCATAAAAATCATTAGTTCCGAGATAAGCAACTACTCCACCTTTTCCGCAAATCATCTTCTTAACCTCGTCAGGTGTATATTTACCGGAAAAACAGAGATCAGCAAGCTGCTGTGCAGGTAGAGTACCGGAACGCTCGGGTGAAAAAGGTCCTTCTCCGTTGAGAGCGTTATTGACATCAATTACCTTACCCTGATAGTGTGCTCCTACTGAAACGCCTCCGCCAAGATGTGCAATAATAAGATTAAGAGATTCATAAGGTACACCGACTTCGCATGCGTAATGTTTGGCAATAGCTTTATGGTTTAGAGCGTGAAAAATGGAGATACGCTTGAACTCCGGGTGACCGGCGACCCTGGCCAGATCACTAAGCTCGTCCACGACTGCGGGATCGGAAATCAATGCACGACAGCCTGGTATATCGGATGCAATCGAATCGGCAAGGATACCGCCGAGGTTGGAAGCATGGTCACCACCCACAGATGCACGAAGATCGGCCAATAGTGCCTCATTAACCTCATAAGTACCGGAATGAATCGGTTTAACAAGGCCTCCACGAC
>Ga0255346_1005798_pt1 | contig 12484 bp, 10 predicted proteins | sample wastewater_treat_FD_194410 | JGI IMG/M metagenome (GOLD analysis project Ga0255346, IMG submission 194410) | Wastewater microbial communities from Lulu Island WWTP, Vancouver, Canada - plant22 | ecosystem: Engineered > WWTP > Wastewater > Unclassified | place: Canada: Vancouver, British Columbia... | reverse complement strand
AACACAATGCTCGCCCTGGTCGCTCTGTCGCTGATGTAGGTCTCGCCGTTCCACGATTTTAGGAGCAAATCGAGGTTCGGCACATTGTTGCTGTAACGTCCGCTGAAATTGCCGAGCATACCTGCTTCATCGGATATCATAAGAAGTGTGCCGTTCTCTTCAAGCAGATTCACAAGTGATTCGGGCGTAACATCGTCCACCGCTATCCTGCGGAAGTTGCTTGCAGGAATATTGCTGATCTCAGTCTGGAGCTTGGCGATCTCCTCGGCAGTCACATCTTTCTTCTTTTCAAGGGCTTCAAGCTTGCTTTGCAACAGCTTGCGTTCAGCCTGAGAAGTGAATATGTCCTGCTTGTTGTTCTCGTTCCAGTCATGGGCGAACTGAATGTACGGACGCTTAATCAGCGACATAACAGGAGACTTCTTGAAGCTGGGCTCTGCTATCGTCAGAGTGTCAAGCACAAGCGGCTCTGTATGGTCACGCTTGGCGGACATACGGTATACTCCCGAAAAGCAGTAGCTCACCGCTGAGAGTATCGAAGTCCCTGCCATGGCAACGTCCGTTGAGGTGGTTGTCGCTATCGCCTGTGCCATGTCTCCTATAATTGGTGGAAGGGCGTTCACAGGGAACGGCAGGAGGTTTGTCCCGTCGGGACGGAGGGGTGTGGGCGGTGCCCACTGGATAGATTCATTCAAATCTATATCAGTCCTTTCTGATGTTTTATTATGTGTCAGCTATCTTTCTCCTGCTGACATGAATATTGTACCATTTCCAAACGCATCTAAGTTTGGATAATGCGTATAGCTTCAATCAAATACGCATATATTTTTAAGATACGAAATCTAATTATAAAAATACGCATATTATTGACAGCCTGCGTATTGTATGCTATAATAGAATAAGATACCAAAAACGAGGTGAGCCTATGGGAACTACCACAATTTACCGCATAAATGAAACATACCGCACGATCGACATCGCACAGTCTGTACAGAATGATGAGGAGAGTATTCACGGTGCAGTGCTGAAGACTCACACATATACCTTTGATGAAGTTATGAATCAGCATAAGATGTTTCGGGAGCATACCGAGCCGTTTGATACCTTTCGGGACAGGCTTCACAGTGCCTTGCATATTGGAAGGAGCATTGAAGTCAGCACCGATGACATGATCGCAAGGTTCGTTGCTGAGTATGGGGAAAATATCTTTTTCAGGGGCTTTGTATCTGCGGTCATTGATCTGTATGATACTGAACGTTATCAGCCTTTGAAACCGAATGATGTTGTACTTGCCAAGCTGAACAGGAATAAGATACAAACGGGCATTTCCGAACGCATCAATGCTTTTTTCGATACGCAGCTCAATCTGATATGCAATAATGCGTATTTCAACCATAAGGCTACTATGGAGCTTTTTATGGCACAGTCAGGAAGAACGGTTATCGCTGTTGATGATTATACGTTCAATGTGTTTCATGAATGCGATAACTGCCTGCTGACCGTCCTTGCGGAGATCGGGCAGCTCGTTCACAAGAACAAGTGGACGGTCTGCGAGTGCGGTTTCTGCCACAAGCTGTTCCTCGGAACGGAAGGCGAAGTCTGCTGTCACGCTGCTGAGTGTATCGAAGCTCAGAAGCAGCAGAAAGAAAAAATCATCGAGGAAAGTACGCAGGAGTATTCTGCAATCAAGAAGGACTATGATTCCTTTGTTCGCAGATACAAGGGGTATCTCGATGTGGTGGAGATGGAACGCTATCACCCTGATGATTACGATGAATTTATGCAGGCAAAGCAGGAACGTATGGAGAAAATGACGGCGCTCAAAAAGAAGCTGATACGAAACGGTTTGCCTTCTGCGGAGCTGTATGAGCTGGGGAAACAGTATAAGGCTGAGATCAAGGCTCTTGCTGAGAGGATACTGGATAAGTATGGGTTCGATGTGACGGCTGTGGCTAAGATCAAGAAGCCGAGGAAGCAGAAGCAGGAACTTTGATTCCGGTGGAGTCGAAGTTGAAAACAACGTAAGATTGGGGAATGATATTGCTTTTTCGACATAGTTATGGTATAATATAGTAAAACCGCTTGCTGAGGGGGATAACTAAATGATTGATGCTCAAAAAACAGTTGGTATAATTGAAAGCTACAAACAGTATTTCCCTGAACACTGGAAAAATGAAAAATACAAGTGGGAAGCTGTAAAGCATTTTCAGGATAACTGGGATATTGAAGCCGAGAATTTTGGTGCGATGTTCAAGAAAGCAACAGATAAGACTTCTAATCTTCTTGGGTCGGGTTATGCTTATCCAAGGGGTATGATCCTTGAATTTGCAAAAGCTGATGATAATGCTGTACGTGAAATGTTCCGCAGACTTTATGATGAAAGCCTTGATCTTTCAGAACGAGTGACTGCGTTTATAGATAACTCTGAGGAACTTCGCAATAAGTACAATGACGGAACATGGAAGCAGCATTATCAGAACACTAACTATATAAGCACATATTTGTGGCTCATGTATCCAGATAAGTATTACATCTACAAGTATGAGCTTTTCAAAAAGTGTGCTGAGATGCTTGATGACACATACCGTCCGAAGGGTAACGGAGCGGTGGATAATGTTATCGGCGGCTATCGGATGTATGATGAGATCAGGAAGACCTTGCAGGCTGATGGTGAGATCCGGCAGATGTTGCAGGCAGCGCTGACGGGATCGTGCTATCCGGATCCGGAGCTGGTGGCGATGACCATTGATCTGGGGTTTTATCTGGCGAGATATTATAAGGAAGATACGGGAAAAGATGCTGCGTCAGAGGAGGACTGGTATCCAGAGATCAACAAATATACCCCCGGACTATCCAAAGAACAATGGCTCGAATTGCTTTCCAATGAGGATATCATCGGTCCAGTTTGGGGCGGTGTCCTTGCTGCATTCTACGGAGTTGGCGGTTGCGCAACTTGTACGCAGATCGCGCAAAAATACGATACGAATGCTCAAAGCATAAGCGGTATGTGTACGAATCTAGCGAAACGTGTTCACAAGGAAACACAGTGTCCACTGATCAAACGACAGGATGGCACCAATAGCTATTGGCCTATCCTGTTTCAAGGGAAAAAAGCTGATCCAAATGTAGAAGGAGTGTTTACATGGAGATTACGCTCTGAATTATATGATGCGCTTACAGAATTTGCTATCATGCGATATGAGTGGAAACAAGAGAATGCAGTTTTAGAATACACTAAATCCGACTTTCTCCGAGACGTCTTCCTCACAGAATCCGAATACAACAAGCTACATTCCCTCGTCCTCAGAAAGAAAAATATCATCTTGCAAGGTGCGCCCGGTGTGGGCAAGACCTTCTCGGCAAAGAGGCTTGCATACTCAATTATCGGAGAGAAAAACGAAAACCGTATCTGTATGGTGCAGTTCCACCAGAACTATTCCTATGAGGATTTCATCATGGGATACCGCCCGAATGACAGCGGAGGTTTTGAACTGCAAAGCGGTGTGTTTTATAACTTCTGTATCAGATGCAAAGAGAATCCCGACAAGCCGTATTTCTTCATCATTGATGAGATCAACCGTGGCAACCTCAGCAAGATATTTGGTGAACTGCTGATGCTGATCGAGACAGATAAGCGTGGGGAGAAGCATAAGCTAAACCTCGTTTACGGTGGAACGGCTTTCTATATTCCCGAAAATCTACATATCATCGGCATGATGAATACCGCAGACAGAAGCCTTGCCATGATTGACTATGCACTCCGCAGGCGTTTCAGCTTCTATACGATGCAGCCTGCTTTTGAAAACGCCGATCAGAACGGGTTTGGCGCATATACACAGGACATTTCTTGCGACATTTATCATTCTGTTATCGCTAAGATCAGAGAGCTAAACGATACTATCCGAAAAGACAGCACGCTCGGCAAGGGCTTTGAGATCGGTCACAGCTATTTTGCGCCTGAAAATAAATCGGAGATAAATGACGAGTGGGTGCGTGGTGTTGTGGAGTATGAGATCATTCCGCTGATCGAAGAGTACTGGTTCGATGACGATAAAAAGGTCGAGGAATGGACAAAGGCTCTCTATCAAGTGATAGGTGATCAATATGACCGTTGATAAGGGCATTTTTATTCAGAATATCTACTATATGCTGTCCTACGCCTTTCAGATTTTGAAGCAGGAGGACTACAAGCAGGTCGCAGGCGAAAAGTTCGAGAAGATACATGACCTCTTTGCAGCGATACTGGAAAAGGGTGTTTCACGACAAGTCAAGCAGGGACTGTACCGTGAGTATGTCCCGATGCAGGAAGACCTCTCTGTCATGCGTGGTAAGCTGAACATGGGCGAAGCGGTTCGGCTGAAAGTGCAGAACAAGCAAAAGCTCGGCTGTGAATTCGACGAGTTCTCGGAGGACAACCTTTATAATCAGATATTGAAAGTCACGATACACAGGCTTATACGAGCAGAAGATGTTGCACCAGAAAGAAAACAGGCGCTCAGACGGGTGAGCGTGTTCTTTGGCAATGTCAGGCTGATACAGCCCGATCATATTGCATGGAACCGGCTCATCTATCAGCGCAGCAACCGCAATTATGAGCTGCTGCTGAATATCTGCTATCTTGTGCTGAACGGTATGCTCCAGACCACCGAGGACGGCAGTTACAAGCTGCTTGCTTTCTCTGATGAACACATGGAACGGCTGTATGAGAAATTTATTCTGGAATACTACAAACAGCACCATCCTGAGCTTGATCCGAAATCTGCTCAGGTAAAGTGGAATCTGACCGAGCAGCCTGATGAAACGATGATACAGTTCCTTCCAAAGATGCAAACCGACATCACTTTGCAGAAAGGCGATAAAACGCTCATCATTGATGCCAAATATTACGGCAAGTCAATGGCGCAAAGCTACTCAAAAGAAACGCTGCGGTCGGCACACCTGTATCAAATTTTCGCCTATGTGAAGAACATGGATACTACGAATACGGGGAATGTTTCAGGGCTGCTGCTCTATGCAAAGACCGAGGACGAGGTATTTCCCGAAGGTGAGCCGTTTGTTATTGGAGGGAATAGTATCGGGGCGAGAACGCTTGATCTTAATCGGAAATTTGAGGAGATCGCAGGGCGGTTAGATGATATAGCAAATATAATGCAATAATTCTCTATTAGTATCAAAGAAAGGGCAAGATAATGTTTACAGAAAACTTTATTTCATGGCTTCTCTTCAAAGCTTTTGATGATATTGATGATAAAATCAAAAGCCAAAAACAAACAAAAGCATTATGCGATAGGATAAATGAATTGCTTAATAAGAAGCGAGAAGAATTTGAGAATGTTTCTCTTTCTGATGAATTTGATTTTCAGGGATTAGAAGAATATATAAAAGATAATATGTCGGTTGAACTAACTATGTTCTTTCGTGGAACACAGCAACAAAGAAAAGAGTCTGAAAAAACATTTTGATAAAAGCTACAAACTACGCTTCTGCAAAGACTTCTGGTGCGAAAAATATGGTTAGTTCTATTATTATGCAGGTGTTACAGGTTATCAATGATTATTATGTAAAACAAATTGATACCACCACACGTATAAATACCAATATGGCGGTAGATGAAGTTATACAAAAAATTGATGACAGCACACAAGAACTTAAAGAAACAATAAATCATAATAATCCCAATTCAATAAATGATACAGTTTATTCAAGAAAGTTAGACATCCTTAAAGCAATAGAGAAATATGAACTGCCTGATTATCAACTTGATATTTGTCCCAAAAAGATTAGCCACAATAATCCAGAAATATCAAAGGCTGAAATGAGCGTTCTCTTTAATGGTAGCCCCAGAATACTTACAGATTTTTCTTCATTGCTTCTGTATATTGATGAAACGGATAAGCAAATATCCGAAATCATGCAGTTCTACAGGGGATATTGTGAACCTGATGGTTATGGTGGCTGGAAAAACGATGTATGGGATAAGATCCTCTATTATGAAGATCTTCTCGGGAAACCGTATTGCTCTGATGATACAATTAGAGAATATGAAGAATACTGTAACCAAAACCCATACAGTGAATATATTCCAGAATTAGACGAATACCATACAATCAATTATTATATCGTGCAAAGAAGAATAAGTGATATTTCATCAGAATTTAATAGTATAAAAAAGCGACTTATCTCACTCATAAGCAAAGATATTACTTGAATTAATAACGGCTGCACCCGAAGGTACAGCCGTTAACAATCAAATATAAACCATACACTCAAACACAGTTTCTCTTGCCATATAGACAAAGCAGTTCTCCAGACCGAGCATTTTCTCTGCATCACCGCTGAGGACAGCTTTGTGATAACAACTATCAGTCTGCTTCCAAAGCTCTACCTGACGTGAGATAGCTTCACTAACTTTCAGTTCCATATCATCAAGGTACAGCTCTATCCTGCCATCATTGACGAGCCTGCGAAGCCTATCGGGGCAATGGCTGTCAGAGAAATGAAGATGATACCTGATGAAGTCGGTGGTATAGGTCTTGTTCTCCTCGGTCTGCGTATCGGTGTTGAAGTGTGTGACTGTCATTGAATTTGTGTCGATTTTCCATATCGGCACATTTTTCTTTTTCAGCGGGCTATATGCAACTTGTTCGCTTTCGTATCTGCTCATTATGAGATCCTCCGTAGTATTTATAATGTGTCGAATTTGGCTGCTGATTATCTGTTACTATTTGAACTATTCACAATGATCGGGCTCCTGTCGCTCGGAAAATCGGACTTTGAGAATGTCAATGAGTTTCATAATGACGAGGAATTCTACAAGATTGCACTCGGTATCGCTTATAGCATTCCGTCGGAATCATCCCTGCGAAATCGGCTCGACAGCATCGGTACAACGATGAATCAGCAGATTCTTTACGGCAATGTCGATATGTTTCTGTCCTGCGGATATGAAACGTCACCTCTTGGAAATGGCTGTGTTCCGGTGGATATTGAAGTTTCTTTTTTCGACAATTCCGGCAGCCATAAAGCAGGTGTTTCCCGCACCTACAAGAACTTCGACAGCTATGCGCTGATCTTTGCCTACATCGGGACTGAGGGGTATCTCTGCAATGCAGAGCTTCGTGAAGGCAAGCAGTCAGGTACACCTGAATTCCTTGACGAAATCATCGCAGCAGCGAAGCAGATGACGAGAAAGCCGCTGCTGTTCCGTATGGATTCCGACAATGATGCGCTTGAAAATATGCTGCTTCTGCATTGGCATGATCCGCAGTTGAAATTCCTGATCAAGCATAATTTTCGCCGTGAAGACCGTTATGCAATCGAAGAGGAACTGAAATCCGTCTGCAAAAATATGAAGCATCCCAGAGACGGAAAACTGTGTATATTGGCAGTACATGGCGGGATTTTGAAACGGAAAAGGACGTAAAATTCGCCATCCGAATGGCCTACGAGATCACAGAAAGGTCGACATCTGCTGACGGTCAGGAGATGCTTTTCCCGGAAACAGAAATTAATATGTACTTGACATCGCTCGGTGTTTCCGATGAAGAGGTCATTGAATTATATTTATAAAATACGGAGCAGGTGTTTCTGCCGATAAATGAACAAAGGCGGTCAACTGCTGAAGCTGACCGCCTTGTTCTATTATTGAGAATTCCTGCCAAATCTGCTGAACATCGCAAATCCGACAGCTGAGGTTATTATTTCGGTTATGGGGTAAGTCAGCCAGAAGTAATACAGTCCGAATCGGGCGAACAGCCAGCCCAGCGGAACGAACAGGAACACAGTTCGTATCACGGTGAGGACGGAACTTTTGAAAGGACTTCCAACTGCCTGAAAGAACACGGGAAACAGCAGTGATATCGCCATTGGTATAAAGCTGAGTCCGATTATATGAAAGCCGTGAACGCCTATTCTCAGGACTTCGCTGTCATGTGAGAAAAACTGTATCATCTGCGACGGAATGAACAGGAAACACAGCGTTCCCATCCCCATCAGTACTGCGCCTGCGATGAATGAATCCCAAAGTATACTGCGGCAGCGTTTGGCGTTCTGCTGAGCGTAGTTGAAGCTTATCATCGGGACGATGCAGGTCTGCAATGCGCCAAGGGGAATAAAGAAAAACGTCTGCCATTTGTAGTAAAGGCCGAGAACTGTGACTGCCTGATCTGAAAATGTGGCAAGTATCATGTTCAGTCCGAAAATATAAAATGTGTACGCTGACTGCATCAGTATATTCGGCGTACCCAGTCGGTAGATGTTTTTGATGTTCACCAGATATTTTTTCAGCGCCGGCGGCTTATAGAAACCTCGCTTCATTACGATGAGTGCGGCGATGATCTGCCCGATAACTGTGGATATTGCCGCACCTGTTATCCCAAGCTCAGGCAGTCCGAGCCAGCCGAATATCAGCAGAGGATCGAGTACGATATTTACTGCCGCTCCGATTATCTGAGCGATCATCGGCAGTTTCATATTTCCCTTGGATTGCAGTATCTTTGTCCATATGCTCTCGAAGAAAAGTCCGAAGCTGAATACACAGACTATCCTGCCGTACTGCACAACATCGGCACGTATCATCTCCGAATCAGTGGATATTCCTGCATATAACGGCATTATCAGATAGCATATCAGAGCAAATATAAGCCACAGTGCAAAAGCAAGCGGAGTTCCCACACCTGCGGTCTCAGCGGCTCGTTTATCTTTTTTTATACCGAAGAAGAAAGCCATTGCAGTATTTATCCCGACTCCCGAACCAACAGCGAGAGCTATCATAAGAAGCTGTAAAGGATAAACTATCGACAAAGCTGTAAGCCCTTCCTCCGAACATCTGCCGATAAAAAAGCTGTCAACTATGTTGTACAACGCCTGTATAAGCTGTGCCGCCATGACAGGCGGCGCAAGTCTGAATATCATTTTCCATACGCTGTCTTTTGCAAAATCTATCTGTCTTTTTTCCATATAAGCACTTCCTTAGCCTATACATTATAGCACAGATGATTTCATTTTTCAATACAACAGAGCGAACTATATCTGTGAGAAAATGTAGTTTTTCCCTTTCGCATTTACATTTGCTGTGATAGATAATACGTATTGCAAAATAATGTGTGAAATATTCTCGAAACGTTTCTTGTCAAATACAGCAGATATTTGCTTGAAACAGCAAATTATTCGTGCATTATCACTTGTTCATTATGCTTAAATTATATAATTTCTATTGACAAATATTTGAATATATGTTAAAATAGTCGCATATTTGGAGAAACACTCATACGCCATTCATTGTATTTATCCAGACTGTGCTGTATAAAACAGCAGAAAGGAAAGTGAAAAACCATGAAGAAGCTATTGTCCTTAGTCACTGCATTAAGCTTGCTGCCTGCTTTACCCGCAGCGAGCGCTTTTGCCGAAGATACCACGAATGCTGTGACCGCAGAATCACGTGTAACTGATGGACTTGCGGTTTATGAGCGTGAACTTGAACACATGAAAAGTGTCAGGAGCGTATCCAAGGCAGATACCATCAATCGCTGGAATGCCTACATCAAGGAATTCAACGATCGTTATCTCAAGGAACTTGATGCAGACAAACAACTGAAGGAATACTTCATTAAACGCTGGAAAGAATTATCCGAAAAAGAAAAGGCAGAAAAAGCTGCTGAAGCTGCGGCAAACGATCCGACTCTAACAACAACTGCACAGACCACAGCACCTGTTGCCACAACTACTGTTGTATCCACAGAGTATGATGATTATGAAACCAGAGATCCTGATTCTATATCAACTGAGTTTGTACGTCAGGAAACCATTGATGCGATTCTCGCAGTAATGCCCCCCGAAAAAGTAGACGAGATGATCAATACCGGATTTAATCTCTACTATATCAACGGCTCGGTGATCGTTATTTCGGATATGCCATTCCAGGCAGGCGACCTCGACGAAAGCGCACAGTTCCAGATCGGCTTATTCTATACCGAACCTCTTAAAGTAGACTGGGATTACGACAAAATCGATAATTTTACTGTTACCGGAAAACTCCAGAATGTTGTTCTGATAGAAGATGAGAGAAATCGTGAGCTTGCTCAGATCGAGTATGAAATGACTGAAATGGGATACTGGAACGTTAAGGAAGAAGAAGCAGCAATTCCTTACGATCCCGAAAAAGGTCCCACCGAGATCTATAAGCTTCCGCCTGATCCATCATTAGAGGAAACTAAAAAATGGCTGGATTCACTTCCGCATCTTTTCTACGATCTCACCTCAGGAAGCGATACATACCACGTCTATGATGTGGGCGACGAACCAATTTACGCTATAATCTCCGAAAGAGGTGTAGGCTTCTCAGGTGAAGATGATACGCTGTTCCTCGACTATGACACTGCTCCGGAAGATCTTGAATTCATACGCATGGGCAAGGATCTTTTCATCAACGATCCCGAACATGAAGTTTATCTGATATGCAGCAAATACTTCTCAGAACCGAGCAAGCGTATTGAGCATATAACTTTCAAAGACGGTACAGATATGTCATACGCTGATGTATGCAATATTACAAATGCACAGGTTGGTACAGAGAAAGATGATACTATAACAGGCTATCCCGAAACTAACTTCATCTGGGGTCTGGCTGGAAATGACACACTTTACGGCAACAGAAGCAATGATTATTTGCTTGGCGGTGACGGCGATGATACTATCACACTCGAAAAAAGCTGTTTAGGCCGTCTTTTCTCAGAAGCAGGCAGTAATTACGCTTACGGAATGGACGGAAATGATACCATAATCCTCGGTGAAGGCGATGACTTCATATGGGGAGGAAAAGGCGATGATACCATAAAAAGCGGAAGCGGAGATGATATCATTTACTACGAACTCGGTGACGGCAACGACTATATCGACGATACTAACGGACGCTATTCTTATCCTGACGGCGGATATGATGTTATCTGGCTCGGAAATGGAATCAGCCCCGATGATGTCATGGTTTACTTCACTGATAAAGGATATGAATTCAACCTTAAATTTACAAAGACAGGCGAAACTATTACCATGCCCGGAAATACATATTCAGGTCTGTCCCCTGTTTTCCCGATAGAGGAGATTCATTTTTCTGACGGCACAACATGGGATCGTTCTGACCTTCTTGAACGCACACGCTATCTTTACGGAACAGAAGGCGACGATGAATTAACCGTAATAACCGATGGCAGCGCAGATTATAATAAGGATGCCATAGTCAAAGGCTTTGGCGGAAATGACACGATTTCGGGTGCAGATGGAAACGACAAGATCTATGGCGGCAAGGGCGACGATGTTATGCGTGGCGGAAACGGTGATGATACCTTCTACTATGAACTCGGCGACGGAAATGATCTTATAGACATGGGCAACGGAAAATATTCATATCCGCAGGGGGGTCACAATGTTGTCGTACTGAGCAAAGGAATACTTCCTGATGAGGTAACAATTGAACGTTCGGCTGATGAATATTCTTACACTCTCTGGTTCGACAAAACAGGCGAGTCACTTGGTATGACAGGAAATGTAGTTTCAGGATTAACCAATCTTTTCCCGATAAAGGAAATACAGTTTGCAGACGGAACTGTATGGGATCATGACTATCTTGACAGTCACTTTGTAACATGGATAAAAGGCACTGACGGCGATGACAGTCTGATGGATTCAACTTCTGATGATATCGTATACTGCGGAAAAGGAAATGATTACATACGTGGCAGAGGCGGTGACGATCTCTACATTTATGAATTGGGCGACGGCTGCGACACTATTATAGACTCGACAGTATGGGGCAATGGCTACAATACGCTGAAATTCGGTGAAGGCATTGTAATGGAGAATATTTATACCGAAACTTCAGTGTATGAAGGGACAAAGGTTGATCGTTTCTATATCGGCAGCAAAAACAGCTACGTAGAAGTTGCCGGCATAAATGAAGTTGTTTTCGCAGACGGAACAACCATGACATTTGCTGAATTTCTCAAAGCAGCTAAGCCTGCGGAAGAACTTGACAAGGCTTCGGAGGTAAAGGGCGATCTTAACACTGACGGAAAAGTAACAGCTGCTGATATTTCATTAATGGTAAAGCTTCTGTCAGAAAATGCCGAAAAGATATATAATGAAATTGCCGATATCAACGGAGACGGCTCTGTCAATACAGCAGATCTTGTATTAATAAAGAAAATGGTCATCGATGCAGAATGTACCAGTGAAAATCTCAAGATACTCAGTAGCTTTATTCTCGGCAAGACAAAGCAGATCAATGATAAGTACTTTGATCTGAACGACGACGGTATTGTAGACATATTCGACCTCATTTACATGAGAAAAGTGATCGCTTCCAAAAAGTGATACGAAATAATCTTAAGGCAACATCGCACAAAGCTTGTGCTGAAGATGCGCCGACAGATTTTTTCGTCAGATTGTATAGAAATTCCGCAGGCATACTATCGTATGTCAAGGGATTTCT
>Ga0255346_1005780_pt1 | contig 12513 bp, 15 predicted proteins | sample wastewater_treat_FD_194410 | JGI IMG/M metagenome (GOLD analysis project Ga0255346, IMG submission 194410) | Wastewater microbial communities from Lulu Island WWTP, Vancouver, Canada - plant22 | ecosystem: Engineered > WWTP > Wastewater > Unclassified | place: Canada: Vancouver, British Columbia... | reverse complement strand
CAGCACCATCATTAATACCAGATGAATTGCCAGCTGTAATAGTACCATCTTTTCTAGTTATAGGTTTTAGAGCAGCCAATTTTTCAAGAGAAGTTTCGCGCGGATGTTCATCTTTATCAAAAATTATAGGATCACCTTTAGGGTGATTGATAACAACAGGGAATATTTCTTCTGATAGATAGCCATTATTTTGGGCATCTTTAACTTTTGTTTGACTCATAAAAGCAAAATAATCTTGATCTTGGCGAGAAATATTCATCTCTTGAGCGAGATTTTCAGCAGTTTCGGCCATGCTATCTAATCCATACATTTTTTCCATAATAGGATTAGGGAAACGCCAACCAAGAGTAGTATCATACAAAGTCATGTTACGATCAAAAGCTTTATCAGCCTTATTCATAGCATATGGAGCTCTACTCATATTCTCTACTCCACCAGCAAAAACAATATCAGCATTATCTGTGGCAATGAGTAACGAAGCATAAGCTATAGCTTCCATACCTGAGCCACAAAGACGATTTACTGTAACACCAGGTACTGTATGAGGTATACCAGCTAATAACAATGACATACGAGCTACATTTCTGTTGTCTTCACCTGCTTGATTAGAACATCCAAAAATCACTTGATCTATTTCATTTGGATTTATATTATTATTCCGTGATAGTATTGTTTTAATTACTAAAGCAGCTAAATCATCTGCTCTGACACTTGATAATGAACCGCCATATTTGCCTACTGGCGTGCGGATAGCATCACATATATAAGCTGTTCGCATAATTATTGATTTTCATTTTAATATATTTGAAACATTTCTCGTTTTTCTAATGTAATATGCTATTGCATTTCCTTATACTTAGATAATTTATTAATAGCTTGGTCATATAAAATTATTTTATTATTTAGATTATATGATTTCTTTGATTTAGATTTAAGTAGATTCAGCGTTAGATTTTTACTTAACCAAAATTTAATTTCTCTATAATGAATATCACTATCATTTCTCATTTCAATTTCACCATGAGTTTTACCTGAAACTTTAAAAACAACTTTTTGATTATCCATTTGATTTATATTTCTGGCTTTTGAGTTTTCAACATTATAATTTCTCACTAAAATATCTACAACATCTTTATTATAAAAGATATGAAACAGATCATTATCTTTAATAACTAAAAAATCAACTTCACCACTATTAAATATGCTTTTATGCAGAAAATTTGCAAGGAGTTTTTTTTCGCTTAGTTTTTGGCATAATTTAAGCATCGGCTCTTGCAATTTTTTCTTGTAAAATTTTTTATTTGCTAAATATTGCTCTCTTGATTCAGGGAAACTTTTAATACATTGTAATAATAATTCACTCATGCCATTCATCCCTCCAAAAGTATAGTCTTGTTCAAATCTGGTTTTACCATATAAGAAAATTTGCCATTTCTTTTCACCACCCTTTACTGAATATGAATAACCTTCAGAATCAATAATATCTTTCTTGGCTTTTGGATCACTTTTAAATTCTTTTCCAATTCCTAAACATTCTGCAAATTCACGAGCATCATCATATCCCTTTTGTCTTACATAACTTGCCTTTTCAGAAGTCATTGCTTTCTTTTTTCCCATATCTTAATAATTTTTTACAATTAATAATTCTTGAGTTTCCTTAATATGATTAGCATTCTTATTCCTACGATTTACACCTATTCGAGTTTCTCCCTGTCCCATTGTATAATTAATAGACAGTTCTATAATTTCAAAATCTTTATACCAGTCTCTAATAGTAGGGGTATCATTATATGACAAAATAAATCCACCTTTATGGTCTAATAAAAGATCTTTCAACAATTCATGATTAAAATTATTATGATGGATAGGAAAATTCCTTTGAGGATATAACCCTTTAAAAACTGTACTGTCACCACCTAAATAATACGGAGGATCACAATAGAGAAAATCATTTTTATACAATGGTATTACATTTTCAAAAGAATCACATTCTACTTTAATATTTTTGACGTTAAAATTTTTAACTCTTTCTAAAAGCCTTTGATACATATTTTTATCAGCATAAACACTGGACATCCACCCAAGAAAACCAGGCCCATACGAAAGATTATGATTAAAATAATAATAAGCTGCCAATTTAAGTGGTGGTAATTTTATTTTACCCTCCCAGTGCTTCTTTAATTCTTCTTTAATTATATTATAAGTTTCTTTTGTTGGATTTAATTTTGATAATTCGTTGTATAAATCTTCAGGTTTTTCTATCTGAATTTTCCAGTAATTAACAAGTATGTCAAATATTTCAAAACCTAGCACCTGAATGCCCAATTCTTTAGCAATCGCAATTTCAATAGAGCCTCCCCCAAAAAAAGGAGAAATCAATCTATCAATATTATCTGGTAATTTTTCTATCACGTAACCAACAGCCCAGCTTTTACCCCCAGCATACCTCAATGGTGAGCCTAGATATCGTTTATATTTCTCTTTTTTACCTCTTAAATCATGTAAAAAATTATCTTTTGGCGTTATAGGTGCAAAATCAGGGAATAAGATTTCTTCATTATATAAAGCATGAATTTTGGTTTTATTTGTTTTACTCATCATAATTATTTAATATATGGTTTTATTTCTTTGAAAGCATCTAGCAAGGTATCTGCTAAAATATTTATTTCTTTATCTGTCATAGTGGTATTAAAGAAAAATGTAAGGGAATTGACACAAATGATCCCATGATCATATAAATAATCTAAAAATCTTTTAATAGCATCTTTTTGGTTTAACTCATTATAATAATTTTCACGATAATCAATAGGTACTCTATCAGAGAAGTGTAATCTAATAATAGAACCATCACCAGACATAGAAACTGGAACTTGGGCTATCTTAATAACTTCACTTATCAGAGAACGAGCTTTGTCTGCTAAAGAATTCAAATTATTTACAGCATTTTGGTCAAAGAGCTTCATTGCAGTCAAACCTGCTACTAGTGATACAGGATTAGCTGAAAATGTACCCGAAAGAGGATATTTATAATAATTACAAATAGGATCTAATACTTCCATAATATCATCCCTTCCCCCAAAAGCACCTACTGGGAAACCTCCACCAATTATTTTTCCCAAAGAAGTTAGGTCTGGCAATACATCATAACACTCTTGAACCCCAGAATAATGAACTCTAGAAGTAATTACCTCATCAAAGCAAAATAGAGTACCATTTTTCTTCGCCCAGTTATAAATAGCATTGACATATTCTTTACTAGCGGGCAACATATTGATTCTATGTGGCATAGGATCGATTATTACGCATGCTAGATCATCTTTATTTTCTTCTAGTATTTCAAGTGTATTTTTTATATCATTAAAAGGAATTACAACTACAGAGTCCAATACACCTTGAGGTACTCCAGGAGTATGTGGGACAGAATTAGGACGTCTTTTATCCCCCCAATTACTAGGATTTGGTTTTTGACTTACTTCAATTACATCATATGTACCATGATATGCACCTTCACATTTAGCAATTTTATACCTTCCAGTAAAAGCTCTAGCAACTTTTGTCATATGCATGACAGCTTCTGTACCAGAGTTTAAAAATCTAATTTTTTCAAAAGATTTAATCCTATTTATCATATATTCAGCATATTCTACCTCCACCTCAGTAGCTACCATATATGCAGTACCTTTTTTCATTTGTTCATAAGCTGCTTCTATAATTTTAGGGTGAGCATGACCATGAATTAATGAACCGATATTAGCTGAGAAATCTATATATTGTTTCCCATTAACATCTATTAAATATGAGCCGGATGCACTTGCTGCATATACTGGATGTGGCTGACGTAATACTTGATTTCTACTAGCTCCACCAGGTAATACTTTTTTGGCTCTTTCATATAAAATTTCGTCTTTTTTTAATTGTGACATATTTTTTTATTTTATTGTGGTACAAAATTAAATATTAATATTAATCAAGTTTAACAAGATTTATTTATAAAAACTTAATTTAATATGTTGCAAATTTATAATTTTATTTTTAAACTCCAAATGTTTTTTAGTTTTAAATATTTCTGTTTATAATTTAAGAATAAATGATATTTTTTATCATTTATTCTTAAATAAGTGACTTTAAATATTAACAAACATTGTTTTGTTTACCACAATGATTAGTATCTATGACAAATCAATACTATATAGAAATTTTTAAAATTCTATACCTCTACGAGCTACAATACCTCTATTATAATAATGTTTAATCTCTTTCATTTCAGTAACTAAATCTGCTATATCGATTAATTGCTGTGGAGCATAACGTCCAGTAAGAATAATTTCGGTATTTTCATTTCTTAGGTTTATTACTTTCACTACATCATCTATGGAGATTAAATCATAATGAATAGCTATACATATTTCATCTAAAATTATCATATCATAGTAGTTACTTTTAATAGCCTCACTGACTTTTTTTAGTCCATTTTGAGCTGCTATAATGTCTTTATCAGTTGGATTATTAATAATAAAACAATCTAGTCCAAATTGGCAAATTTTTATTTCAGGGAAACGTTTTAGAGAAATAAGTTCTGAATATGGTTGTCCTTTAACAAATTGTGCAAAATACACCTTCATTCCAGCTCCTACAGCTCTAATAGATAACCCAATAGCTGCAGTTGTTTTTCCTTTGCCATTTCCAGTGTACAAATGGATATATCCTTTATTATTTTCCATATATTAAATTATTATAAATGAGTTTTATCTGAGATGATAGATCTGATGCAGGTTGCCATTCTATAATAGATTTACAATTTATCATTGCTGCTACTACTTGTGGATCAAAAGCTAATTTACCTATAATTTTTATATTAGATTTTTTGCAAAAATTTTCTATTTTTTCTGTAATTTTTATATTTAAGTCAAATTTATTGATAATGATAACTGTATTAAGATTAAATTTTGTTGTTAATTCTAATGTGCGTTGTAAATCTTTTAATCCTGATAACGTAGGCTCAGTAACTATAATGACGTAATCTACCCCTGTGATAGTAGAAATGACAGGACAACCGATTCCTGGAGGGCCATCGATAATTATTGTATTTATGTTATTTGCTTTAGCTAATTTTTTAGCTTTATCTCTAACAATATTGACAAGTTTACCAGAATTTTCTTCTCCTGGTGCTAGTTTACCATAGACCATTTTCCCATTTCTGAAACTACCATAATACATTCTACTTTTATCATTATCGATCATTGTAATTGCTTTATTAGGACAAATACGAGAACATAATTTACATCCATCACAATTAATTGGTGAAATGGTAATTTTTTGATCAGAGTAATAGATAGCATCAAATTTACAATATTTGATACACAATTCACAATTAATACACTTAGAATAGTCTATGACAGCTTTTTGACTGCCAATATAAATCTCTTCACCTTCTATATCTGGATTAAATAAAATATATAAATTACTAGCATCAACATCACAATCTGCCAAGACAACTTTTTCAGATAAAGTAGCTAATGCAGCACTAATGCTACTCTTTCCAGTACCTCCTTTTCCGCTAATTACTGCTATTTCCATATTTATCGACTATCAGGTTAAACATTGATATAAATTGTTCTTTCAGTTCTGGCTGGAAATGTGTTATCAATTTACCTTTTGAATAATATGAAGCAATTGTTTTATCAAAAGGAATTTCCATCAAAAGAGGTATATTTTCTTGTTTTAAATATTCATAAACTGCATTATCACCAAGACCTGTGCGATTAATTATTACACCACAGATTTTACTCATAGTTTTTAAAGTTTCGACAGATTGTTTTAAATCGCTTAACCCAAATGGAGTAGGTTCAGTAACTAAAATAACAAAATCGGCTTCAGCTACAGTATTTATAAATGGACAAGAAGTGCCAGGAGGTGAATCTAAAATAACAATTCTATCATCATTTGCCTCTTTAATAGCTGCTTTAATAATAGGTACCGGTGAGAATATGCCTACTTTAGTCTTAGCTTCAACAACAGAAGTATGTTGTGTTATGAAAAAACGTGTTACTGTTCCCAATGAAACATCTTTTTCGCTAATAGCATCAAATTTACAAGCAACTGTGCATGCACCACAACCGTGACATAAATCCTCTAACACTTTTATTACTTTCAAATCAGGTAATATAAATATAGCATTATAATTGCAGTATTCATGGCATTTTTCGCAGAAAGTACATTTACTCTCATCAATGGCAGGTACTTTTTGTATTACTTCAAAAGATGTTTCTTTATCTCCACTAAAAAACACCCAATCGTTTGGTTCTTCTGCATCACAATCGACTAATACTACTTGATAGTTTAGCTGCTGAAGAGCATAGAATAAATTTGTGGCTACTAATGTTTTGCCAGTACCACCCTTACCACTGGCAATAGCAATTTTTATATTTAAGGGTTCAATCATATTTCAAGCGAGTTTGTTCATCTGTAATAATGGGCAGTATAGCTTCTTGCCAAAACTTACTTTGCCATGTTTTAAGTTTATTATGTATTAAGAAGTATTTTTGTGGAATAGAGTGGGTATTTATAATTACTTTTATTCCATATTTTTCTATAATATTTTTTTTAAAATATTCTACATGATTACATTGAGGATACACGACAATCCGACCGGTAGCAAAGTGAATATGTGTAACTCCTTTTTTTTTCATTTCATCGGAGGCGTATTCAATGTTACCACCAGGACAACCGTCACAGGTTGTATAAGCAGCTGTTTCTACTTCTTTATCTGTGTATTCAGTAAAAGCACCTTCTATGTTTTGCGATGCTCTGAAACACTTGCCCCCTGCACAAGAATGATACCGATTACTAATAATGATACCGATTTTAATTTTTGACATAATGATTAAATTTTACTACTACTTTTTATCCTAAACGGTATTTTCAAAGATAAACTAATATTTCTACCCTGGTTGTAATAATTCAATGATTTTAAGGTTGAAAGATGGTCTAAATATTGTGTATCAAACAAATTATTAACTGACAGTCCAAAAATTAATGCTTGATTTGAAATCAAAATTTCGGAGTACACACTTATATTTACTAAAGTATATCCGTCTGTTGCAGTCTCATAAGGCGATGGATTGTTTTGTTTTAATGCAGTTAGTGCAGAAAGTTTGATTGATGGTTTCTTCAAAAATCCAATTTTCTCACGTTCTGCTCTTATTTCATAACGAAATTTTTGAGCCGGTATAAATGGCAAATAATTACCATTTTCTTGCTTGCCAATAACCAAGGAATAAGTTCCTTCAATATGTAACCATGGTAATGATTTAGGATGGAAATGAAGCCCTGTTTCTCCACCATAAAGCTTTGCATTTGTTTGCGAGAAACGATATATGCCTACTCCAGTTGGCGTTGTATCTGTAGTTGGTGAAATGAAAATATAATCATTAATTTGGTTATAAAAGCCAGCCAAATCAAAGGATAGAAATTCACCATGATAATGCATGCTTAAATCTGTTTCAAATGAATTTTCTGGTGATAAATTTTCATTACCAATCTCATATCTCTTTCCATGCATTCCATTTGAGGTAAGTTCAGATAAATTTGGTACACGGTAGCCTTTTGCAAAATTAGATCTGAACATTAATTTTTTATTAACATTATATGTGGTACCAATTGACCCGTTAAGACTTGAAAATTCCTTATTTACTGGGGCATGATAACTGCTTGTTCCTTCTATTCCTAATGCAAAAGTTTCGGTTTTATACAGATCGAAACGCAGACCACCCTGTAATTTTAATTTTTTGAAAAAAGTATATTGTGCCAATCCTAAAAAACCCATATTATTAATATTGGCATTAGGTAAGAATTGAGAAGCACGATTGTTAAGGTTTCTATTATTTTGTGACATTCCTTGTAATCCGATAATATATTCCGATTTATCGTTAGAAGGCAAATACAATTTAGATTCATAGGTAATGGTATTCAAATTCATTTCTACAAAAGGGACATCAAGTGTAGTTTGAAGTTTTCTCAGTGCATTTTGATAAGCCACATTAATATTCCATTTGAATTTACCCAAATAAAGGCTATTTTGAGATGAAAGTAATTGATGCTCTAAATCCTGAAACCAAATTTCATTTTTTCTTCCTCGTTCTGTAATCAATGGCTTTACATCAGGTACAGACATCCCTAAGTTTTGTTTAAAATAGTCGTAGAAAAGTTTAAAAGTTCCAATCTTGCCTGTATATCCAGCATTGGCTTTGAAAGTCATTTCGTTGAACCGTGAATTTGGAACATAATCTCCACCACCTTGTAAATAGTCGGCATGAGTTTGATTTCCAAAACGAAATCCACCAAAAAAATTTTTAGAAGTTCCTTTCAGTCCTATGCTATTATTCATTCCAAGTGTATTAGAATGCAATTGCATTTGGTAGTCGCCAAGTATTTTGCCTACAGGTGCAGGCTTTTCTTTAATGAAATTTATTACTCCACCTATAGCATCTGAACCATAAAGCAAAGAAGCAGGTCCCTTAATAATTTCTACCCTTTCTACATCGTTATCATCTATTCCTAACGGGTGGTTTTCACTGAATTGATAATTTTCAATTCGTACACCATTATTCATGACCAAAACGTAATTCATTGAAAGACCACGTATAACAGGCTTTGAAACACCTTGTCCTTTGGCTATCATATCAACACCTGGTACTTGAGTTAATGATTCCATGAAATTAGGCGTACCTGATAACGCAATATCCATGCTTTTCAATACATCAATTTTTACAGCATTTTCATGTTGAGAGCTCACATAACCGCCTGTAATCACTATTTCCTGTGATTGAATAATAGCTATTGTCAGTACAGCATCCACTTCGGTTTCAGCTTGTGAAATGTTAATTGTTTTTATTTCAGTATTATATCCAATAAATGAAAATTGAATTTTTATTTTCCCATTTGGAACATTATTTATTAAATATTCTCCTATTTGATTAGTCACTGTCCCTTTATTTAATTCAGGTAAAAATACAGTTGCTCCTACTAAAGGTTGATTGTTCATATCCATCACCTTGCCTTTTATTTGATTTTGAGCGTTTACTTTTATTAAAAGAAACAACACAAAGAAAATCAAAACGATTTTTTTCATTTTATTACGATTTTAAATTTTACAAATAAGTTTATTACATCATTTAAGATGACGTTATTTTACCTGTAAAAATTGGTGGTGCTCGTAATAAGAATGAATACTTTGAATTATTGCCACAATATACAAAATTGTAATTGTCATCTAGTTCTACACGATAAAAGTGTTTTTGTGTAGTTTGTATATGCTTTTTAACTAAAAAAAAGAAAAATTCAAAACTTGGAATCGGGCATTTGTCGTGATATTTATGAAAATGCTTCTCATTCTTTGCAGTACAATGAAAGTGGTCATGATGATGAAAAAATCCGTCAAAAAACTTAATGGACATTGGTGTTAGTAAAATAAGCACCAATGATATTGAAATAATATTTTTAAGTTTTTTTGTCATTAATTTACTTTGAATAATGAGATTATAGTATTTATATAAAAAGTATCCATTTATGTTACTTTTTGATTAAAAACAACAAAACTTTGTTTATGAACTTTTAATTTTTCTGCAATTACATCGCACTTAACCATCATCAGGTAGAAAATTCTTGAATCGTTTTCGTGCATTAGTCCTTCAAAATTTCCTTGCCCTTTAGAAATAATAAGATCTGCTGACTCATAAATTTCCATAAATTCTTTACTACATCTTTTGAGTATAGTAGATGGATAATTGCATCCATTGGATATTACTTTAGCTACTAAATTTATATGAGTTTCAATGGCATCATCTATAGTTACATCATTCAGAATAGGAGCACCTTTTATTCCATAATATACATTATCATGATTCATAATTTCGATAAAAAGTTTATCAAAAACTATTTCTCCTGCATTATCACCAAGATATAGGATGGTTTTAGACGTGTTAATTTTGTTTTTTAATAATTCAGAATCATTTATCGCAAATCTAGCAGATAAAACATTGTCAATAGTTTGATGAATATCAAATTTATCATTAGCGCTATAATCCATAATATTACCAGCTAATGCAAGCCTTAAAGCTAGATCAAAATGATTATTAGAATTTATAATCTTGGGTTTCCATTCATTATATAATAACAGGGCTAGTTGATTACAATACTTTTTCTCTTCTGCGAAAGGGTTAGTAATTTCAAGTAATGTATTAAACTTATCAGTTAAAATCTTTTGAATTTCTGGATTTGATAAATCATTATTTTCTATTATTATCTGTTTATAATATGATAAAAAAAATTTTTTTGCTTTTAAAGGAACGTTGAATTTATTTAATAAACTGGTATAAGTTTTTAAAAAACATTGTTCACATTTAACATTCATTTTTTTATTTATTAATGATCGCAATAATTTGCGTTCAAATTTAGATTATTATTCAAAAAATCAATTACTAATTCTTCAGCAGTTTTAACTGGCGCACCGACAAAAGCATTTATATTCTGCTCATTAAAAAGCATAATGGCTTGTTGTCCCATGCCACCAGCTATTACATCAGTTACGCCAAATTGAGCTATCCACTTAGGATATAAGCCTGGCACATGATCTGGCGGCGTTACTTCTTTAATTTCTTTAATAGTGCCGTTTTCTACATTTACAATAGCGAAGGTCTGACAATGACCAAAATGAGCACATAAAACTCCATTTTCTAATGGGATTGCAATAATTTTTTTCATTTTTTTTAAATTTTAAATGTTTACTAAAAATAATGAGAGATTCCTTTTAGCCTCTCATATTACTTAATTAATTATAAGTTGCCTCTGAAACGATTTTGTCGTCCCATGCCACAACCTTTGAAATAACCAAAGCCTCTCCCATAACCCAAACCACGTCCTTGAATATTTTCAGGATTGTTTTCGTTAGGATTTTCGTTAGCCTCTGATACAAATTGATTTTTTAGATTCGCACCGAAATGGGTGCAACGTTCCATTTTTCGTCCTTGTCCATTGGGACCTGTTTGATTAAAACCTGGCATAACCTCTTTTTTAAATTGTTAATACTATTGGTTACCGCTTTTTAAGCGTTTCCCTTTTCCTATTCCACCTCCAGACTTGCGTTTTTTACCCATTCCCTTTCCTAGTTTCTGTAATTTTTCTTTGTCTGAAAGTTTACTACATTTTCCTAAATTACGTCCTGAAAGAGAACCATCTCCATCAGGGCATGTACCATCAAGTTTTGGCATAATTCTTTATTTTAATGATTTAGCATTTCAATAATATCTTTAAGTTTTTTTTCAGATTCTTTGATAAGTATCATTTGAATCTTTAAACTATCCAAGATAGATTTAACTTTGGCTCCTATTTCACCAGAAATAACTTTATCCACATTATAAGATGCTATAAATTGAAGAGCTGCTGGGCCTGCACCTGCTTCTTTATCCTTGTTTGGATTTGGAATAAATTCTATTGCTTTATTCTCAGTATTATAAATGACAAAATATGCACAACGTCCAAAACGTTGATCGATATTAGATTCTAATGAATTTCCCGTAGATGTAATTGCAATTTTCATATTACTGATTTTTGATTTTTTTTTAAAAAATTCTTTTTCTTCTCATAAAACTATTACATTGAGGACAAATTAGTTGGTTACAAGGTTCTCCATATCTATGTTTTTTTTCATAACCACAATTAGGACATATACAATAATCATCATAGTCATCAACAAGTTCTTCTTGGCTTACAGGAGAGCAATTATCACTCATAATATCTTGGCTACCACATAATGGGCATTTTATGATTACTTCATCGATATTAGGATTATTAAAATAACATGAGCACGTATTACAATGGTACCAAGAGCTATCATAATAAACATTGCCACCATTTATTTTAATTTCTCTACCCTCAGCAAAAGCCTTAGCGATTTTTTGCCGAGCAGAAGCATAAATGCGAGTAAATGTGGGACGAGAAATATTCATTATTTCTGAGGCTTGTAAATGATTGTACATTTTATAATCACATAATCTAATGGCTTCATACTCCTCATATAATAGTATTATTGGTTTTTCATTTTGTTCAGTGTTAGATACACCATAAGGTTTAAATCCCTCTACCACAGGGCGCTCTAATATTTTTCTTAATCTCTGAATTCTTTTTGGCATATAATGAACATTTGTTCGTTGCAAAATTAATAAACATTTGTTCAAAAAACAAATATTTTCAATATTTTCTTAAAAAAATATTGAAAAATGAATTAAAATATAGTATCAAAATCGTATTTATTATCTTTGATAGATTTTAATAAAACATAACAAAATCAATCATAAAACTATTTTTTGCTTATCTGTATATAAATGTGTATAATATTTTAATTACCTAAAATAAAATACTATATTTAGATTAAATCAATAATATATTCTATTAATTTGGCAAAATCAATAATAAATTTATAAAATTAAATAAATAGAGAAATATAAACTTAAAAAA
>Ga0255346_1005763_pt1 | contig 12546 bp, 10 predicted proteins | sample wastewater_treat_FD_194410 | JGI IMG/M metagenome (GOLD analysis project Ga0255346, IMG submission 194410) | Wastewater microbial communities from Lulu Island WWTP, Vancouver, Canada - plant22 | ecosystem: Engineered > WWTP > Wastewater > Unclassified | place: Canada: Vancouver, British Columbia... | reverse complement strand
ATGCGCGGTCAGACGCGCCAGGGGTGCCTCAGCCCCAGTGCCGAACATCAACGTGCCGCCGAATACGATGGCCGCAACCGACAGCAACGTAGAAGGCGCGATGCCGGCCAGTGCCAGAATGCCTAGCACGATGCCGGCCGCCCCACCCATGAGTTCGGCCGACATTCCGCCGCCCAGTTCTGCCATGGTCATGCTTTCGCCCGAGACCTCGCGCATCAGGAAATGCGAACGCGCGGCCAGCGCTCCGCCCTTAAGCATGAGACCGGCCCCGACGCAGATGGCGGCGATGGGCAAGAGCAGAGCCGGGTACCAGCCGGCCAACCCAATAATGGTCAGAACCACGGCTGCCGCTCCGGCCAGCGTCTCGATGGCCGAACCGCCGGCCACGACGCCCGCAGTGGTCTTGAACTCGCGGGGGCGGGTTTCGGGCTGGAACTCGCGGGGGCGTGTTTCAGGCTGGACCCCAGGTTCGGCCGGACGTACGGCCTGGCCTTCCGGTACGGGGTATCTGCTTTCAATCATATCGAGATCCTTTTCACGGCGTTCGACGCCAGAAGCGGCCGAGACAGACCTTCGACCGAAAAACCTCTGGCCAATTTGAATCAGTTACGTCGCTGGACTGAAATCGCCATGAGGAGAGCGTGAATCTCGATTAATTCAAAAGCAGAGCCGGGGCGTGTCGCCCCGGATTGCGCCAAGGATCTCCCGCCCCGTGCGCCACTCGCCCCGCCTGCATTAACGCCGCAATCGGCGCGGTTAACTGCTAACTAGGCTTCCGCGAACAGTGCCTCCGCGAAAGTTTCGGGGTCGAAAGGCTCGATCGCATCGATCGTTTCACCGAGGCCCACGAACTTGACCGGGATGTCAAGCTGGTCGCGGATGCCGACCACAATCCCACCTTTCGCCGAGCCGTCCAGCTTGGCCAGAAACAGTCCCGTCACGTTGGTCACCTCAGAGAACACCTTGGCCTGATTGATGGCGTTCTGCCCAATGGTCGCATCCAGCACCAGGATCACTTCGTGCGGCGCGTCGGGAATGCGCTTCTGCACCACACGCTTGATCTTGCCCAACTCACGCATCAGGTGATCCTGCGTGTGCAGGCGGCCGGCGGTATCGATCAGCAGTACGTCCACCTTGCGGGCCAGGGCCGCTTCGCAGGCGTCAAAGGCCACGGCGCCGGGGTCGCTGTTGGGCTGATGCTTGACGATGTCCACACCCGCGCGCTTGGCCCAGATGACGAGCTGATCGATGGCGGCCGCGCGGAAAGTATCGCAGGCGCCGAGCAGGACCGTTTTGCCCTGTTTGCGCAGCCAGGCGGCCAGCTTGGCGACGCTGGTAGTCTTGCCCGAGCCGTTCACGCCCACGACGAAGACAACCGTCGGCGGGCTGGGGGCCAACCGCAAGGCGCGGTCGCCCGGTTTCCAGGTTTCGGCGATGCGGCGTTTGAGGAACGGGAGGATCTCCTGCGCCTCGGTGAGTTGCCCGGCCTTCCACGCCGCGCGAACCTCGCCAATCAACCCGGAGACGGCCCGCGGACCCATGTCGCCCGTAAGCATGGCGTCGGCGAGATCGTCCAAAAGCTGTTCGTCGATCTTGCGGCCGAACGGCAGGATGGTGCGCAGTCCGGCGGATATCTTCTCGCGGGTCTTTTGGAGACCCTTTTTGAATACGTCGAATAATCCCATACGGAAACGATAACAGGGGCGAAATCAAATCGCCACTTTTCATCCGCCAGGCAGGATCGCCCTACTCAGGCGGGGCCTGCGCGTGGATCGCGTATGATCAAAGCAGCCGGCGGCCGCCCGGCAAGCGAGCGGCCGGCCCGCGCCGAATCGCGACCGGATGCACATCTGGACTATAGGGCATTCCAATCATCCGCTGAGCGTGTTTATCGACATGCTGACGGCTCACGCGATTCACACCGTAGCCGACATCCGCAGTTTTCCCGGGTCGCGCAAGTATCCGTGGTTCAACTCAGGGCCGCTGTCGGCCACGCTGCGCGCTGCGGATATTGAGTACGAGTCCCTGCGCGAACTCGGCGGACGCCGGCGCCCCAGCCGCCAATCTGTGAACGCGGCCTGGCGCAACGCCTCCTTTCGCGGTTACGCCGACTACATGCAGACACCGGAATTCCACGCGGGCATTGAACGCCTGCTCGCGCTTGCGGCCGCGCACCCAACAGTCATCATGTGTGCCGAGGCGCTGTGGTGGCGTTGTCACCGCGCGCTTGTCTCGGATTACCTGAAGGTGAGCGGCATCCAAGTCTGGCACATTCTTTCAGCCGGCAAAACCCAGGAGCACCCGTACACGTCGGCCGCCCGGATCGTGCGCGGAGTGCTAACGTATCCGGGCGACGCGAACTAAGAATGCTTGCCATTGCGCCGACCGGGATAGAGCGAAATAAGCAGAGCTGGGGCGTGTGGGAGCGGCGCTAAAGAGCAGAGCCGGGGCGTGTCGCCCCGGAGAATACCAACCAGTCCGCGCTCTTCGGGGCGGAGCGCCTACTTCTTCTGGCGAGGGCATGTCCGCGCCGCCGCGCGGCTTGGGCATGGCACTCAGCCCCGGCTTGCGCAGGGCGCCCCAGCCCGCTAGAATGCCCGCTGGTTGGGGCGTGCGTTGCGAGGTGGTTGATGCAGATTATTCGCGAGCCGCGGGTGTACATTGTGGGCCGGGTGGCGGCGAATTCGGCCGAGATTGAGCGCTTTCTGAAGGAACACGGGCTCAGTTGGAGCACGGACACCGAGGTCGGGGCCGAAGCGCTATGTGAGGTGGCCGGGCGCCTGTGCTACATGTCTTTCGGCCAGGGGCGGAAGACGAATGCCGAGTATTTGGCGAACATCATCGAGTCGCAGCACGGGTCGGTGCTGGAGCACGTGGCTTGGAACCTGCTGATTACCGGCGTTTCGCGGTCGTTCACGCATGAGCTGGTGCGGCACCGGGCCGGGTTCGGGTATTCGCAGCTTTCGCAACGGTACGTTGACGAAAGCACCGCGGATTTCGTGGAACCCGATGTGATCGCGGAAGATCCGGAGCTCCACAAGGTGTGGCTGGAGTCGATCCAGCAGGCGCACGCGGCGTACTGCAAGCTGGTCGAGGGGTTGGCGGGGAAGTTTCCGAACGAGCCCTCCGCGACGATGCGGCGGAAGCTGGCCCGGCAAGCCGCGCGCAGCGTTCTGCCGAACGCAACCGAGACAAAGATTTTCGTGACCGGGAACGGCCGGGCCTGGCGGCATTTCATCGAGATGCGGGCCAATGAGCACGCCGAGGTCGAAATCCGCAAGGTGGCGCTGCAAATTCTCCGCCTGATGCAGCAGGAAGCGCCGCACTTGTTCGGGGATTACGAGGTGGTGCGGCTGCCGGATGGGACGCAGGTGGCGCGGACGGCGCATCGGAAGGTGTGAACCAACCGTGAACGGCGGCGGCTGCGATTCAGCCGCTTTTGGCGATGCACCGAAGGCAGAACGCACTCCCGCGCAACCGGCGCATGCCCGCTTGTTTCCACACAGCGCCACCCACCTGCGCAACGCATGGAGCCATGGCCCAATGCACCCGCTCTTACGGCGTGGTATTCTGTACGACCCGGCCCATGGTGGGCCTTGGAGATAGGCATGACTCAGCTCGAGGCGGCCCGAAAAGGCGTAATTACTCCCGAAATGCGGCGCGTCGCGTGCCGCGAGAGCGTTACGCCTGAGTTCATTCGCGACCAGGTGGCGACGGGAAGGATCATCATTCCGGCCAACCTCCGGCACCTGGCGGGTAGCGGAGGGGAGGCGCCGGCGGCGGATTCTGCCGCCACTCGGCCCGCCTCCGCGGAGCAACAGCCGGTCGGACATCCCGGATGTGCGCCCGAGAGCATGCTTTGGGTTAACCAGACGGTTGCGCAGCGGCGGCAACTGCTGGCTGACCCGGAGTACTGCCGCGGCGAACGGGCGCCGAAGCGCCTGGACCCGATGGGCGTGGGGCGCGCCATCTCCACGAAAATCAACGCGAACATCGGGGCGTCACCGGTGGCCAGCGATACGGCCTCGGAGGTTGAGAAGCTGCGGTGGGCGCAACTCTACGGGGCCGACGCGCTGATGGACCTGTCGACGGGCGGCGAGCTGGATTGCTGCCGCCAGGCGATCATCGACAACAGCACGATTCCCATTGGCACGGTGCCGATTTACAGCATGATCGTCGGACGGACGATCGAAGAACTGGATTACGACACGATCCTGCGAACGGTTACCCGCCAAGCCGAGCAAGGCGTGGATTTCTTCACCATTCACGCCGGCATACTGCGCGAGCACCTGGGCCTGATTCGCCGCCGTACGACCGGGCTGGTCAGCCGCGGCGGCTCGCTCATCGCCCGCTGGATGACGTATCACGGCCGGCAGAATCCTTTTTACGAGCTGTTCGACGAGATCAGCGCCATCATGCGCGAGCACGACGTCGCCTATTCGCTGGGCGACGGCGTGCGGCCCGGATGTTTGGCCGACGCCAGCGATCCGGCTCAAATCGCCGAGTTGCACGTACTGGGCGAGCTGGTGCAGCGGGCCCGTGCGGCCGGCGTGCAGGTGATGGTTGAAGGTCCCGGGCACGTTCCCATGAACGAGGTGGCGTGGAACATGGAGAAGCAGCGCGCCGTCTGCGACGACGCTCCGTTCTACGTGCTCGGGCCGGTCGTGAGCGATGTTTTCCCCGGCTACGATCACATCACCAGCGCGATCGGCGCGACCGAAGCGGCAAGAGCCGGTGCGGCCCTGCTGTGTTATGTCACTCCCAGGGAGCACGTCGGCCTGCCCAAGGCCGCGGACGTAAAGGCCGGCTGCATCGCTTACAAAATCGCGGCCCACGCCGGTGACGTCGCGCGCGGTATCCGTGGCGCCCGGCAGTGGGACGACGATATGAGCCGGGCCCGTGCGGCGCTGGATTGGGCGCGGCAGTTCGAGCTGGCCTTCGACGGCGAGACGGCCCGGGCGCTGCACGATGAGGATATTCAGACTGACACCGACTACTGTTCGATGTGCGGCCGCGACTGGTGCAGTCTGCGCATCAGCCGCGACTTAAAATCGAACGGGCCCGCGGAGGGGCAGATGGCCGGCACAGCGGACCCCGCGGCTTGCCCGGCGGGAAAAATAAGCCGCACATTGGACCCTGCAGTATGCCCGGCAGCGAGAACGACCCAGCCTGACGAACCTTAACCAACCCCCGAGGCGGCATTCGTTGTCATCGTGGTGCGTTCAGGCAAAGTGCGGCCGAATCTGCTCGACCCATTCGCGCACGCGCTGCGCCGTCAGATGCTTTTCCGTGTCTTCGTCAATCGCCAACCCGACGAAGTGCTCGCCCACCACGGCCGTCGAGGTGGCCGCCCGGTAGCCACGGCGCGGCCAGGCGCCCACCACCGTCGCGCCGCGCTCGCAGACTTTGCGATACAAGGTTCCCATCGCGTCCTGGAACCGGCCCGAGTAGCCGCCCTGATCACCCAGCCCGAATAGCGCCACTGTTTTGCCGCGCAAGTCCATTCCATCCAGCGCGGGGAAGAACACTTTCCAGTGCTCCTGGAGCGCGCCCTCTTCCCAGGTCGAGATGCCGAGAATCAGCTTGTCGCAACTGGCGAATTCTTCAGGCGTGGTGTCGCGGATGTTCTTGAAGATTGTGATCGCGTCGCCCAACGCGGCGCGGATCATCTCCGCCACCTTTTTCGTGTTGCCCGTCGTGCTACCGTAGAAGAGTCCTGTTTTCATCCGGGGCGCTCCAGAATTCGCGATTTGCCGCGCGCCCGCAATTCGGCGCGGAGCTTGGCCAAGACCTGCCGCTCCTGTGGCGGAATCCGGCCTTCGTTTCCGATTTGGCGCGCTTGATAGGCGACTCGACAGACCGCCTCGAGCGTCTCGGTCAGCACGTAGGCCGTCTCCAAATCCGCGCCCCAGGTAACCGCGCCGTGGTTCTGAAGAATCGCCACATCGTGCTCTTCCAACAACGGCAGGAGCGGCGCCGCCATATCGGCCGTACCCGGCGTGCGATAGGGCACGACCGGCACCTCACCCAGAAAGATGTCTCCTTCTGGCAAGAGTCCGGCCAAAGGCACTGCCCCGGCGAGCGACCAGGTCGTCGCAAATGGCGGGTGCGTGTGCACTATCGCGCGGATATGCGGAGCGGCGCGATACAGGCCCAGGTGCATCAGTATCTCGCTACTGCGCGGGCGAATGCCCGACACTTGGCGGCCGCTGAGGTCCACGATGCACAGGTCGACGGGCCGCAGCAGGCCCTTGCACATCGCGGTCGGCGTACAGAGTACGGTTTCGGGGCCGAGGCGGCAGGAGAAGTTGCCTTCGGTTCCGGCCACGAGTTGGCGGGCATAAGCCCGGCGGCCGATGGCGCACATCTGTTCGGCAAGTTCGAGCATGTCAGGCGATGGTATCGCCGGCGCGGAGCAGTAACAACGGTAAAGAAGTGACCAGCGGCCGGTTACCTTACCACTGCGCTTCCTCGAACGCCCCCATGGCCGGTCCTTTCGGGCGCTTGCTCATATGCTTCAGCACCGCCGCGGCCAATTCGAGGTCGCCCGGAGTGGTGATCTTCAGATTTCGGTGATCGCTTTGCACGATCCGCACGGCGTGCCCGAGCCGTTCGACCACTTGCGCGTCGTCAGTCGGCTTGAAATTCGCCGGCATCTCCTTGTACGCCCGCAGCAGCAGCTCGCGCGAAAATACCTGCGGCGTCTGGGCCTCGAATAGCCCCGCACGCGGCACCGTCTCGTCGATAAAGCCCGATTCGGCCGCCCGCTTCAGTGTTCCCGTGATGGGCGCTGCCAGAATCGCCGCCCCACTCTTGCCCGCCTCCGCGAAGACAGAGTCAATCCAAGTTTCCATCACGCACGGGCGCACCGCGTCGTGCACACACACCAGGTCGGCCTGCGGATCGACCTCTTTAAGCGCCGCCTGAATTGACTGATAGCGTTCCTGCCCGCCCTTCACCAGCTTGATGCCCATGAACATGATGTTCGCCGCGTATTTCTCGCGCACCACGTCGTAATCACCGGCCGAAACGGCCAAGATGTTCTGGCAGACATCCGGCCGGTTGATAAAAAGCTCGATTGAGCGGATGAAAATCGGGCGGTTATCGATTTGGGCGAACGGCTTTTTGACATCGCCGCCAAAGCGTTTGCCGGCGCCGGCCGCCGCGATGATGACTGCGACTTTGGACATTAAGGCGCTCCTTTTAATCCGCACTAACCGAGGATAACATGCGGGTCCGAAAGGGCGAGGTCAAGGCTGGCTTTTGTGCCTTGAGGTCCGGCGATACTGCGTCGGACGGCCGGCCAGCGGGCGTGAGGAAGGACGTTCGCATCAGCAACCAACCTGGCGGGGAAGTGCCGATGACCCGGCCACGACCGCACGAGATCATCGCATGAGCAAACTCCAAAACAAGCGGGCACTGGCAGCCGGGGCAAGCCTGCTGTTGCTGCTGTCAGGCTGTGAGAACTTCTCGATCAGACCGCCATCCACGCCGCCGCCGGAGCCCAAGCCGCCTCCCATGGCCCCGCTGACTCTCGACCCGGTGCTGGCGGGCAGCATCGGCGCGGCGACCTTCCTCTCGGAAGTCGATCCGGTGGAGGTGCGCGGCTTCGGTTTGGTCATCGGGCTGGGCAAGAACGGCAGCGCTGACTGCCCAACCTTCGTCCGCGAGCACCTGATCAACGAAATGGCCAAGGAACGCGAATCCTGGGCGGACTTGGAGGCGCGCAAGAGATTCTCGCCGGCCGACCTGATCGATTCACCCGCGACCGCAGTGGTGGAAATCGTGGGTCACGTGCCCCCCGGCGCGGCGCGCAACACCACTTTCGACATTATGGTGCGCGCCATCCCGGGGACGGCGACGTGCTCGCTCGCGGGCGGTTTGCTGCTACCGACCAATCTGCACTTGTCCGATCCCGTCGGTAGCGGCGAGGCACTCCTGAGCATGCCAATTGTGGCCCGCGCCGCCGGCCCCATTTTCGTCAACCCCTTCGCCACCCCCGAAGATGCCGAAGGCCTGCGGACCGGCTACGTCCTCAGCGGCGGGCAGTGCAGCGAAGAACGCACCTTTCGCCTGCTGCTGCGCGAGCCTTCCTACCCGATGACCCGCCGCATAGCCTTGCGGATCAACGAACGCTTCGGCCAACGCCCGCCGATAGCCGATGCGACCAGCCGCGGTTTCATCACGCTGAAGATGCCGCCCGAGTATTCCCAGGACCGGGCGCATTTCCTGCGGCTGCTGCCGCACGTGTACATTGACGGGACGGCGGCGTTCTCCGAGGGCAAGCTGCGGCAGTTAATGCAGTACGCCGTCCAGCCCGGATATGACCTGGAGGCCATTTCGCTGGCGTGGGAAGGCATCGGCCCAACGGCCATCCCGCAACTCAAGCCGTTGTATACGCATGCGGATGCGCGCGTGCGGTTCTATGCGGCTCGCGCCGGGTTGCGGCTCAAGGACCCGGATGCCGTGCCGCCACTGAGCGCTTTGTCGAGAGGCACGGATCGTGACCTGGCGCTGCTTTCGATCGCCGAGTTGGGCCGCTGTAATCTTCCATACGCGGCCATGCTGCTGCGTCCGCTGCTGGACGTGGATGACGCTGAATTGCGCATTGCAGCCTATGAGGCGGCGCTGAACTATTCGACGACTTTCATTCAGACCCGGCGCTTTCCGCACCTGCTCGATCCGCTGCAACTGAACCTGGCGCTGGACATCGTCGAATCCAGCGGCCGGCCCCTGATCTACGTACGCCGCACGGGAATACCGCGCATCGCCGTGTTTGGCCGGCGTCTGTCGCTTACCTTACCCTGCTTCTACGCCGAAGCGGACGACTCGGTCATCTTGAACGCCCTGGACGAGAGCAGTGATCTGACGATCCTGACCAACCGCTACAATCAGCCGTGGGACCCGCTCCACGTGTCGCCACGCGTCGAGGATTTGATTGCGGCCTTGGCCGACTTGCCGACCAAGAACGAATTGGACCAGCCGCGCGGGATCGGTCTGCCTTACTCGCAAGTCGTGCACGTGCTGGCCGCGCTTTCTCGCGATCAGACCATCGCCGCGCCGGTCAAAATCGAGCAGGCGAGTATGGTTGAGCTGTTCGGTCCGGCGCCGCAAATCGAAAGGCTCGAAACTGACCCGTCGGACGACGCCGCCCCGGCCGAATCGGATGCTCCCACCGACGGGCGCGCTGATAGCGACACCGGCTCCGAACCCGGCCCAACGCCATGACAACCAACAGCGTTACAAAACGAGTCCGGCTGCAACGCTTCCTGGCCGATGCCGGCGTCACCTCACGCAAGCACGCTGAGGAGTACATCGCGGCCGGACGTGTGCTGGTCAACGGCGAAGTAGTGCGCGAGCTGCCGGCCTTTGTCGATCCACAACATGATGAGGTTGTGGTTGATGGAAACCCGGTTCGAGCGGCCGCGCCCCTGTACTACCTGGTGAACAAGCCCAAAGGCGTTGTGAGCGGGCCGCGCGAACGGGCCGGCCGCCGGCGTGTATCGGAACTACTGCCGCCGCTGCGGCAGAAGCTGCGGCCGGCGGGCCAACTGGATGAGGAAGATTCCGGCCTGCTGTTGATGACCAACGATGGCCGGCTGGCGCAGCGCTTGGCCCACCCGCAGTTCGGCCTGCCGAAAACGTACTGGGTTGAGGTCAAGGGGCGCGCTCCGGACGACATCGCCGTGCGGCTGCTGCAAGGCGTGTATTTGGCCGAGGGCAAGGCCCGCGCTATGAACGTCGAGGTCGGGTTCGCCAGCAATGACAGGTCGACGTTGACGGTCACGGTGCGCGAAGGTCGCAAGCGCCAGGTCCGCCGCATGCTGGCGCGTCTGGGCCTGCCGGTTCGCAACCTGAAATGCACGCAGATCGGGCCATTGAAGCTGAAGGGCCTGCCGCTGGGCGCCTCACGCGCGTTGAGTCCCGGCGAATTGAATGCGCTGCATGCGGAATTGGCACGCTCGGCGGACCAGCACAAGGTTCGCCGTGCCGGCGGGGCACGCGTCAAACGCTCCCAGACCCCCAGCGGCCGGCAGCGGGCTCCCGGAGCCGCCGCGCCTGCCGCGGGCCGATCCCCTGCGCGGGGTCGCCCGCGCGGTGGCAACTCTGGACGCGAGCAGCCGGGACGCCGCATCGTTTCTTAACCTGCCGGACCGCCTCCCCTGTGAGCTCTCGGCCGAAGCGCCCCGCGGCCCGAACCGATAACTCGCTCCAAACATCCATTGCTTTTCGAGAGTCGGGCGCGGTATTTTGAAGTGCCAGGCACGGGAGGCGCTATTACGGTGCTGCCCCGCGCTCAGCACCTGGAAGCACGCCAGCTTTTTAACGCGATTGGTGGGGTGGAGGAGGCCGGAATGAACGCTCTGCGAACCAATGGTAGTGTAGCCTCGATAACGGCCGCGCTGACGCTAATGCTGGCCGGCAGCGCCGTCGCGCAGGAAAACAAGTACCTGATCGTGTCGGCGCCGGACTATGTCGGCAGTGCGGCCTTGACCGAATTCATCGCCTTCCGCACCAGCCGCGGTTACGAAGTGTCCGTGTACAACGTACCCGCGGGCACCAGCCGCGAGGACATCAAAGCGTATATCGAGAGCCTTTGGGGAACGCCGGACGCCCCGGATTACCTGCTGATCGTGGGCGACACGAGCGGCGCCGCATCGACCAGCAACACGATTCCGCACTGGGTCGGCGCGGGCACCCGGCAGGCGCCAACTGACCTGCCCTATGCCTGCATGGACGGCCCCGGCGACTGGTACCCCGACATGTATTACGGGCGTTTCTCGGTAACCAGCCCCGGCATGCTGCAGCAAGTTGTGGACAAGATCATTCGTGTCGAATCCGGCGATTTTCCTGACCCAAGCTACCTGCGCCGCGCCGCGATGCTGGCCACTGATGACCCCACGGCAGAAGCCGCGGCTCTGCACGATTCAATCATCAGCACCTATCTCGAACCGGCGGGCTTCTCTGCAACGCGAATCTACGCGGGCATGGGCGGCAGTACGGCAGACATCGCCGCCGCGGTTAATGCCGGTGTGCTGTTCACGGTGTACTTCGGCCACAGCGGTACCGGCGGCTGGTCATCGCCGGGTTTTTGGCAGGCCAACGTTAACGCGCTCACCAATGACGGGCTGTATGGGCTGACCATGGGCTGGTCCTGCAACAGTGCCCGCTTCGACCAAGACGAGTGCTACGGCGAAACCTGGCTGCGGGCGGCCAACAAGGGCTCGGCCGCGTACCTGTCGGCTTCGGCCGGCATCCCGAGTGGCAGCGCCACGGCCTGGGACTGTTCTTGGCGCATGGAGCGCTATTTTTTCCAGTCGCTTTTTGAGGACGACATTCACGAGGTCGGGCGGGCCTGGCAGCAGGCGCTGTGGAAGATGCTGGATGATCCGGATTACGGCCCGGGGCACTCCGAAACGCGCAACATATTTGATGAAATGGTGCTGCTGGGCGATCCAGCCCTGAGGCTGCCGATACGGTCGCTGGCGCTGTCGCTGCCCGACGGGTGCCCGGAGTACATTTCCCCCCAAGCGCCCACCCCGATCCGGGTGCGCATCGAGAATGTCTGCGAAACGTACGAACCCGGAACCGGCCTGCTGCACTATCGTTTCGCCGGCGGTGCGTACTTGACCACCCCGCTGACGCCGTTGGGCGACGGGCTTTACCAGGCCCTTTTGCCCGCGCCTCGCTGCAGCGCTGTTCCGGAGTTCTATTTCAGCGCGACTGGCCACCTGGGCGGCCCGGCCAAGTTCCCCAGGAACGCACCCGCGACCGTTCTCACTGCAACCGTCGCGACCGTCACTACGCTCCTGGACGACGATTTCGAGACCGCACGTGGCTGGAGCGTCTGGATCGAACCGACGATGGAGAGCGGGTTCTGGCAACGAACCATACCGGCCAGCCAGCCGCTGCCGGGGGCGCCTGCGGCCGACTTTGACGGCTCCGGCCGGTGCTACGTGACCGACAATCGCGTAGGCAATTACGACGTGGACGGCGGGCCCACGCGAATAACCTCGGCGGCGTTCGACCTGAGCGGCATGACCGACGTGCGCGTGTGTTATGCCCGGTGGATTTACTGCGACGATTACTCAGGACCCGACCAGGATTTTCTGGAGGTCGAATTCTCCTCTGACAACGGCGCGACCTGGGTCCCGGTGGAGCAGGTTTCGGATCTGGGCGGGTGGGTCAAGCGAGAAATCGCTGTACAAGACTACGTACCGCTGACTGCGCAGTTCAGAGTGAGGTTCTCCATCAGTGATACGCCGAACAACTCAGTCACCGAGGCCGCTGTGGATGATGTTCTGATTTACGATCTGAGCTGCCACGCGCCGCCCCTGCCAGGCGATTTGAATTGCGACGACGCCGTGAACGCGTTCGACATCGATCCATTCATACTGGTGTTGACCGGTGACCCGACGTGCGCTGCCTACTATGCCGCCTTTCCAAACTGTGATCACCAGCGCGCCGACTGCAACGGCGATGGAGAAGTCAACGTTTTCGATATCGACGCTTTTGTCACGCTGCTGATGGGCGCATCAGGCGCTT
>Ga0255346_1005761_pt1 | contig 12551 bp, 9 predicted proteins | sample wastewater_treat_FD_194410 | JGI IMG/M metagenome (GOLD analysis project Ga0255346, IMG submission 194410) | Wastewater microbial communities from Lulu Island WWTP, Vancouver, Canada - plant22 | ecosystem: Engineered > WWTP > Wastewater > Unclassified | place: Canada: Vancouver, British Columbia... | reverse complement strand
CCGTTGCAGCGGATGCCAATACTCGGTCTCCACCACCGCCATTTTTTTGCCCACCCGGTCCATCGCCGCAACCCCCAGCAAATGAGCGGCGCGATGCGTCGCGTGTCCGTCGCGCGCGTGCGGCAAGCACAAAACATCCGGTCCCAATCCCCGCAACAGGCGCGCGAGTCCAGCCGCCGTTAATTTCTTTTCGGGAGACACCGCCTCAAACCCCAGCACACGCACGGCCGCTTGCAATTCTTTACGGCGCGCCCCTTGTCGTGGCACATGACTCCCCAGCGTGGCAGGCGCCACCCAAACGCGGGCGCGGCACTCCTCTTTCAGACGCAAAGGAAGCAGCCCGATGATGCTCTCATCGTCCGGATGCGGCGCTAAAACAAGAATTTTCACGACGGAACTCCTTCCTAGCCGATTAGTTGCAAAAATACCATCTTTTTTCTATTAAAACGCTTGAATTATTTCCATTCCGATGTAGGCTTCTCTACATTGCTATGCGTCTAATGTTGTACAACATGCGTTACGCCACCGGCACGGGGTTCAAATTCCACCTGCCGGTCCCCTTTGGTGGCTTTTTCCGGCGCACCGATAAAAACCTCGACGCCCTCATCCGCTTTTTCCGGGACCAAAAAGCCGACGTCCTCGGACTCGTGGAAATTGATACCGGCTCCTACCGCAGCCGCTGGCACAATCAGGCCGAAGTCATCGCCCGCAAATTAAACAAGCACACCTTCTCGCGCACCAAATACAGCTATGCCTCGTGGTGGAGCCGCCTCCCGATGATGCGCCGCCAGGGCAACGCCTGCATTTCCGGCTACTCCGTCATCCGCGAACGCACCCACTTCCTGCGCAAAGGCGTCAAACGCCTCGTCATGGAACTGGAGCTGGAAGACGTCGTCATTTTCATCGTCCACCTCGCCCTCAGCCGCAAAACACGCGAAGCCCAACTGAACGACCTCGCAAAGCTGGCGCAAAACGCGCGCAAGCCCTACCTCATCGCCGGCGACTTCAACGCCTTCGCCGGCAAAGTGGAACTGAGCCGCTTCATGGAAGAACTGAAGCTTTCCAGCGCGAACATCAGCGACCTGCCCACCTTCCCCAGCCGCAACCCGCGCTGGCAACTGGACTTCATCCTGCACAGCCCTGAAATTGAAGTCACCAACTTCTCCGTAGCCAACGATGTCCGCCTGAGCGACCACCTGCCGCTCATCTGCGACTTTGAAGTCCGCCGCCCCGCCGCCCGCAAGAGCGCGTAATACCGACCACTCCCCCCCCCTCGCGGCCCAGTCGCCCCAACCGCCCGCAACCCAACTTTTCCACACCGTGGAAAAAAGTTTTCCATACCGTGGAAAAATTTAGTCGCAACGCCCTCCAACCGCCCCGTTTTTTCCACACCGTGGAAATTATTTTTCCATAGCGTGGAAAAATCGCAAAAAAGTTTTCCATAGCGTGGAAAACTCGGCTCCGGCGACTGGGCGGCTACGGGGCGTCGGCTTCCGGCGCCTGGACGACGGGAGCCAGCACCAAACGGAAGCCGTTGACGGCGCCGCGCGCGTTGCCGAGATAGCCGTAGCAGGTGTCGGTCCGCAGGCGGTTATTTTGATGGTCGTCCCAGCCGCCGCCCTGCCAGCCGCCGAATTTATCGCTGCCGGGTTCGCGGGCGGTGGTTTCCCATACGTTGCCGCCGGCGCCGAAAATGCCCCACGCGTTTTCACCGCTTTGTTCCACCGGCGCGGTGACGGCGAACCCGTCGTGATAGTCGGAAATGCAGGGCAAATCACTGAAGGCTTGCGCGAATGCGCTGTCGGCGTAATTGCCGCGCCGGGGCGGCCAGACTTCGCCCCAGGGATAGCTGGCATTCTGGCCGGCGGATGTGTATTGAATGGCTTCCTGCCGGGAGGGCAGCCGATAGGCGAGATGCTCGGGCAGCTTGCCGGCGGCGCGTTCCTGCTCCGTAAGCCAGGCGGCGTAGGCGACGCAATCATCAAAATTGACGCGCACGACGGGCTGGCGGGGATCGTTCAGGGGTTGCTCGCGAAACTCGCCGCTGTCGTGCTCCGGTTCCTTCTTTTGATATTCCTCATTCGTGACTTCAAAGCGGCCGACCCAAAGTCGCAGCAATGGAATCCACATAAATTCCATGTTCACGGTGTGCGCCACCCAGGGCTGACCTTCGACGGGCAGCGGCGTGGTGGCGACCAAAGCCGGCGGCGGGACGAATACGGGTTCGACGGGCTTGGCTTTCGCCCGTTGTTGCGCCTTGCGCGGCGCGGGCTTTTCCGCAACAGGTGCAGATTTGAACGGGTGGTTCTGGATGTAAATAACCAGCTTGACGACCATCCATACCGCGAGTGCGCTCACAGCAATGCCAGCCACAGCCATGATGCGCCGGTTGATGCGTTGCCATTCCGCGCGACTGCGCGGGCGGCGCGCGGTGACGCGCTCGCCGCTCAGGGCGCGCACGAAGTCGGCGCAATTCACAAAGCGCGCACGCGGCTGAGGTGCCATGGCGCGTCGCAAGGCCGCGCGGATGGCCGGCGGCCACTCCGCCGGTGGTGCCGCACCGGGTTGCGGCGGGGCGCCCGCCAGAAGCTCCCATGTCAGCGCGGCGAAGGCATATTGATCGCTGGCGGAATCCGGCTCGCCGCCGCCGTGCAGTTCCGGAGCGAGATAAGCGCCCGAAACGCCTTCGCGCTTCGCCGCGCCGGCCGTCACCGTGACGTGGCGGTGCGGAGTCAGGCCAAAGTCCGTCACGCGCCCCACGCCATCGTCATCCACCCGGATGTTCGAGGGCTTGATGTTGCGGTGAATGATGCCGTGGCTATGGGCGACATCAAGCCCTTCGGCAACTTGCTGCAGAATGGGGATAAGCTCTTCCAGCGTGCGGGGCCCGTCGGGACCAGAGGCCATCCACGTTCCAATATCCTCCCCCGGCGCGTAAGCGCCAATGACGTAAATCTGGTCACCGACATACACCAACTGTTGGACGGCGGCCAGGCTCGGATGCAGCGCATCCGTCATCCGGCGGATGGCCTGATGAATGCTGGCCATGACCTGCTTGGAGCGCCGCATGGCCGGCGGCAGCCAGCGTAGCGAGACGTCTTTGTTCTCCTCGCGGTCGCGGCACAGCCAAACTTCGCCCAAGGTGCTCGAACCGAGAAGGGCCACAACTTCATAGCGGTCCCACAGAATGGAACCAATGGATAATTCCCGCCGTTGGGCCAAGACCTCCGGATGAGTCTCTTCCGGGGCATAAATCTTGGTCGTCTGCACCGTCATATGTGGGGCAGTATGCCTGTTGTTGGATATTTAGACAATAAAAACCGCCATCTCGCCATGGGCCGAATATCTATTTCCTTGACGCGGATGCTTTTTTTTGAGGCGGGGGAAGCACCCAAATGTCCGGCCACTGGTCGTTGCCGGAATGGAAAGACAGGCGGGCGGCTTTTTCGGGCGGGTCATCCAGCCGCCACAGAAAGATTTCGTAATCGGCGCGATCATGCTCGTGGCCTTCGCGGGCGGCCCCATAGACCAGCAAGCGGCCATCGTTGGAAATTCGCGGGAAATACTCGTGGCTCCAATAGCCGGGCGAATCAAAGATGGGCGTGATGGTTTTGCCATCGAGCGACACCCGCGCAAAGCGAGTGCCCATGTTGCCGGCGCTTTCCACCAGAACAAGCCACGCCCCGCCCGGAACAAACGACAACTGGCATCCCCCGCCCACCTGCGTGACGTTGCCATCGGCCAGATTCACCAGCGCGGTATAGCGCCGCCGCCCGCGCACGGTCACGGCCAATCGTCCGCCCGCCGGGTCTATCACCGGCCCGGTCCAAATCACTCCCGGACGCTCATCCAGCAGGATGGTTTCCTTGCCGGTGTCCACTTCCACCTGCACCACCTGTTTGCCGCCCCGGTGGAAAACAACGGACTTGCCATCGCCGGTCCAACAAGGTTCCGCGCCGCGTTCCGCCACTAATTTTTCTTTGTGGGTTTGCAAGTCCAGCACCCAGATATCCCATTCCTCCAGATTGCGAAACGATACCCACTCCTGACGCGAACGCGCGAACACCACCTGTTTGCCCGTGGGGGAAATTTTGGGCGTGCTGTCGGTGAAGGGACTACTCGTCAGGCGCGTCAGCTTCCCCGACGGCCAATCAAACCGCACCAAGTCGTGCTCACCATACATGGTGGAGCTCCACACCACAAAGCCGCGGCTATTGCCCCAGACATGATCCATCGCGGCGATTTCGTGGGGGCCCATGCTCAACAGTTCGCCCTTGGTTGGCGGTTCGCCGAGACCCGCGCGCGTATCCGCGCGCACTTTCCATGCCCAGCCACCAAGCACAGCAATCGCCAGACATATAAAAAACGCCCACATCAAAAGAAAGGGATTCGTGCGACCGGCGCGCGAGTCGCTGGGTGGCGCGCCACGCTGTTTGGCGCCGCGACTCCACAACAAGCCAAGCAGCCCCAGCCCGCCCAGCAGATAATCAACGATTTGGCTGGCGATATGCGTACCCAGCAGCACCACCCCCGCATCCGCCGCCGGCACACCAGCCCAGCTCATGGTGCTGGCGCCGGAGCCTTCATAAGCGCCAAAGCTCAGCACGGTCGGCACCGGCAAGGCCGCCCCCGCCTCCCCGCCAATCAGCCCCATCAGCATCTGCCAAAACGGCAGCTTCGCCAATTCGGGACGCAACATCTGCGCCGCGCCGCGAAACAGCACCACCAAACCCAAATACTTCACCACCCGGACGCCCACCGAAAGCAACGTCACCCGTCCCAACACCCCCGCATGGCGCACCCGCTCCAGCGAATCCGCCAAGTGCCGCAGGAAACGCTCGCCATGCACCATCCAGCGCCACTGCTGAATACGGGTTGGCAATGCGCGCAACATTCGGTCCGCCAGCGCCGGGCCATAAAAAATGACGCCGCCACCCACCAGCAAAATGACCACCATGACAATCACCGCCGGCACGCCCAGAGAAAGGCCCGCCGCCTGACTCAACGGCAAACCAATCAAGCCCACCACAATCAGCGCCAGCGCCACAATATCGAACCACAGCCCGACCGCCATGGATGAAATGCAATCCTCGTGCCGAACCCCCTCGCCCTGATTCAGCAACGCCCAATATGACAATTCCCCTGCCCGCGCGGGCAGCATATCCACGAACATGTTGCGCGCCAGCGTCACACCGAACATCCGCCCCCGGCTGGGCAATCGCGCCACACCCGACCCCGCCAGCAACAGACGATACCGAATCGCGCGCAACCAGGTTTGCAGCACTTGGGCCACGGTGTACACCACCCAAATCCCCACGGCCATTTGCGTCAGCCCCAGCATCACCTCGCCAGCCGATGTGCCCGCCGTGTGCAAAATAAGCCACACGATTCCCACGGAAACCAGAATAGATACCCCAATGCGAAGAACTTTGTTCATATTTTCATCATAGCCTCACCTACACGGGAAAGAAACCCTTTTCCGCCCTCCGCCGATGCGCTAGGCTGTTGCCGAATATGAAAAAAACATTGCGCATCTTCATCCGTTCCCTGCGCGCCCTGCTTGTTCTGCTGGGCCTGCTGCTGTTATTGGGCGGCGGCATCCAGTTCACCAAATGGCCGTGGCGTTTGTATGACCGCCTCAACAATGTGCCACTGCCATCGCCAGATGCCCCGCCAAACGTGATTCTCCTGATGGGCGGCAGTGGCATCCCCGGTGATTCCGGCCTGATGCGCACATTCTATGGAGCCGAAGCCGCTCGCCGTTTCCCCGCAGCCACATTGCTCGTGGCCATGCCGCTCGACGCCGAAGAATCGGTGTCCTCGCGCGCGTATCTCGACGAACTGCTCCTGCGCGGCGCTTCGCCCGACCACACCCGCATTTTGCCCAACGGACGCAACACCCGCGAGCAAGCGCTGCGCCTCGCGGAATGGCTGGCAACGAACCCGCCACCCCACCGCGTGATGATTGTCACAGACCCCGAACACGTGCGCCGCACCGCCGCCACCCTCCGCCGGGTCTGCGCCGACCGGAACATCTCCGTGGAATTGTCGGCCATGGCCGCCCATCCGCTGGCGCTCGAAGACCCGCTCCCCTGGCGCGCAGCCGAGCTCTCAACGGACGCCCCAACCGCCGCGCCCCGACGCACCGTGCCCGACATCGGCGGCACCATCCAACTGCGCTACACCATCTGGAACAACCTCAACTACTCCCAGCGCGCCTTCCGTGAATACGCCGGCCTGCTCTACTACCGCCTGCAAGGCTGGCTGTAAGCGCAGGCCTCAGCAGTCGCGCCGCAGACTCACCCCTTAAACACAAAAAACTTCCGCATCACGTAGTTGATGGCCAGCGAGCTGAGGATGTTCGCCCCAAACGCAATGGTCGTCTGCGCCCCGAACTGCTTGATTAACCACCCCATCAAGGTGGAGCCGACGGTCATGCTCACCGCGGAAACCGCGAAAAACAGCAGAAATTCCACAATCACGTGATGCCGCCCCGGGCGGAACACAAACAGGCGGTTAATAATGTAGCAAACGACGTTCGACACCAGAAACGCGGCCACATTGGAAAACACCGCGTAGCGCGCACGCAACGCCTCATCCACAACCGGCGCCGACAACCGCAGCACACGCACCAGAATGTCATCCGACGCCACACACGGAAAAAGATAAAAACCCACCACAAAAAATGTCAGGATGTGCACCCCGGTCGCCACGCCACCGGCCAGACCATATTTAATAAATTGCACCAGCGGCGACGCATCGTGCGACAGAACATGTTCCCAGCGTTCCCGTAATGTCATGTTACTTCACCCATTCCTTGATTTCCGGCGGCAAATCCTCAATCGCGCGCACCACACACTCCTCGTCCGTTCCCGCTTCCGTCGGCACCGACACCGTCGCCCCCACCTTCTGCCCGGCCAACGCCTGCGCCAGCCGCGACGTGGACGAAATAATATGCTTCTCCGGCAGTTGGTCCCACTCGCCCAAAATGTGATACTGCTCGCGTCGCCCGTCCGCGTATTCCAGCGAAACCGTGGTGCCGATTCCCGCCACATCCTTGGGCGATTGCGAAAAATCCGTCGGACGCACCCGCGCCATCATCTGCTCCAGTTCCGAGCGCCGCGCCAGCAGCACCGCCTGCATATCCTTGGCCGCCTTGTACTCGAAGTTTTCGCTCAAATCGCCATAGCTGCGCGCCACCGCAATTTCCTTCGAGTTGGCCGGAATATCCTGATGAATCAGTTTGTCCAACTGCTCCTGCCGCTCGCGATAAGAACGCTGCGAGGTTACTCCGCCGGTGGACACCGGCGCGGCGTCAACATCCCCCGTCAACACAGACTGCAAATGTGGAAACCGTTTCAGGATGCGCGCCTGCACCACTTTGCGGTCCAGCGCCGACCACGCCGGCGACGTGTTCACCCGCTGGAAAACATCGCGCTGACGCCCGGGCGTCATGCCGCCAAAAGCGACTTCGAGAGAATCGGCAGCAGAGAAATCCGCGCGCAGCATTTTCTGCGTCTTGAGCCGCTCGCCCATATAGTCCTGCTCCAGCTCATCCAAAATCAGCGGAGTCAGCGCAGGCAACGCGGGCAAATCCCATGCGGCCGCCTGCTTGGCATTGCGCAACATCCACAGCAACATTTCCTGACCAACATCCAGTTGCGCACACGCCGCCGCAAACACCTGCCGGCACTCATCGCCAAGCCCCTGCGCCAAAAGAAAATCCATCGTTTTTTGCAGCGGCGTGAAATGAAGACGCGGCAAATTATCCAGAAGCGCGACCTTCATCGCGCCCGCGTCTTGCTTCCACAAAAACTCCAACACTGGCGACAACTCCCGCACCGGCAAATCATGCAAAACATCCAGTAGCCGGGCGGAATCATAAAATTCCGGCGCCACCGCCGCCCAATCGCACACGTCCGTTGCAATGTTCAGCCGCGCCGCCAGCATCGCGCCCATCAGCCGATAGCCCGGCTGACGGCTCGTCGCCGCGCGCAACACAACATTCAACCGCCCGCCCACCACCTGCGCCTGGGCAGGCGTCAACGCGCCCCCGCCCGGCAAACGCTCGGCGAAGTCCCGCACCAAATCCAACACCGCGGCAATATCGCGCTCATTGGCCAGACGGTCGAACCACGCATCCTCATCACCCCCGGCGCTATCCAGCAAGCGAATCGGCTCCGTACGCTTGCTCGGCACCTCAACCAGGGGGTCTGCCTTCAATCCCTTTCGCGCCGCCTCCCAAAAACGCTTCCAATCCGCTTCCGCCACCACACCCGCCTGCACCAGCGTTTCCTGCAAAACCGGCGCAGGCATCGGCCCAAAACTAGCCAGCGCCAGCTTGACCACGTCCGTCGGCGCTTCCCGCACCATCTGTTGAATAACCGCGCGCTCCCGGTGCCAGCGCGCCAGCAAATGCTCCTCCTCCAGAATCTCCAATGTCTCGGCCGCCACCTTCATGGCCAGCCCGTGTCCCGGACGCCCCCGAAAATCAATTTCAATTTTCCGATACAGCGTATCCACCCGCTGCACCACGCCAAAACCCCATGTCCGCTGGAAGCACAACGTTCCCGGCTGCAAACGAACCAGCAAACGCAAACGACGCACACATTCCCGCGCCGCCAGCGGTTGCCCAAAACCCGCCTCCTGAATCAGCGTGCGCAAATGCGGGTCCGTGCCGGCAAACACCTCAGCCGCCCGCACCCAATCCCGGCCGGTCATCTGCTCAATCGGGGTATTTACCGCGCGCCACTTCAGCACCGCCAGCCCCCCGTCCACATTGCCGTCCTTCGCCAGAACCTCTTGCGCCATCTCCGCCCACTCCTGAGTGGCCTCCGGCACCCCCGCCTCCGCGCCGGCGCGCAAAACGCCCAGCCAATCGTCCGCCACGGCGGGGCTTTGCTCCAGCAGCGTCAATACACGCATTTCCAATTCGTTGCGAACGCTCGACTCACTCATGCTCGGTCTTTTCTGAAATAGGCGGTGAAAGCCGCACAAAAACACATCGCCGCCTCAAATGCAAGCCAAGCGCAAATCCCTCCCCGTTTCTTTTTTGTCCCGTTTTCTCCCGTTTTCTCTTGCCCTCCCCCCCCTCAGGGGATAGATTGCACCGCTTCACGGAAGTTTTGCTCAGACGCAATTCCCAGCAGAAAACGGAGTCATCATGAAAACGAATCACAAAAGATTGTTGCAATGGGTCGAAGAAGTCGCCGCGCTTTGCAAACCCGACGCCATTCACTGGTGCGATGGCTCCCAAGAGGAAAATGACCGCCTGTGCGCTCAGGCCGAAGCCGCTGGAACTTTCATCCGCCTCAACCCCGCCAAGCGCCCCAACTCGTTCCTCGTATTTTCCGATCCCGCCGACGTCGCCCGCGTGGAAGACCGCACCTTCGTCTGCACCACCGAGCAGCGCGAAGCCGGCCCCAACAACAACTGGCGCGACCCCGGCGAAATGAAAACCACCCTGCGGCAGCTCTACGACGGCTGCATGCGCGGGCGCACCCTCTACGTCATCCCCTTCAGCATGGGACCCATCGGCTCGCCCATCGCCCATATCGGCGTGGAACTCACCGACTCCATTTACGTCGTCGTCAACATGCGCATCATGACCCGCATCGGCGATGAAGTCCTCCGCGCCCTGGGCGACGACGGCGAATTCGTCGAATGCCTGCACTCCCTTGGCGCTCCGCTCGCCCCCGGCCAAAAAGATGTCCCCTGGCCCTGCAACGCGGACAACAAATATATTTGCCACTTCCCCGAAGACCCCTCCATCTGGTCCTACGGCTCCGGCTACGGCGGCAACGCCCTTCTCGGCAAAAAGTGCTTCGCCCTGCGCATCGCCTCCACCATGGCCCGCCGCCAGGGCTGGCTCGCCGAGCACATGCTCATCCTCGGCCTGACCAACCCCGCCGGCAAAAAACATTACATCGCCGCCGCCTTCCCCAGCGCCTGCGGCAAAACCAACCTCGCCATGCTCCAGCCCACCATCCCCGGCTGGAAAACCGAAACCGTCGGTGATGACATCTGCTGGATGAAATTCGACGCCAACGGCCAACTGCGCGCCATCAACCCCGAAGCCGGCTTCTTTGGCGTTGCCCCCGGCACCTCCATGCACTCCAACCCCAACGCCATGCGCACCCTGCATGCCAACACCATCTTCACCAACTGCGCCCTCACCCCCGACCGCGACGTCTGGTGGGAAGAAATGACCGACACCCTCCCGCCGCAACTCACCTCCTGGAAAGGCGAAGCCTGGACCCCCTCCAGCGGCGCCAAAGCCGCCAACCCCAACGCCCGCTACACCACCCCCGCCCGCCAATGCCCCGTCATGGACCCCGCCTGGGAAGACCCCGCCGGCGTCCCCATCTCCGCCATTCTCTTTGGCGGCCGCCGCCCCACCACGGTCCCCCTGTGCCTGGAAGCCCCCACCTGGCAATACGGCACCTTCCTCGGCTCCATCCAAGCCAGCGAAACCACCGCCGCCCAAGCCGGCAGCGTCGGCATCCTGCGCTACGACCCCATGGCCATGCTCCCCTTCTGCGGCTACAACATGGGCGACTACTTCGCCCACTGGCTATCCATGCCCACCCGCGTCCCCAACGCCCAAATGCCCCGCATCTTCTACGTCAACTGGTTCCGCAAATCCGCCGACAACCGCTGGCTCTGGCCCGGCTTCGGCGAAAACTCCCGCGTCCTCAAATGGATATTCGAACGCATCGAAGGCGCCGCCCCCGCCGTCGAAAGCCCCATCGGCCTCCTGCCCACCCCTGAAGCCCTCGACACCACCGGCCTGAACGTGGACCCCGAAGACATCGAAGAACTCCTGCACGTCAACCCCAAAGAATGGCTCCAAGACCTCCCCGCCATCCGCGCCCACTACGCAAAATACGGCGACGCCATCCCCACCGCCCTCCAACACGAACTCACCCAACTCGAAGCCCGCCTCCAAGCCGCCGCCGCCACCCAATAACCCCCATGGCCCCCCCGAAGAAAATCACCATCCGCTACTTCGCCCTCGTCGGCCCCCGCCGCGGCACCCAAACCGAAACCTACGAAACCACCGCCGACACCCCCCGCCAGCTACTCGAAGAAATCAAAGCCAGCAAAGCCATCCCCCTCACCACCAACATCGTCCGCGCCATCATCAACGACGAATTTGCCGACTGGGAAGCCCCCATCCACGACGGCGACCAAATCACCCTCATCCCCCCCTTCTCCGGCGGCTGACCCCACCCGCCCATAAACTTTTCCACGCCATGGAAACTCAATTCCGGATTTTTCCACGCTATGGAAAAAAGTTTTCCACACCGTGGAAAACTCCCCCCGCCCCCTCACGACAGGCACCTATTTCCGACTTCCGAAAATCCTCCCCCGCAACCACTCTCTTATCAGGGACTTGTTCAGGTGCGTGACAGAAGGCCCGGCGGAACATTCTGCGGTCGACTTTTTCCGCGCCCAAACCCAGTTGTCTCTGATGACTACACTCTCGATATCAGGGTGTTGCGAAACAACCAAGGTCACCAATCGTTCAACATGTGCCTCATTGCGGTAATCATCGGGCCAGCCTTGCGTCGAAGGCGCTTTATGCCACCAGTCAGATTTATTAACAGACCACATATAGTCATCAAAGAGGAACCATCCGCCAGGCACGAGCAACTTCATGCCCAAAAAGAAGGCGCACACATCTGTTTCCCATAAATGAGCGCCATCAAGAAAAATAAAATCATACTTGGGCTGGCATATTCCATGGGTCGTTTGTTGCTCAATAATCCCCTTCAGCTCCCAGGTGTACGACACCTTCGAGAAAATGGGCTCAACCCAAGCCCCCAGATTGGAACGCTTGAGATTATCAAGTATGTTGGGATTGTTTTGATGGTTCCGCACACTTTCGAGGTCAATGGAAGTGAGTTTTCCCTCACCATTTTCCTCCAGCGCAGCGGCAATAATGCAGGACGTTTTGCCATATAGGAAGCCAAGCTCGAGACACTGCTTGGGCTTGGATTCAATAATCCAGTCATAAAGTATTCGACACTGATTTTCTTCCGTACAGGGCAGGCTGCCCACAATGGCATAGACATCATCGAATTTCATGTTTTTCTCTCATGCAAACAGTTCTATCCCGCCTGCCACAGCAGAGTGTACCCAAACGGGGGTGGTTGATTTCACGCTCTGAAAAGTAAGCGTTAACACGGACGCGGTCAAGGACGCAAGCGGCGTTTCAAAAACCGAGAAAGATGCCTTGGGGAGCCTGCGACAAGCCCGAATAAAGCCGCTGCATAAAAAGACAGGGCGGGGCCACCGAACCCGCAGGGCTGTTCCGCCCGTTCCCATTTTTCCTGAACCCTGAACTCTGAACCCTGACCTCCTTCCGTCGGACGTTGCGCCGCTTCCGACTGACCCCTAGGCCCTTCAATAAAACGCCCTGTCGTGCCCGCCGTCCGCAGGACGTGGAGTAGAGGATTTCTTTTGTCATTGGGGCGGGGCTGTTGCGCGAAAATAAGGCGGCTATTTTTCGAAGATGGCGCGTTGAAGCCGACCCTCGCTGGACTCAT
>Ga0255346_1005754_pt1 | contig 12566 bp, 18 predicted proteins | sample wastewater_treat_FD_194410 | JGI IMG/M metagenome (GOLD analysis project Ga0255346, IMG submission 194410) | Wastewater microbial communities from Lulu Island WWTP, Vancouver, Canada - plant22 | ecosystem: Engineered > WWTP > Wastewater > Unclassified | place: Canada: Vancouver, British Columbia... | reverse complement strand
GATTGTCTTGTTTCTTAAGTGGAAACGCGAAGTTATTAGATGCCTTAATTTCGATGACGTGACCTCTTGTTGAACTTAGGTCGATATAGTCAGCAGCCTCTTTAACCTGTATGCCTGGCAGGTATGAGATCAGGTTTTTCTTAACGATTGAGGCGTCATCCTCGGGAACGCGCAAAATATATCGAATACCTTTATCCTTAGAGGATACAATTTCAAAGGCATAAGATTTTGAAACATCAAGTAGTCGATAAATCCAATTTCTTTGACGGAGCAAACCATATACCGAGCTAAATAGTTGAGTTGTTGTATATGAGCTTTGTTCCGTAGAGGTGGGAGGCAATACTTCAAAAATCGTGACCAGTCTTTTTGACTCAAGCCAAGTGACATATATTTTAACTAGCAAGAAAACCAACCAAGTCAGAAGAGAAACAAATAGAACTAGGGTAATCCAAGGCTTTGCTAATTTAAGTTGGAAGCTCAATAGAGCAATATACGGAGACAAGTAATTTAACAGTGAAGCAAGCTCTTTTTGTATAACTTGAAAGATTAAATTATTTTCCAACATAACTACCCATATGTGGGCAGTTTTTATCATCGAATACTAACCGTTTTTGATGATGTCTGAATGATACTCCTGACCTGAGATTTTCGCAAAGGCACTTGAGTAAATAGGCTTGACACCGAATGTGTACTTGCTATACTATCACTATAGTGATAGTCTGTAATAAATACCTGATATGAAACGAATACGAGTACAACCACAAGAAAGCAAAAATATCCCCCAAATAGGTTCACAATTATCTGTTGAAGAGCGTCTAAAAATCATTGCTAACTTAATAGTTGATCGAATTTTAGACCAGCAATTAGTTAAACAAGTAAAAGAGCCATGAAAACTGAGCCTGTCCAACAACAAGCGGTAGCAGCAATCCGAATATCTTCACTAAAACAAGGATTGCAGGGTGATTCGCCTGAAGCACAGAAAGAGCAAATTGAGCGTTTTGCTCTAAATCGAGGTATTAAAGTTAAAAAGTTCTTTATCTTCATGGAGTCAGCCTCCAAAGAAGAGCAACCTGTTCAAGAAGCAATTGATTACTGTAAAAACCCCAAGAACGGTATTCAACTATTCATTATCAAATCCATTGATCGTTTCACCAGAGGCGGATCATATCTATATGATCACCTCAAAATGCAGTTAGAAAAACATGACGTTAGACTAATCGATATTTATGGAATTATTGGCAACCAAGATGTAAATACTCTTGAGCATCTTGGTATCTCCTATAACTGGAGTGTCTATAGCCCAACTAAAAAATCTGAAATTCTAGAAGCAGAACGCGCCAAAGATGAAATGCGAGACATTATGACCCGCATGATTGGCGCCGAGATTCGCTATGTCCGCATGGGTTACAGAGTAAGACAAGCACCTTTTGGCTATGTGAATGAAAAAGTGGAAACTCCTCACGGGAAGCGAGTTATTTTAAAGCCCCATCCAGAAGAATCCCTCTGGATTAAGAAAATGTTCGAGCTTCGTAGTCGAGGTACTTTGTCTGACCAAGAGATTGTCGATCAAATTAATGAAATGGGCTATCGAACGCGTAAGCGTTATGTCCGAAATCCCAACGATCGCACTAAAGTTGTGGGTGAACGTGGAGGCAAGCCGCTTCAAATAAAACAATATTGGCGATTTATACAAAATCCAATATATGCCGGAGCTAATATTGAAAAATGGACTCAAGGAGAGGTAGTAAAATCAAAATTTGATGGTTTAATCTCGATAGAAATGTATAACCTAGCCAATCGGGGGAAATTTACCCTTGTTCAAAATGGTGAAGAAATTAAGCTCTGGAAGAAACAACTCCCAGAATGGCAGACTAAAAAGTTGATCAATAATCCAAAATTCCCATATAAACGGGTAATCATGTGTCCTCATTGTAATAAGCCCTTATTTGGTAGTGCTTCACGCGGACACCTTGGGAAATACTATCCGGCATATCATTGCAACAAGCGTGGGCACTATTTTAGAGTTACTTCAAAAGAGCTCGAGGAAACCGTCGAATCGTTTGTTAAGAATCTGAATTTTACGCAGGAATATATCGACTCTTTGAAAGAATATGTGATTACTCAGTGGAAAGAGAGAGTTGAGAGTAAGCAAGAGGATGAATCCATCATTGATAGCAAAATAAAGGCTCTAAAAGCCTCTGCACAGGCTGCAGCTGACAAGATTAAGTATCTAAGCTCCGAAGTTGCGATTAAGTATTTAGAGGCTGATTTAGTTAAAGCAGAGTGTGAAGTTCAAGAATTGGAAGAAGAAAAGATTCGACGCAAAAAGACTCAAAGTACTATTAATATGGAGGCGGTTATGAAGCGCATTGGATATTTTCTGGAACACCTTGAAGAATTGTTGATAGATACGGCTAATCCACTCAAACGAGCTGCCTTCTTTGGGCTCATATTTGATGAGATGCCTACCTATGCGGATTTAAGTTCTGGAACCCCCAAATTAGCGCCATATTTAGCACTAAAAAGGGACTTAGGTGGTAACCTAGTCCCATTTGGTGAGCCCATTTGTTGTTACTCGAACGGAACCATTCTCGATTAGTTCTTTTATGTCCTTAGATAGGTGATATTTGATTATTTTACCTTTTGAAACTTCAAACTTTTCAAAGAACATTGTTAAATAGTTTCGTTTTTGTGCTGGTGTTGCTTCTTTGTAGGCTAATCCAATGTTTTCAGCTAGTCTAAGCAACTTATCTAAGTCCTTAATCTTTTCTGATTTGTCTACGGTTAATTTTGCTAGTTCGTCATCAATAATTTTTATGTCTGCTTCATAGCGAGCAGAAAGAGATAAATATTTTTCATCAGTAATACTTTTATTGACAAATCTCTGATCTTCTACTTCTTTTAATGCTCCAGTTAATTTGTTTTTCTTTGCTGTTAATCTTTTATTTTCTAAATCGGTATTTTGTCTTAAGTCTTTTACCATTGCCAAAGCGCTATCCATAATCTCTTTTGTATATTCTTTTGATAGTTCAATCTTCTGAAATAGTAACTCAACTGCATTTTCTAGTTTATTGACATCAACATAGGTTCCAGTTTTACATTTAGAACAAAAATATTGGTTATATATTAATCCGCTTTTCTTTACATGTTTTTCTGCCCAAAATCTACTTCCGCAATCACCGCAATAAACAAATCCGCTTAAAAGAAAATTATGAATCCGCTTTCTTGAGGCATGTTGATTTCTTTCTCCAAGAATTTCTTGAATTTTATTAAACATTTCTTCGTTAATCAGTTTTTCATGTTTACCTTGATACATTTTTCCGTTCCACAAAAATCTACCTATGTAAAAAGTATCGTTTAGGTAATTATCAACAGAGCTGGGGTGCATTGATCCTCCGGTTACTGATTTAATTCCCTTTTTATTCAGCCAATCAGCAAGGTATTTCACACTATGATTACCTCCTGAATACATCTCAAACATTTGTTTGATATAAGGAGCAACTTCGGGATTTAAAACAACAATTCTTTTGTCTAAGGTGGATGTTGGATTTGGGTTTTCGGCATTCATATACCCTAGTGGTGGTCTGCCACCAGGATACCAACCCATTTTTGCCTTCTCCTCTAACACTTTACTGGTTTTTCTACCTGTTAATTGAGATTGAAAGGTGTTTACGCTGGCGAGAATTGTATCAATGAGGTTTCCCTCAGGGGAGTCATCAATCATTGGCTGGCTGATAGAGATTATTTTTATATTTTTCTTCTTAAGAACAGCTTTTATGGTTAAGTGGTCCAGAGTATTTCTGGCTAATCTGTCGGTGTCTTGGACTAATATCGCATCAATACTAATATCATCTCTACACCTTGCTAGCAGGTCTTGAAGGGCTGGACGGTTTAGGTTTGTGGCACTTTTCCCTTCGTCTTTATAAATCTCTGCGACTATATAATCGTTATCCTTCGCCCATTTTTTACAAATTCTTATTTGTGTTTCAATAGATTGCCCTTCTTCTGCTTGTTCTTCGGTTGATACCCTGGAGTAGATTAATGCTGTTTTCATATCCCCTTATTCATAGCTTTAATAACATCTTCTTTCCTATATCTTCGGTGAGTTCCTACTCTAACTGCATTGAATTTTCCCTCGTTATCCCACTTTCTTAAACTCCATTTACTTACTCCTAATATTTGAGCCACTTGCTCTAAATTGAGCAACTCGGGCCATGTCATTGTGTTTGACGGTGTAAACTGTGGTCTTGAGAAATTGTTATCCATAAGTTATTATAACTTAGTATAACTTAAAATGTAAAATGTAAAATGGAAAATGAAAAGATAATTCATGAATTAGACAGAAGAATAGAAACCCTCTTTAAACTAAGGGATAAGGAGAAAAAACAGTATCTACGAATAATTGCAGCGTGGATTTTGTATCATCCGGAACTTCAAGATATATATTCAACGCTTGATCGTTTAGGCTATGTTGCTTCGCAAAATGTCAGAAACTTAGAAAATGAACTTTATCAACAGATATTAACTGAAAGGAAAGAAATTATACCTATATATAATAATTTACGCAAAGAAATATATGCTTCATTTAAATCAGAATATGCTGACGAAGCAGCGACTTATTATGTTGATAATTATGACAATAATGATAACTTTTCAAAAGGATCGGTTGATAGTATTTATCATTGGCATCGACAAATTGTTGAAAAAATTGGATTCATTCAAAAAAGATTGGTGTCAAGATATGTTGACGAGCACATGTGTTTGTCATCTGAATCATATAAATTGTTCGTGAAACTTTCTGAGAGCAAAACCAAATTTGACAAAATTTATGATTCTGAAGAATTTGGAAGTTTAGGTTATATCAGGCAGATATTGCTTGAATCTGGCAAAATTAATTTCATTGACTATGACAGTTATCTGGATGTAATGGGCATTGATTTTATAATTCTCCATCTTGTGAAAATACGAGATTATATTTACGACTATTTTTTTAATAAAAAAATATATGAGGGTGATACTGAAAATATTGATTTAAGTAAAAATATTTGGGCAATTGTTCCAAAAACAGAGGATTCAACACTTATTGTTGGAGATTATAAAATACCGTTTTATTTTGATAGAAATCCAAACGAAAGTAAAACCAATATTTCATTTGAAATGATTAAAGTTATTATTAAAGCTGGTCAGGGTGGCATTAATAAATTAGATATATGTAAACAAAATCCCCAAATAAACAGTAAAGATATTAGTGGGTATTTAAATCATATAAATACAAGATTGGTGAATAATACAGGAGAATATAATTGTAGATTGATTTCTTTTGGTTCAAGGGGAAATAAAAAGATTTTTATGGCGATAACAAAATCAGAGGATATAAAACAATAATACTTATATAAGTATTAATAAGATAAGAAGTGATCTTATTTACCGTAGCATAGGATAAATTATAATGTTGGCATGGGCAGTGAAATACGCAATAGATTTAAAACAAAGCTTGTTCGGCTTCTTCTAACCCAGTCCGGAGTTTTGCGAGCTGACGAAGAATTAACCCCTGATCCTCAAGTGCCTGCTTCTGTAGGAGATATTTTACGGTCTGAAAAATATTGGAAAACAAAAATTAATAGTTTAGATGAAAAATGGAAAAAACCTACAGAAATAAAGACTTTTACCAAGCCGTAATTCTTAAAACCTATGGTTTGAATTTAGTGGGTCTTGAAAGAGGCGGCGAGAAGTTTGTCACCTTTGTCTTTGATGACCCAGAAGGCATTGCTGAGAATGTTTTAAAAGAATACTGGGCTAGAAATTTGAATATTCAGGCAAGGGATTTAATTGAGAACATTTCCGAGTTAAAAACCCGCATTTATTCTGGAGTCTAAAATGGGAAAAATATCAAACGAAATTGATAAGTTGATTGCTATTTTAGAAGAAAAAGAAAATCTTTTTTTAACGAGAATTGATCTATTGGAAAAGGGTGAGATTGGCAAAGGCAGATTTATTGATGAAAGGATATTTCCTTCGTTGGAACAAAAACAAAATAAACAGGCATTAGAAGTTACAAGGGCGTTTAGCCAACGTCTAGGAGATGAAAATGAAAAACAAAAAGATCAAGCCAAAAACAATTAGTTTTATTGATTGTCATGATGGTCGCTTAGTGGAAATAATAGGGGACAAAGACAAAAAAGGTTCTACTATGTTTGTAGTTTATAAGGTAATTGAAGAATCGGTTGAGGTGGTAGACCAGGTTGATGTTGATGGAGAAAGATATATTCCGCCTTTTGACGATTTAATTGGAACTGGGACAATTTTATTACCCACATATCCTGAAAGTTATGGAACCTTGAAAGAATTAATGATGGTGATTGATAGATTTATTTATCGTTATCTTGATGTTTCTGATGCTTATAGAAAATTATCTTCTTATTATATTTTACTGTCTTGGATTTATGATTGCTTTGAGACTATTCCTTATCTTCGTGCTCTTGGTGATTATGGAACTGGTAAGAGTAGATTTCAGAAGGTGATTGGTAGTCTTTGTTATAAGCCTATGTTTGCTGGTGGGGCTACCACCCCAAGCCCCATTTTTCGGATTATTGACCTATATCGGGGCACATTGATTATTGATGAGGCTGATTTTCGCTTTAGTGATGCTCAGTCTGAAATAGTTAAAATTCTTAATTGTGGTTATTCCACGGGAGTTCCTGTTTTGCGAACTGAAGGGGAAAAGGAACGTATGCCAGTTGCTTATAATGTCTTTTGCCCTAAGGTGCTCGCTACAAGAGAAAGATTCACTGATAAGGCACTAGAAAGCCGTTGTTTGACCGAGGTGATGCAGGGAAACCCCAGAAGTGATATTCCAATCCATTTACCAAAAAACTTTAACGAAGAAGCTCTACAGATTCGGAATATGCTTCTTATGTTTCGTTTTAAGCATTATGGTCAAGTTGAGATAAAACCTAATTTAGCGGTTGTCGGAGTTGAAGCAAGGGTAAATCAAATTCTTCTTCCGCTGTTTAGCATTATTGAAGATGATGAGGTTCTTGAGGAAATGAGAACATTTGCTAAACAATACGGTCAGCAGATCAAAGATTCCAGGGGAGAAGAAGTTCAAGCCGAAGTATTAAAAGTGTTGGTTGAAATGGTTAAAGAAGGGGAGATGCTTGGAAATAAAAGCATTGCTGAGAAAGTTAATCAAGATCGGAATGTTGATAATGGGGAATATAAGATTTCACCAGCAAAAATAGGTCGTTTAAACTCAACCTTCTATAATTTTCAGACAAAAAAGGTTAATGGAGTAACTCAAATAATTTGGGATTCTGAAAAGGCAAGTCGCTTATGTCAAAGATATGGTGTTGATTACCAATTGGTAGATGATGTAGATGTTGTAGACCATCAGAAGGAGGATAATGATGACTTTGCAATCAAGTTATTCCAAAGCTAGCCAAATGATAACTGTTATTAATTGTCGTCAAAATGGTCTACATAGTCTACAAAGTCTACAAACTTATTATTTATTTATAAAAAAGAAGAAAGAATGACAAATATAATAAGCAGAATAATCACAATTGAAAAAATAATAACTCCAGAGAAAAAGAAAAATACTTCTAAAGAACTTTTGGCGTTAGAAGCTGAAAAAAAATTTAAATTAATTGGTTTGGAATTAGATAAATATATCAATGTTAAAAAGAAAAAATGAAAAACTTAATAAATAGAATCAGTAAAATTGAAAAAAAGGTGATGCCTGAACCCAAAAAGGACATCTTGCCGATACTTTTAGTAGTGTGGGATAGAGATGGTAAAACATACTACAGGGATAGTATGGGGGAAGAAAAGGAATACGTTGAAAGTGGACATAGAGAAATCCCTATATTAATTAAATTGGCGGGGGGAGCACCCCCCATAACTAACTTATGATTAATATTTTATTTAATAAATGAAATGTAGTTTTATAAAATCAGATGGAACCCGATGTAATGCTAATGCCATAAAAGGAAGCAATTTATGCATTAACCACAACCCAGAATATGCTGAGATTAAATCGTTGGCAGTGATAAAAGGAGGAACTAATAGACGGGAACCACCAACATCATTTGGGCAGGATATTGTAGTCAATAATCCTGATGACATAATGAAATTATTAGCAAATACTCTAAATCTTGTTTGGACTGGTCAAATGTCTACAAACAACGTTTCAGGTTCAATTGGCTTTTTGTGTCGTATCTTTTTAGATGCTTATGATAAGGCTGAGCTTGAGAAAAGGATTGAGGAAATAGAAAAGAAACTTGAGAATTATACAATTAAATAGAGTTACTCTTGTAGTATTACAACCATAGTACCATAGCACATCTTTGATGGAATTGAATTTAAGTGTAAGAGAGTAGGTAGGATAAATTTTAGTAAGATATTTTTCAAGTTAATATCCATTCTATATTGTCAGATTCTAGATTTCGGGTTCCTATAATCTTGTTGATAAAAGACATGGTTTTACTATCGTAATAACTTATCCAAACAGTTCCACAATATAAACATCTTTTTACCGTTGTTACACCATAACTTTTCAATACTTTGTTTTGAATATCAACGGGCATGTTTTTCCATACAAATTCACCTATATTTGGTTTTGGATGTGAACAATCAACTGCGGGACATTGACTATATTTTTTATTTTTCATAATAATCTATTTTATCTTTTGTAAAACAGCAGAAGCAAATCTATGTTTTTAGTAGTATTTATATATTATCGGGACAAGTGCTATCATTTGTTGAGTATGGCTTATAAAAAATGGACTAGAAATAGAGCGTTGGTTTGGTGTTGGAATTTTATAAAAGAAAATAATAGGTTACCGATTAAAGATGATATTTTAATTGAAAGTAGTAAAAAATCGCCTGGTTTTTTCTTCATTCTTCAGGAATTTGGCAATCTTACAAATTTAATAAATAACTGTGGTCCTATTTCAAGAAACACCAAATCCTACTCATTCAAGGAATTGAAAGATGGTTTTGAGAGATACAACGAGGAGAATGGACATTATCCTTCTACATTTGAGGTAGATGATTGTATATATTTACCAACGTCTAGATTATTACAAAGATCATGGGGAGGTATGCAAAAGTTTCGTTCGTTAATTGGAGTTAAAGAATTAAATTTAACAAAAGGAAAAATAAGATCAGAAAAAGTACCATTTCTACTTAAAAGGGGGGCTGACGAAGAAGATAGAATTGAAAAGAAATTGGTTGAAGAATTTAGTGAAATTTTTGTTCATACTCAAAAAAGAGTGAATGGCATAAGGCCAGATTTTTATATTTATACTCCTAAATTAATTTTCGCCATTGATGTTTTTTGTTTTGAAAGAAGGGAGGGATTGGTAACTCAAATTAATCATAAGATAAGCGTATACAAGAATTTTTCAACCTTGGTAATATTTGTACCAATTAATAAAGATCTAGATAAAAAATATATAGATGAGTTGCTTGTTGCAAGAAAGAGTATTATTCCCGAAAATTGTAAAGTTATGACCGAAGAAGAATTGTTTTATTGGATTGATTCATTAGAGAAATATCCGCTGAACTCACTGGAATTGCTTTCAAAATACTCAGATAAATGAAAAAAATTAAGGGTTTTATAATAATTATTGCATTTGTTTTTCTGATAATTACCTTTATATATATCAATGATTTTTCAACAATTTATGGTGAAACAAAATTTCCTGCCGCACGTGGTCCATCTCAAATAGTTTGTGCTATTAATACTTTTACTAAAAAAGAAACTTGTATTGAAGATGGGACTTTAGCAACAAACGGATTAAAAGTTAGATTTGGCAAATACACTATTTACTCAACGGTCAATGATGAAAAAAGTGATGAGAGATGGGATAACCTAGTTGGTTATAAGGCTTTTTATAACGAATACGTAAAGGAAAATTGTGATGATTACCTTGTATATCAAGATAAAAAAGAGAAATGTAACCAATTAGAAAAAAATGTTAATCCAATATCAATCTGGGCACTTCCTTTTAAAGTAATAAGGGAAATTAGATTTGATTGGTTTAATTCAATAGGATATGAGGAAAAGATGGAAAGGTCAAAAACTAAAACTGAAATTAATGAATATAAACAAATTGAAGTTCCCAAACAAAGTAGGGGGGGAAGTTGTTGGACTTTTTCAATTGCTTCAAGTAACAGTAGAGCATGGAGATGTATGACAGAAAAATATATTTATGACCCTTGTTTTGAAACTGACACTGGTCAAGTTGTCTGTGCCATAGATTCTGGAATAGAAGAACCTTTTGAGCTTAAATTAACTGAACCCTTACCAAAACAACGAAATAGTGACACTAGAGAAGCCTCGTATTGGTTAATGGAACTTGAAAATGGACTTAAATGCTATGTTTATACTGGCACTGCTAACATTGTAAATAATGAGCTTGTTTATCATTATTGCCCTCCATATTCTTATTTATTAAGTGGGATAACTGATGGAAGTGATAGAGAGAATGAGACTATTGACAAAACTGGTGAATATTGGACAGTAAGAATGGTTGTTGACCCTAATGATGAGCCTTCAGACAAAATTTTACCTGTAGAAGTTATAAATGTAGTTAGGGTTTGGGAATAATATTTCTACTCCTGTAGTATTAGGGCTGTAGTATTACATGCATAGTATTACGCTTGTAGTCTTAGGTTTGTAGTAGTTATTAAAATTCATTTTAGTGGTATTCTTTAGTTGTGAAGGTAATTGTATTATTGCTTTTATCAGGTTTTTTATTAACTGCCTGTAGTCAAGAGCCGCAATATATTCAAAGAGAGTTTGAAAATGGAACTTCAATTGAAGTAGAAGTTGACGACAAGATTACACGAGACAATTGGGATTGCACTGGTGATTGTTCTGGACATGAAGCAGGTTATGAATGGGCAGAAAATAAAGGTATTTCAGACCCAAGCGAATGTGGTGGAAATTCAACATCATTTATTGAAGGTTGTGAGGCATATGCAAATGAAAATTAAATCAATATTAGGAGTATTTTTGTTTTGTCTACTATTATCAGGGTGCTCATTAAATTCCAAGAATGAAGTAGCTACTTCAATGACAAAGTCGGAAATATTTGAGAAAGATGAATATTGTAGAAAAACTTATAGTGACTCTTTCATGAAAAATTATGAAAAAAAATTAATAGGGATAAAAAAGGATGAGAGTGAAACAATTAAATTAGTGGATATGTTTTATAGCCCCACTCAAAATGAATGTATTGGTGTTTATGATTATTTATATTTCAATTTTGAAAACATTAAGGTTGAAGGTAAAAGTGTGGATATTAATATGTTCCAAAGAAGAATTGCGAAAGCATTGTCAGCTGACATTATACTTAATTCATTTGAATTAACCTCAGGAGGTAATTTTGATAATTTTCAAGACCAGGCAGAATATAACAAAGTTATTAGTGAATTAAAGGGTGAGCAATAATTTTAGATTAAAACAATGAAAAGAAAAATTGACTCTAATAGAGTTTATAAATTAGTTAGGTTTATAGTCATTCTTATTTCGGTTTTATCAATTATTTACAGTTTGTTTTTTGCTTTTACACTTAATAAAAGAGAAAAAATGGCGATTGATTCGAAGGAAGAATGTTTGATTGTTTATTATGATAATGATAATAAACAATCTTTTTGTAGTTTTTATTGGAAAAATTTTATGGAAGAAAACGAAGTGATGGATAAAAGTTTTTGGATAGGTATAGGTCTTCCGATAGTTTTCTTTGGCGGTAAAGCACTTATAAATTATGTTGCTCCAAAAAAAATAAGTAAGAAGTAAATATTATTAGTTAATAAAACAATGAAAAAGAACAAAAAGGAAGAAGTGTATAAGCTTAGTTTTCCAGACCGAAAGACAATCTTTAGCTCTTTTTTGATTTTGTTAGGTGTTTATTTAATATCATATTTTGTTGTTAATTCTTACGCTAAAAGTAACGGATTGCCAAAGGTGAGCATTGTTAATCCCCAAGGGTGGTTTAAGTCAATACCGACACTTACACCGACACCGACCATAACATCTATGATTAGCAACCCGTTTGGATTGAACCAAGACACATTAGTATTTTGTATCGGTTTAGGAGACGAATCCCAAAACTCAATGACATTAAAGGAGTGTGAAGATTACTATAAATTAGCAGGGCAACCCGTTGATTATATGGTAAATTGTGAGCAAAAGGCAGAGTGTGGTGGAAAATCTACTTTTAAGAAACTAAGTGAGTGTAAAAATACAGTGTGTTGCCAAATAAATGATAATTATTGGAAAGAATATCCTAGCATTGAGGAGTGTGAAAAGGCGAAGTTAATCATAGCCAAGACTGAAACCACAGAAGTAGGGCAACCACTACCTGTCTTACACGGTGATGTAATTTTTGGACTTATTAATCAATATCGGAGTAGTAAAGGTTTACCCTTTTTATCCGTATCAGACGAACTTTGTAGGCTTGCTGAGGGTAGGGCCGATTTAATGATGGCAAATGATATGGAAGCTTTTAAGAGAAGTGGCACAGGTAGCCATTATGGGTTTGATAGCACTAATTACT
>Ga0255346_1005753_pt1 | contig 12568 bp, 11 predicted proteins | sample wastewater_treat_FD_194410 | JGI IMG/M metagenome (GOLD analysis project Ga0255346, IMG submission 194410) | Wastewater microbial communities from Lulu Island WWTP, Vancouver, Canada - plant22 | ecosystem: Engineered > WWTP > Wastewater > Unclassified | place: Canada: Vancouver, British Columbia... | reverse complement strand
GCCTTGATTGAAAAAAACCTGGCCAAGCCCAAATCGTGCTTGTGCGATAGCATCGTCATCATCGCTATGGGCGAGAAGACCCTGGAATATTCTTGTTGCGGTTTGATAATCTCCGCCAAAAAGGGCGAAATCGCCTTCGCTAACCATTGTTTCAGGTGGGAAAAAGGGTAGATCGGTCACTTCAACGTTTTGGTCCAATACCGACTCGATTGTTGGAAGGGGCGGAGGCGTATTGCCTGTTGAAGAAAGACCGCTCGGTTTGTTGCAGGAAGCAAGAATAAGAAACAGCAAAAAGAACAAAGCAAATTTTCGTCTTTTAAACATGGTTAAAGTTTAGCATAATGAAAGTATTTAGCGTATGAAACCCGTAATGATGATATCAATCGTTGATGATAGATGGGTTGGGGTTTGAAAAGTTAGGGTTTGGAACCCAAATCGGTAAGACCAAGCACGCTGTTATACAATGCAGGTCATTTATTCCAAATTTGATGTGTTTATGAAATGTTCTACCAAATTTCGGTTTTTTAGTCATTTCTGGTAACATAATTGCTTTTAATTTCAAGCGGTCGGTGTTGTCACAAGTCAGCAGAGAAAAGCATGGTACGCAGCAGCGAATTAATAGGAATTTTTACCCGTTTCCGTTTTGGCATCATCGCTTTGGATGATCTTTTGGCCCGCACTGGTTCCCAGGCGAGTTGCACCTGCAGCTATCATTTTTTCGGCGTCTTCTAGAGAGCGGATGCCGCCAGCAGCTTTGACACCCATCGCAGGGCCGACCGCCTTGCGCATCAATGTCACATCATGAATTGTGGCTCCGCTGCTGGAAAATCCAGTAGATGTTTTTACAAAATCAGCGCCAGCTTCTTTAGCCAATAAACAGGCGGTGATTTTTTCTTCATCGGTGAGCAAAGCAGTTTCGATAATAACTTTTACCAGGGCGCCCGCAGCATGAGCCATACTTACAACTTCTGAAATGTCATGAGAAACCGTGTCATTATCACCAGATTTTAATGCGCCAATATTTATCACCATATCAATCTCGGCGGCACCTTCTGCGAGAGCTTCTTTTGCTTCAAAGACTTTCACGGCGGTGGTATTTGCGCCCAGTGGAAATCCAATAACGGTACATACTTTTACATCTGAATCGCGAAGCTGCTCAGCGCAGAGCTTCACGTTGACGGGATTGACACAAACGGAAGCGAAATGGTGTTTTCGCGCCTCATGGCAGAGTTGAATAATCATATTTTCAGTGGCATCCGGTTTTAACAATGTGTGATCAATCATTTTTGCGAGTGTTTCTTTTGAAGGTTTATTAAATTTCATGGCTGAATCCTATCTTGATAAAATCATGTTTAATCGGATTTACTGGTCTCCACAAATTTGTCAAATAAAAAGAAATTTCCTATTTTCTAGATTATTACCACCTGCTGTAACTGGTATATAAACAGATGTTTTGAAAACCACGTCTCTTTATTGTACCCAAAGCAATCAACTAAAAAAGAAAGTATCTCTATTTATAATGAAGAAGGCATTATAAAATATGAGTAAGTTTAACTATTTTAAATCACCCCAGATTTTCTAATATCAATATATTTATATCTTTGGGCTTTCCTTGATGACAAGAATTTTTTTATTTAGGGTTGAAGAATTATTTAAAAGAGTATAATGATGACGTGAAAGACATAGTGTTGACACTGGAAATGCTTTTTTATAAGCTTGACGCCCAAACGGGCGTCTTTTAATGCGTTTGGAAAACAGCAAAATGAGAACGATAAACTGGAATGATGATCAGGGTGGGTTCGAGATGATTGACCAACGGATCATCGACCGAAAGTTCTTATTTGTATCTTACAATGCTTACCGATATGTCGTTGAAACCATAAGTAGTTTAGTTGTTCAAGGAGCTTCTTGTTATTACTAAATTTTGGATTGCCATGGCTACCAATCAACCCGATGCCAATTGAAGGGTATGATCTAACGGAGATGCGGCAATTGGATTTGAAGGGCAAACCGATTTTGTCTGAAAAGACAGAAGAACTCAACTATGTTTTTGACCTGCCTTCCAGTCGGTTGAATTTAGCCTGCGTCACAAAGAAGGGTGTGATGTATCCTCCCTTTCAAATTAACATGCGAACAAAAATTAGAAAATGAGGCAAATCTATGAGCATAATATTAACAGGCTCAATCGCTTTTGATTACTTGATGTCATTCCCCGGATATTTTAAAGATCATATCCTCCCGGAACATCTTGAATCGATCAGCCTTTCGTTTTTAGTGGACGAAATGGTGCGCAGACCCGGAGGTGTGGCTGCTAATATCGCCTACACACTCGGTTTGTTGTGTGAACATCCCAGGCTTGTGGGCACTGCTGGAGTTGATTTTTCTGATTATCGAAAAACATTGGAAGACGCTGGTGTAGACACTTCCGGCGTAAAGATTATTGAAGATAAGTTCACTGCGTCATTTTTTGTAAATACCGATCTATCAAATGCGCAGATTGCCAGTTTTTATGCCGGGGCGATGGCAGATGCTGCGATTATCTCGCTAACTGAAATGGGGCTGAGCAGTGATGATATTGTTGTGATTTCACCAAACGCTCCGGACGCAATGGTTAAATATGCAAAAGAATGCCAGGCTTTGAATGTTCGTTACGTATTTGACCCGAGCCAGCAAATTGTACGCCTGGAAAAGAAAGATTTGGTCGATGGTATTTTTGGCGCGCATGCATTGTTTGTGAATGAATATGAATTTGAGCTTTTGCAAAAACATACCGACTTAAGCGCCGAAGAGATTTTGAGTCAATTATCCTTTGCGGTAATTACACGATCCAAACAAGGTTCTCGGATTTTTCAGGACGGGAAATTTCTTTGTGATGTACCTGCTTTTCCAGAGCAAAAAATTCTTGATCCCACAGGTGTGGGTGATGCTTTTAGAGCCGGTTTTTTGAAAGGTTACGTAAATGGTTTCAATCTTGTCCTGTGCGCGCAGATCGGGGCACTGGCAGCAACCTACACATTAGAAGCCGTGGGCCCACAGACTCAATGTTTTATGATGGCAGATTTTGTTAACCGTTTTAGAACCCGCTTTGATGACCAGGGCGCGCTGGATATATTTTTATAGATAATGTATTAAACCGATTTTTCTAATCAATTAATAGTATCGGAGGATTCCATGGAAAATTATGATATTAAAGACTTCAGCCTTGCGGAAGGTGGGCGGCGTCGAATTGAATGGGCTGAACGAGAAATGCCTGTTTTGCGCTCCATTATCGAACGTTTTAAACGTGAAAGACCTTTTGAGGGCATTCGTATGGCTGCTTGTTTGCATGTGACGACAGAAACTGCGAACCTGATGCGGGCTTTGCAGGCTGGCGGTGCCGATGTGGTACTGACAGCATCTAATCCGCTTTCCACTCAGGATGATGTCGCTGCATGTTTGGTCTCACACTTTGAGATTCCGGTGTTTGCAATTAAAGGCGAAGATAATGCCACATATTATAAGCATATAAAAGCAGCGCTGGACCATCGACCACATCTGACCATGGATGATGGCGCAGATCTCGTCAGCACATTGCATAAAGAACGACGTGACCAGCTCCCTGATGTCATCGGCGGCACCGAAGAGACAACCACAGGCGTTATCCGCTTACGGGCAATGGCCATGGACAATGAATTAAAGTTCCCGGTAATCGCGGTAAACGATGCCTTGACGAAACATCTTTTTGATAACCGCTATGGTACCGGCCAATCAACAATTGACGGCGTGATTCGGGCTACCAATATCTTATTGGCTGGAAAAACCTTTGTGGTTGGTGGTTACGGCTGGTGTGCTCGAGGATTGGCAATGCGCGCACGTGGAATGGGCGCCAATGTAATTGTTACCGAGGTTGATCCTTTGAAAGCATTAGAAGCCGTCATGGATGGGTTCAGGGTTATGCCCATGCTTGAAGCCGCGCCCATTGGCGAGATCTTTGTTACCCTTACCGGTGATATTAATGTCATTGATAAACACCATTTTGAGGTGATGAAAGATGGCGCTATTGTGGCCAATTCCGGTCATTTCAATGTAGAGCTCAACATCCCTGCCTTGGAAGCGATGGCTGTGGAGAAACGACTTGTGCGCCCCTTTGTCGATGCCTATGATTTGCCAGATGGCCGCACAATCCACATTTTGGGTGAGGGCCGATTGGTTAATCTGGCTGCTGCTGAAGGTCACCCGGCCAGTGTCATGGACATGTCCTTTGCAAACCAGGCTCTGGGAGCAGAATACATGATTAAACACGCCGATGAACTGGAGAATAAAGTTTATGGTGTTCCTGAAGATATCGATATGGAGATTGCCCGTTTGAAACTGGAATCGATGGGTGTCGAGATTGACGTACTGACTGAGGAACAAATTGCTTATTTGAGTTCCTGGGAAGAAGGCACATAAAGTTTTTCTAGATTAAAACAAAACAGGTCATCCTGCACAACCGGGGTGACCTGTTTTTTCTTAACAATTTTCTTTTCAGTAATGAAATATCAATTTTGATTAAAAAATTATACGCTTGTGAAAAGGACTTACATATCCGCGCTTAATCATCCGCATATTCACCATCGGTGTCTGACCAGAGTGATGTGACTCCATTTACCATTGCCTGTTCCCGAATGGCTTTCTCAATTTCGTTAGTAAGTTCTTCATTTTGCCGCAAGAATTCTTTTGAGTTTTCGCGTCCTTGCCCCAGGCGAATGTCACCATAGGAATACCATGAGCCATGTTTGTTTACGATATCCAGTTCGGTTCCCAAATCAAGAATGTCGCCAATTTTCGAGATACCTTCGTTATACATAATGTCAAATTCGGCGGTGCGAAAAGGTGCAGCTACTTTATTCTTGACAACCCTTACCCTTACCCGATTTCCGGTGATCTCTGCTCCCGATTTAATTGATTGAATACGCCGAACATCCAGTCGTACAGAAGCATAAAATTTCAAGGCATTTCCGCCGGTGGTTGTTTCTGGATTTCCAAACATAACACCAATTTTGTGCCGCAGCTGGTTGGTGAAAATCACCGCTGTACGGGTTTGATTAATAGCGCCGGAAAGCTTGCGCATAGCTTGAGACATCAAACGGGCTTGCGTACCCATGGTTGGATCGCCCATATCGCCTTCGATTTCTGAGCGGGGAACCAGAGCGGCAACGGAATCAACCACAACGATATCCACTGCCCCGGAACGCACCAGTGTTTCAGCGATTTCAAGAGCTTGTTCCCCGGTATCCGGCTGGGAAATCAGGAGTTCATCAACATTGACACCGCATTTGGCTGCATAAACTGGATCGAGTGCGTGTTCCATATCGATAAAGGCTGCCGTGCCACCTAATTTTTGGGCTTCTGCGACGATATGTTGGCACAGTGTTGTTTTACCTGAGGCTTCTGGACCAAAAATTTCACTGATGCGTGCTCTTGGTATTCCACCAACGCCCAGGGCGATGTCAAGGCTAAGTGAACCGGTTGGAATTGCATCTACAGCGAGATGTTTTGCTTCACCAAGTTTCATAATTGAACCCTCACCGTAGCGTTTAACAATATCTTTCAACGCTTTATCCAGCACTGTTTTTTTAGCATCATCCATGGTGATTTCCTTTTCTTTCGTTCCTCAAAAATAGGGGCGGTTTCCTTATAAAGAGAATTTATTCAATCAGATATTAATTATAGTACATTGAATTTCATTGCGGTTAAGTTTATTTTAGCACATATGTTCAGTATGTCAAGTAGCTACTCAATATGGTCTAATAAAATGAAGGGGTCAAACAATTGGAAATAACCGCTCATACGCCACAGACAGTAATTGCCCATTTGTTCGGGGGTGTAAGCGGTTTCATAGTGCGCCAAGCCTTCAAAACTTGCGCCAGAGGGGCCTAAACGAGTTTCTAGATGCAGATGGGGGCTGCTGGAATAACCAGTATTCCCAACAATGCCTAGAGTTTGCCCGCAATTGATGGGTTCAGAAAAATGGAAAGCAGGCGGTTCTTTCATATGCGCATAAAGGTGGTAAACGGAAAATTCGCCAGTTACAACTGGGGAGCTCACCTCTGGGCAATAAAGGCGATAGTTTGGATCCTCAGGAACAGGTTGATAGCCCGCTAAGAGAAGCTCTTGGAGCTCTTCAGGTAAATGTGAAAGTGGGGTTTCGATCATCACCATGTACCCATATGGAAGATCGTTTTCAGTTAAAGCCAAAACAATCTTGCCTGCCATGATCGCATAGATTTCAATTCCTTCGATTGATTCACGTTCGCCGCGTTGAAAATAAGCAAAATCGACCCCGTGATGACCCGTATCTTGACCAAAATGAGGAGGTATCTTCAAAGGATTGGCGAGAATCAAAGGTAGACTTTGGATGGTTTCATCTTCCAAGGGGCAGCAAACGGTGAAAATCGGCCTTGGGGTTGGGCTGATTGTGGGCGTAGGTGTATTGGTTTGGGCGGCGGTTTGGGTTGGCACTGTTGTATGCGTTGCGGTTGGGGGGTGCACTGAAGGTGTCGTTACCCTTTCGAGATTTTTTGGGTGACAAGCAGCAAGTATGAAGATAAATATCAAAAAAAACAATCTTATAGTGCCGGTTGAATTTGTCGACATTCCAAATAAAACCTTTTCGTTTTTGCGGTACCCATTGAAAAAGCTTTTTGCGGCAGGACTCCATCGAGAACGATCGTTTTGAAAAGATCGGATTTCTCCATAACAGGTACAAAGAAACCAACGTTACCATCGGCTTGCGCAATTTTAAGTAGAGTATCCTCTCCGTGGATATAGTCAATTATTTTTGCGCCTTTGTTTGCCATGAAAACATCCAGAAAGTTTTGAAGAGTTCCAACGGGTACATTTTTTTCAGGATGGTCAATTGTGATTAATTTATAGCCATCTGGAGCTATCATACCGAACTGCTGTTTTGATCTCTGGACGGCATTAACCAATGCTATCAACTCTTGTGAAGTGTTAATTTCATCACATGAAAAATGGTCGCCCCAAAAGGTTTCCATCGCTTGAAGGATATCGGTATTTAGAGAGAATAAAAGTCGATGAATAGGTTCAAAAATGATGGCTGGGTCGTGCACGTTTTCAAGCTCAACCAGGGCGAAACGGGCGGGGTGATCACTGCTGACAAAGGGTTTTATTTCTTCCCAAAAAGCTTTTGCGGTAGCCAAAGAGTGATTTCCATCCCCAACAGCGAATAGCAGCGGTTTGTTACTCCCTGGTTGAAGGTTGTATTTACTCGAAAAAATCTCCTGTTCTGCCAGGTTTTCTAGTGCTTTAGCAACGTCTTGCTGGAGTTTTTTATTATCAATTTGATACCCTTTCAGGTGACCACTGCCAAGCATCAGTTCAAAGTCGTAAATTTTGTTTAATGTATTCAGCTGATCATCAAGCAGATTAAAAACGGTGTTCAGAGGATCGTCAAATAAGACGAGAATATGTGGCGTTTCCAAAGGTGCCATTTTTCGGATACGAATGCGAGGTGGAATGCGATCGAGAATGGTATTCTCAGAAGCTCGAATTAAGGTTTTGGCGGTTGGATCAAATTCATAATGTTCTAAATCAAGACAAACAACTAATCCGCGCCGATAAAGCCCATTAATTTTTCGCTGAATATAAATTAATCCTTCAAACGGCTTGAAAATACCGTTCTGAAGATACTCTCGCATCGTGATTTGGATTTTCTGGATGCGTTCTTCTTCCTCCGGCGTACCTAAAAAAACTTCTGGAAGAATCAATTCGTATGTGGAAGGTGCATCTGCTACAATTTCCTTAACCATCTGCCAATATTCAGGCTGGGCGGTAAATTGATCGCATGCGATCACTGCCCATTTCTGTAAATCAATTTTTTCATTGGGCAAAAGGATTTTTGGAATTTGCAGTCCAATCTTTTGAAAGGTTTCCACCGTTTTTGTCCTTATTAGCGTAAAGGTGTGGCTTTCATTCTAACTGAATTTTTGAAAGCCGTTTTTTAAAAATTATCCACATCGTTGAATGAAGTACATCAAGAAAATAACCGACTGATTATTGCTCTGTATTGGGTTTTTGTAACAATTAAAAAGCTGTCTGGAAAGACAGCCTTTTAAAAACTTTTGTGTTTGAAAAATTGTTTAAGGCTTAACCAATTGTGGGTCAATTCCTGATACATAGGCAATTCCGATTGTACCGGGCCCGGTGTGGGTACCTAGCACTGGGCTGAGATTCGCAAACATGGTTTCATCCGGGTTGAATTTTTGTGTGCCTTCATGCATTAAAGCCGCAGCAGATTTCTCGGCAGCTGCATGGACAATACCAAAAAAGTTTATCGGTGTTTTCCCATCAATCTCTGCTTCAACTAATTCAATCAAACGATCGTGGGCGCGTTTTGATGTACGCACTTTTTCAAGTGCTTCAATTTTTCCTTCTTTCAAATAAAGAATAGGTTTTAGTTTCAGTGCGGTTCCTAAAAAGCGAGATGCTCCACCAATTCGTCCACCACGATGAAGGAATTCCAGGGTATCGACTGCAAAGAATACCTGCGTGTGTTCACGCACCAAATTAATGAGTTTTACACACTCCGTGAGGCTTGCCCCATTTTTCGCTGCCCGAGCAGCAGCCAACACCATAAATGCCAGAGGTAGTGAAGTGTATTCTGAATCAATCAGGGCAATATTGGCTCCTGGGACCAATTTCTTTGCCTGTGTTGCAGAATCCAACGTCCCAGAAAGGGCTGATGAAATCGTAACCGTGAGGGTATCAAAACCTTCGGCATGGAGCTTTTTATAAACATCAACAAAAGCTTGGATGGTTGGTTGAGAAGTCGATGGCATCACATCGGTGGTGGAAAGTCGTTCATAAAAGGCTTTGGGGCCAATGTCCACATTATCTCGAAAGCTCTCTTCGCCCCAAATAACAATCAGCGGAACAACGCTTATATTATAAAAAGAGATGATATCATCTGATAAATAAGCTGTGGAATCAGTTACTATGGCAATTTTCGACATTGAAATTCCTTTCTACTCGTAAGGCTTGCGAAAAATTAAATTTTCCATCATTCCTATTAACACTTGGCAATTTAAACAGTTGCGATACGTTTGTAAATCGGTGAATAGTTTTTATGATCTGGTCAAAGTTGATAAAATGCGGGTAAAAATTCGCCCTCTTGACCAAGGAGTGGATACATACTAAAATCACAGTTTGTAATTTTGACGAATTAAATTATTTTTAAAAGATTAATTGTGTTTGAGAATCTGACCGAAAGATTATCAGGAATATTTCAAAATTTACGCCGACGCGGTCGTCTTTCTGAAGCAGATGTTGACAGTGCAATGCGTGAGGTCCGTTTGGCTTTGCTGGAGGCGGATGTTCATTACGGTGTAGTTAAGCGTTTTACTAATCGAGTAAATGAACGCGCAATTGGACATGACATTTCCAAAGCCCTAAACCCTGCTCAACAGGTAATCAAGATCGTCAATGAAGAATTGATAGAAACGCTTGGTGCGCCTAGCCCATTGAACCTGAAAGGTGAAAGACCTTATGTGATAATGATGGTCGGTCTGCAAGGGTCTGGTAAAACGACGGCTGCTGCAAAGCTGGCAAAAAAGTTAAGATCGATGGGCGAGCGCGTCATGCTCGTGGCTGCAGACCCTTATCGCCCTGCAGCGGTGACCCAGTTACAGGTTTTAGCTGAGCAAATTGGTGTGTCAGTTTATTATGAAGAAAACCTTGCGCCCCCGAAATTGGCTGAAAAAGCATATCAAATTGCGCGTAAAGGTGGTGTGGGTGTATTAATTTTCGATACCGCCGGTAGATCGCAAATGGACGAGTCCCTGATGGGTGAACTGCGTGCGATTGGGAAAAAAGTGCCTGTGACAGAAACTTTACTGGTGGTGGATGCCATGATCGGTCAGGAGGCTTTAAATGTTGCCCAAGGGTTTTATCAGGTACTTCCTGTATCGGGGCTTTTTCTGACCAAAATTGATGGTGATGCACGCGGCGGAGCGGCTATTTCGATACGAGAAGTTACAGGGATACCGATTAAATTCCTGGGTGTTGGCGAGTCTATCGATGCAATTGAGGAGTATAATCCTGATAGGCTGGCTTCCAGAATACTGGGTATGGGCGATTTGCTGGGATTAATAGAGAAAGCAGAATCTGCTTTCGACCAGCAAGAAGCCGAAAAACAAGCCGAAAAACTGATGCGCGGTGAGTTCACGCTGGAAGATTTTTCCAAGCAGTTGAAGCAAATGCGTAAGATGGGTCCCTTGGCACAGGTAATGGAAATGTTGCCCGGTCAAATGGGACAGGTTGCACGGCAGGTTGATCCTCATCAAGCGGAAAGTCAGTTAAAACAGATTGAAGCGGTGATCAATTCGATGACAGTCGATGAGCGCCGAAATCCGAAAATATTAAACGCCAGCCGAAGGCGAAGAATCGCGTCTGGGTCGGGAATGGATGTGCAGGTGGTCAACCAGGTCATGAAGCGCTTCCGCGAAACCCAAAGGCTGATAAAAACCCTGCAAAAATCAGGCGGAAAAGGTTTAGGACGCTTGATGGGTTAACCTGAGAATGAGAAAGGTGTGCGTATCCTTCAACGCCCCTCGAGCCTTTTATCAGAATCAGGTGAATAAAACGACGATATATTATAAAGAGGAGCAAAAATTCGATGGTACGTATTCGATTACGCCGGGTTGGACCCCGGAATCAGACAAGTTATCGGGTGGTTGTAGCCAATAGCGAAAGCCCACGGGATGGACGATTTCTTGAAAACGTTGGGCATTATAATCCGCGCACAGAACCTTCAACGATTGTCTTGAAAGATGATCGAATTATTTATTGGTTAGGAGTTGGCGCAAAACCGACAGAATCTGTAGATAGCCTGTTCAGACAAACCGGTTTATGGGCGCGTTATGAACGTTTTAAAGCCGGCGAGGACCTTGAGACCCTGGTTGAAGAAGGTAATAAGATTTATCAATCACGGGTAACAGACCCACGCACCAATCCACACAAAACCCGCTAATTTGAGAAAGCGCCGAGGATACTATGAAAGGCGAAAACCTGCGAGGTTTGGTTGAGTTCATCGCTCGCTCATTGGTGGATGATCCAAGCGAAGTGAAGGTAAATCAATATCAGCGCGGCTCGACGATTCAACTGGAATTAAATGTTGAGAAAAACGATATGGGCCGTGTGATCGGTAAAAGCGGCCAGGTGGCCAATGCCATTCGGACATTGTTAAAGGTCGCCGCAGCGCGAGAAGGGCAACAAGTCAATTTGGATATTGTTGAACCCAATTAATAACTGATGGGGAAAATGCCTCTCGGAATTGGAAATGAAGCAGGCTCACGCAAAAGTGTTGAGCCTGCCTTTCTTGTTTTGGGGAAGTTACGCCGTGCGCATGGTGTTTTGGGTGAACTTACCCTCGAATTATTTACCAGCATGCTGGAATTATTGGATACTGGCAAGATTGTTTTTGTTGGTGAAAAGCACGTGGCTTTTACAATTAAATCAATACGACCTAAAGGCGAATACCTGCTGTTGCGATTTTCTGAGATTAATGACCGAACACACGCTTCCGAGTTGACCAATCAACTTGTTTACACGAAATCTGAAGAACTGCCAATCTTGCCAGAAGGGGAGTTTTATTTACACGAACTTATCGGTCTGGATGTTTATGATACTGAAGGGAATTACCTGGGCAAATTGGTTGAGATTTTGCAAACCGGTGCAAATGACGTATATTTGGTTAGAGATAGTTCCGGGACTGAAATTTTGATCGCGGCTGTAGAAGAACAAATTATTGATATTGACCTTGAAAAGGAAAAGATCACGGTTTCAATTTTGCCCTGGTATGGTGAGGGGGATTGATGACGAATGAGAAAAAATATTGGATTGGCTTTAATCTGGTAAAGGGGATTGGTTCGGTCCGATTTAAACAAATTCAAGCACATTTTGGGAACCTTTCTGAAGCCTGGGATGCACCAATAGAGGTATTTCGAGAAATTGATTTACCGGGGAAAGTGCTTAAAAATTTAAATAAATTAAGAGAAGAAGTCAACCTTGACCGTTTGTACGAAGAAATTGTTAATGGGGATGTCCAAGTTTTAACTCTGCTGGATGAGGAGTACCCGAAATTACTAAAAGAAATTGATCAATCCCCGCCTGTGATATATGTGCGTGGGGATTTAACTTCTGCCGATGAATTTTCTGTAGCAATGGTGGGTACCCGCCGCGTGACGGCATATGGTCAGCAGGTAACCCGAGACACCAGCACTTTTCTGGCCGGGCATGGCTTGACGATTATCAGCGGATTGGCACGCGGTGTAGATGCACTGGCACATCAACACGCTCTGCAGGCGGGCGGTCGTACGATTGCGGTGTTAGGTTCAGGTGTGGATGTGATCTATCCACCGGAGCACCGTAAACTGGCTGAAGCAATTATTGAAAATGGAGCCTTGATCAGTGACTATCCGCTGGGAACACAGCCTGAAGGAAGTAATTTTCCGCCTAGGAATCGGGTTATATCTGGTCTTTCATTGGCGACAATTGTTGTCGAAGCGGGAGACCGTAGCGGGGCTTT
>Ga0255346_1005747_pt1 | contig 12579 bp, 13 predicted proteins | sample wastewater_treat_FD_194410 | JGI IMG/M metagenome (GOLD analysis project Ga0255346, IMG submission 194410) | Wastewater microbial communities from Lulu Island WWTP, Vancouver, Canada - plant22 | ecosystem: Engineered > WWTP > Wastewater > Unclassified | place: Canada: Vancouver, British Columbia... | reverse complement strand
TTTTCGAATGTATGAAAAATTAGCGGGAATGACTGGTACGGCTTTAACTTCCGCTGAAGAATTTGATAAAGTTTATAAATTAGACGTAGAAGTAATTCCAACCAATAAACCAATGATTAGAAAAGATATGCCCGATTTGGTTTATAAAACTCAAGAAGAAAAATGGAAGGCAATTATTGAAGAAATTAAAAAACGTAATAAAACGGGCCAACCTTTATTAATAGGCACTGTTTCAATTGAAAATAATGAAAAATTATCAAAATTATTATTGCGCGAAGGTATTCCTCATAATATTTTGAATGCTAAAAATCATGAAAAAGAAGGTGAAATTATTGCTCAAGCTGGAAAATTAGGGTCAGTAACAGTAGCCACCAATATGGCTGGTCGAGGAGTGGATATTATACTTGGTGGTAATCCGCCCATTAAAGAAGAAGCAGAAAAAATAAAAGAATTAGGAGGTCTTTGTGTGATTGGTACAGAGCGTCATGAAGCGCGTCGAATAGATAATCAATTGCGAGGGCGAGCAGGAAGACAGGGTGATCCGGGTTCTTCTCAATTTTTTGTTTCTTTGGAAGATGATTTGATGAGAATTTTTGGTGGTGATCGAATAAAAAATTTAATGAACACATTAAATTATCCGGAGGGAATGCCCATTCAGGCAAAAATAATCAATAGAGCTATTGAATCGGCTCAAACAAAAATTGAAGGATTAAATTTTGATGCTCGGAAATATACATTAGATTTTGATGACGTTTTAAACAAACAGCGAAATGCTTTTTATAATTATCGTAATCAAATTTTAGAATTAGGAAAAGAAAAAAATGTTTTACAAGAAGTGGAAAATATTTTAGAAAGAAATTTACAGCAATTAATTAAATTGCCAATCGAAAACATTGAGCCACTATTAAAAGAATTAAAAATTATTGATAACGATACTGATTTAAAAACAATTGCCGAAAATGATTTGTATAATTTTATTTTTGAAAAAACCAAAGAAGCTTTTATAAAAATTAAAAATCAAATTGGAGTAGAAACAATGGAACAAATAACGAAATCAATCGTTTTAAATATTTTAGATAATTTATGGACGCAACATTTAGAAAATTTAGAATATTTAAGAGAAGTAGTGCGTTTAAGAGCTTATGGTCAGCACGATCCATTGGTAGAATATAAAACCAACGCCTATCAATTATTTAAAGATTTCTTTAAAAATTTTGACGAAATGCTTTTTGAAATTATTTTTCAATTAAAAAAACCTCAAGTAGCGCCAACAATAGAAATTAAGCCATCGTTACCAGCGGATATTTCACCAGAAAAGTTTAAAAATGTTGGCCGAAACGATCCTTGTCCTTGTGGTAGTGGTAAGAAATTTAAAAAATGTCATGGTAAATAAATAATAAAAGTCGCCAGATTTTTGGCGACCTTTTTATTTTTTATTTTTTAACATAAGGGTTTTCCCAACGATTGTTAATGTTGTCAAAACTATTATAAGATTTTAATAAAATCTTATGAGTAACTTGTTCAATTTCTTTGTTAGTCATGCTTAACAAATTGTATTCTTCAAGAGCGTCACAAAGACATCCAAACGCTCCACATTTTATACAAATTGTAGGAACGCATTGTTGTTCATAGCCATCTTTTCTAAATGCCCATTCGTGAACACAATCATTTTTTCCATAGCGTATCATAAAACCTCCTTTTTTAAAATTATTCATTTTATTTTTTAAATACCAAGTTTATAATATATTAAAACAATATTTTGTCAAATTATGAATCAATTAAAGTTTAATCAATTAGAAATTAATCAAGAAAAATTTAATGGACCACTTGATGTGCTTTTGTCTTTAATTGAAGAAAGAAAAATGGAAATTACGGATATTAGTTTAGCTAATGTAACTGATGCTTTTTTAAAATATGTTGGCGACTTAAAACAAACGACTCCAGAAATTTTAGCTGATTTTTTAGTGATTGCGGCTCGACTAATTTTAATAAAATCTAAAAGTTTATTACCAACCTTGGAATTAAGCAGTGAAGAAGAAAAAGATATTAATGATTTAAAAAAACATTTAGAAATTTATCGTTTATTCAAAGAAGCATCGCAAAATATTAAAGATCAATATCAAAAAAATCCTACTTTTTCTAAAGAATTTTTATTTAATCAAACACCTATTTTTTATCCGCCGGAAAATTTTAATTATAATTTATTGTACGAATCATTTAAAAAAATTTGGGAAGAATTTAATAATTTAGATGAAACTTCAATTGAAAAAATTAAAAAAGTAATTAAAATTGAAGAACAAATTAAATATCTTTTAAATATTTTAAATAAAACAACATCATCAGAATTTAATCAATTAGTTTCTAAAAAAGAAAAGGTAGAAATAGTGGTCAGTTTTTTGGCTATATTACAGATGTTTAAGGACCAAACAATAATAATCGAACAAGAAGAAACTTTTGGTGAAATCAAAATTGCTTTAAAAAGTCAATAATTTTAATATTTATTTTTTTATGAATGATTTAGAAAGAAAAATAGAGGCTATTTTATTTATTGCGGGTGAGCCAATAGAATTTAAAAAATTGGCGGAATTATTAGAAGTTTCTTTAGAAGACTTAAAAAATAGTCTTGAAAAAATGGAAAATGAATACAAAAATAACAGGGGATTATCTTTAATAGTTTTTGAAGATAAAGTTCAATTAACGACTGCTAAAGATTTAAGTCAAATTGTTGAAAAATTTTTACAGAAAGTTTTAAAAGAAGATTTAACTCCCGCTGCGGTAGAAACATTATCAATTATTGCTTACAAAGGGCCTATTAGTCGAGCTGAAATAGATAATATTCGCGGCGTTAATTCTTCTTATATTTTAAGAAATTTATTAATAAGAGGATTGATTGAAAGAGACATTGACACTCATCGCGCCAATGCTTTTATTTATAAAATTAGTTTTGATTTCTTGAAAAAAATGGGATTATCAAAAATTGATGAATTACCAGAATATGAAAAATATCATAATTTATAATAAGAAATATGGAAATTTTTAAAAAAATTATAAAGATAATATTTTTTATTAGTCTATTTATATCAATAGGATATTTTGGTAGTTTGCTTTATACTCAATATGTTATTAAACCCAGCGCTTTAGATAGTAATTTAAAATCTGAACAATTTTATTCTGTTCGTTCGGATGCTTCTTCGATTGTGTATCCTTTTAGAAATTGGGAAATAAAAGACGATCCAGTTATTCAAGCAAAAGGAGCATTAGTTGTTGATATTGATTCCGATTTTGTTTTTTTTCAAAACCAACTCAATGTCCGTCGTCCAATTGCTTCCGTAACAAAATTGATGACAGCTTTAGTGGCAAAAAAATATATACCCGCTGATGAGGAAATAACAATAACCGAAGAATCATTAAAAGTTGATGGTGATGCGCCGATTTTTTATCTTAACGAAAAGGTAACGACCAATGATTTAATTCGGGCAATGATGATTATTTCTTCTAATAAAGCAGCAATGGCATTAGCTAATCATATTGGACAAGATAAATTTGTTGCTTTAATGAATGATATGGCCAAGCAATTAGAAATGACTCAAACTAGTTATGCCGAACCAACCGGTTTAAGCTTTTTAAACCAATCAAGTCCGGCTGATTTAAAAAAATTAATAAAATATATTATAACGGAATATCCTAATTTATTGCTTATTGCTCAAAATGGTGTAGATAAAATTCAAGGAAAAAATCCCGATATTATTCACGAATTAACTAATATTAATTTAATAGCTCATCATCCGCCATTTTTAGACGAATTAAACATTACCTATTTAGGAGGAAAAACAGGATTTACCGACGAAGCTTTGCAAACTTTTTGTGGTTTATTTTTAGTTCCAAGCAAAAGAGAAAATGAACAGCCAAAAAGAATTTTGGTTGTTGTATTGGGAACGCCAAATCGTTATAATGATATAGAAAATCTTTTAAAGTGGTTAGATAAAGCGTATGTCTTTTGATTTAATTATTTTTCAATTATTACGTTTATTTATTTTAATGACAGTTTCTTTTATACTGGCTCTTTTGTTAACACCTCCATTAATTAAAATTTTAGAAAAACATAAAGTTGGTAAGCAAATTAGAACAGAAGGCGCTCCGATTTTTGCTAGTTTGCACCAGAAAAAAGAAGGAACACCAACAATGGGAGGAATTTTAATATGGTTTACAACACTTGTTATTGCCTTGCTTTTATTTATTTTAAGTAAAATTTTTGATCATGCTTTTGATTATTTAAATTTTGTCAGTCGAGCGCAAACATATTTGCCTTTGTTTTCTTTAATCGGAGCAGCTTTAATTGGATTATCAGATGACATTTTAGGTGTTTTGAAAGTTGGGTCAAAGGGCGGAGGACTGAATGTCAAGCAAAAATTATTACTTTATTTTATTGTTGCTTTGGTGGGGGCTTGCTGGTTTTATTTTAAACTCGATTGGGATATTATTCACGTTCCTTTTTTAGGAGATATTTCAGCTGGTTATTGGTATGTTTTATTTTTTATTTTTGTTGTGATGGGTACAGCTCATGCTACTAATTTAACCGATGGCTTAGATGGTTTAGCCGGAGGAGTAATGCTTTTTGCTTATTTAGCAATGGCGGTGGTAGCTTTTGTTCAAGGACGTTTTGATTTAGCAACGTTTATAGGAGTAATTATAGGGGCTCTTTTAGCTTTTTTGTGGTTCAATATTCATCCCGCTAAATTTTTTATGGGTGATACAGGCTCAATGGCATTGGGGATTACTTTAGGTATTTTGGCAATGTATACCAATACAGCTTTACTTTTACCGTTTTTCGCTTTTATTCCATTAATAGAAACTCTTTCAGTAATCATTCAATTAATTAGCAAAAAAGTAAGAAAGAAAAAAATATTTTTATCAACACCAATTCATCATCACTTTGAAGCAATTGGTTGGCCGGAAGTAAAAATTACAATGCGTTTTTGGATTATTTCTGCTGTGTCAACTACTTTTGGATTGGTAATTTTTTTCATTGATAAAATATTATAAATTAATATTTATTAGTCTGAATTAATATTAATTTAATTAAAAATTTATTAATATGAATTTTGTAGCAAAAATTTTAATTTTATCAGATGTAATTATTGTTTCAGCTTTCGGTTTTTTAAGTCCGATTTTTGCCTTATTTGTTACTGATAAAATTGCTGGTGGCACGATTGAAACGGTTGGTTATGCAACGGCATTTTATTGGTTGGTAGCATTTTTAGTTCGTTTACCATTAGCCAAAAGGATTGATAGCACAACGTCAGAAAAAGACGATTTTTTATATATGACCATAGGTTCTTTTATAATTTGTCTGGTGCCATTTATGTATATTTTTAGTAGCAAAATTTGGCATATTTATTTAATTCAAGCCATATATGGCTTGGGTTATTCTTTAAGAGTTCCCGGTTGGTATGCAATGTTTACTAAACGTCTTGGAAAAGGAAAAGAAGGTTATGGCTGGAGTATAAGTACAATGATTACTGGAATAGGGTCGGCAATTACGGCCGCTTTAGGAGGATTAATTGCCAATCATTTAGGATTTGATACTTTATTTATTATTATTGGAATATTAAGTATTTTTGGTTCTTTAACTTTATTTTTTATTTATTATTCTTTTATTTTACAAAAAAACAAAAACAGCGAAAACAAAAACAGCGAATTTATTGAAAAAAATAACTCCAAACGATAAAAAGATATTTTTAGAAATTTTTAGTAGAATTTAATAGAATTTGAGATTTATATTTATATAGATTATAATTATATTATATGTTGTATTTTATTGATGGCGAGCCAATATTTTTTACTTCTAAATGCTTAATTTTAAAAAGTGACAATTTAGCTTTTAAAATTTTTGTTAATCAACAAACCTTAAATCAACTTCAAAAAGAAGATTTAAAACAAAAAGTTAGAATTTTTGTGTATTTAAATGTGAAAGAAGATGCTTTAGAACTTTATGGTTTTATAAAAAAAGAAGAATTAGAATTTTTTGAATTATTAAACTCGGTGGCTGGTGTTGGTCCTAAATCAGCTTTAGCTTTAATTGGTCAAAATGAGGTAGAAAATTTAAAAGCCGCAATTTTAAGTAATAAAATCGAAGTATTGACTAAAACTTCGGGCATTGGAAGAAAAACAGCCGAAAGAATTATTTTAGAATTAAAATCAAAGGTAATCGCCCAAGAAGACATTATAGAGGGGTTGGATTCAGATATAGAATTAGAAGATGCTTTATTAGATTTAGGTTATCAAAGATCCGCAATTAAAAAAATTTTAAAACAAATTCCTGATAAAAAAGCATCACTAAACGAAAGATTAAAAATTGCTCTAAAATTATTGAGTGATAAAAAAAACAATGATTAAAAAACTTTTAAAAAAAATTATACCTAAAAAAATTATAAATTGGTATCACTATTTTATAGTGTTTTTAGCCGCTGTTTATTATCGTTTTCCCTCAAAAAAATTAATTGTTATTGGCATTACAGGAACAAAAGGAAAAACAACCGTTGCCGAATTGCTTAATTATTTTTTGGAATCTTATGGCAAAAAAACCGCTATGATTAATTCTATTCGATTTAAGATTGATCAAGAAACAAAAGCCAATAATTTAAAAATGACAATGCCCGGTCGTTTTTTTATTCAGAAATTTTTAGCCGAAAGTAAAAAGAAAAAATGTTATTATGTAATTTTAGAAGTTACTTCTGAAGGTATAAAACAATATCGTCATAAATTTATTGATTTTGACATGGCTATTTTTACTAATTTACAGCCAGAACATTTAGAAGCGCATGATGGTTCGATGGATAAATATTGCGCCGCTAAAGAAAAACTTTTTGCCGCTTTAAACCAACCTCAAAAAAATATCCCCATTGAAAATAAAATAGGAAAAATAGATTGTTATGTAAAAAAAAGAATGGTGGTAAATCTTGACGATGATTATAGTGAACGTTTTTTAAAATATTTTGCTGATGAAAAATATGCTTTTGCGATTGAAGAAAATTCTTTTCAAAAAGAAGGTGCAAAAAATTTAACTAAAATTTTTAAGCCAGAAAATTATAGTTTATCAGCTAATGGTATTAATTTTAAATTAGAAAATTTAGATTTTTTTTCGTCCCTAAAAGGAGAGTTTAATTTAAAAGATTTATTAGCAGCGATTAGTGCGGCTTATGCTTTTGGCGTTCCTTTATCAATAATTCGTGATGCCGTAGCTAAATTTAATGGAATTCCCGGTCGTTTTGAAGAAATTAATGAAGGGCAAAATTTTAAAGTTTTTGTTGATTTTGCTCATACGCCCGATTCTCTTATAGCGGTTTATGAAACAATAAAAAATCAAATTTTAGCCAATACTAATGGGCAATTAATTTGTGTATTAGGAGCGACAGGCGGTGGGCGAGATAAGTGGAAAAGGCCAAAAATGGGAGAAATAGCGACTCAATATTGTGATAGAATTATTATTACCAACGAAGATCCCTATGATGAAGATCCTAAAAAAATAATGTTAGCCATTGAAGAAGGTGTAAAAAACAGTAAGAAAAAAGTGTTTTATGAAGTTATTGAAGATCGGCGAAAAGCAATAGAAAAAGCTTTATCTTATTGTGGGAAAGGGGATTGTTTTATTATTACTGGCAAGGGAAGTGAACAAGTGATGGCAGTGAAAAATGGAAAAAAGATTCCATGGGATGATCGAAAAATAGTGAGAGAAGAGTTAAGGAAAAAAATGAAAGTTCAAGAATCAAGTCATAATTTAAAATTTAAAATTATTCCTCACACGGCTGATATTCGTTTGCTTATTTTTGGTTCTTCGTTTAAAAATATTTTTGAAAATGCTTTATTAGGAATGGCGGAAATTCTAAAGCCTAAAAAAACACTTAATAAAGATAAGCAAAAAATTAAAATAAAATCCTTAGATAATACTGCTTTGTTAGTAGATTTTTTATCAGAAGTATTATACTTGTCTAACGTTAATAAGGCGGTGTATACGAAACTAAAAATTAAAAAAATTACCCCCTTTAGTATAGAAGGAGAAATTGAAGGATATAAAGTTGAATCTTTTGGTGAAGATATTAAAGCCGTTACTTATCACGAGTCTTACCTAAAACAAACTGCTAATAATTTGTGGGAAGCGCTTGTAATTTTTGATATTTAATTTTTTATGGATGATGTTAAAAAAATTATTAATAAAAAGTTAAACAAAATAGGCCTTCGGAAAAAGATGGACGAAATGGCAATTGTTAATTATACGGCCAATTTTTTAAAAGAAAATCTTAATCAAATTCATCCGCAAGAAATATCTTTTTATAATCGAAATTTAATAGTGAAAGTAGAAAATTCTATTGAAGCTAATGAATTAAAATTTTTTGAAGAAGAATTAAAATTTTATTTATCCCAAAAAGGTTATAAAATTAATAAATTAAGAATTACTTTTTAATTTTCTTTTTTGAAAACAATTATTGATTTTTCTTCGCAATTATCCAAGGAATCGCAGAGTTTAACCTTTAATTGATTTTGATTTTTGAAAGAAGTAGGAACAAATTGAAGAATATAGCTAGTAGCAATATTAGCATTTTCTTCTTTAATTAAATCATTGTTGAAGTAAATTTGTAAAGATTTTACTGGATTTTTGGTTTGGAAATTAAGAGATAAATTAATAAATTGACCAATAATAAAATCACCATTTTTAGGACTAACAAATTCAATATTTATATCTTTCTGATTTTCAGCTGAAATAATTTCAGCATAATTATAAGGTAGTTGAATATTATAAATATCTGGATTTTCTAAATTATTTTTTACCCATTGATTTACCGACCATTCCCAATTATAAGATTGAGGATCGTTGAAGTTTAATGGTGATGGACCTAAAGGATCATCTTTGTTTATCCAAAATAAAATATTATGAATTTGAGGATAAATTACATCGCCAATTTTAAGATTAACAATATATTCACCTTTTAATATTGGCTTATTGGCATTGGATGGCGCTGGTTGAGGAAATGATTCGGGTTGATATTTTTTTAGAGCTTCAATCATAAAATTATGCCAAATAGGAACAGCGGCCAAAATACTTCCACCTTCTTTTTGCATAGAAGAAAAATCATTATTACCTGCCCAAACTATTGTAACCAAAAAAGGAGTGTATCCAACAGTCCAAGCATCGCGATAATCTTGAGTAGTTCCAGTTTTAGCAGCGATTTCATAATTAGGGATTTCTAATTGATTGCCTGGGCTGAATAATCCTAAGCGCGCTTCTTTATCAGAAAGAATACTATTAATTAAACGAACGTATTGGGGATCAATAACTTGTTCACTTTGATCTTTATATTCTTCTAAAACATTTCCTTTAGAATCTTCAACTTTTAAAATAGCTGCTTGGGCATGTTTTATTCCATCTTGAGCAAAAACTGAATAAGCTTCAGCCATATCAATTGGCTTAACATCGCCACCACCTAAAACCAAAGATAATCCATATTGATCAGGATTATCAAGAGTGGTAATTCCCATTTTGTGGGCAGTATTAATAGTATTTTTGATTCCGGCTAAATAAAGAACTTTTACAGCTGGGACATTAATTGATTGGGCTAAAGCATGCCTTAAATCAATAGGACCCTTAAATGTTAAATCAAAATTTTTTGGATGATAACAATCAAGGCCATATTTATCTGTGGCACCGTCAGCGGTAGGAGAACAATTTGGATTAAATTCAGTTTTTAAATCAAAAACAATTGTTTCTGGCGTTAAACCTTTTTCAAAGGCGGTTAAGTAAGCAAAAGGCTTAAAGGCAGAACCCGGTTGGCGATGAGCAGTAATAACATTATAATTTCCATCAACTTCTAAATCAAAATAATCACGCGATCCCACCATAGTCAAAATTTGGCCAGTTTTAGGATCTTGACTAATTAAAGCGGCATTTTTCCCACTATATAATTCTTCATTTCTTTTAGCTCCTTCATAAACAACTTTTTCGGCAATTTGTTGAAGATCCCAATCTAAAGTAGTGATAACTTTTAATCCACCATTTTCCACTGTTTCAATACCATATTTTTCCTCTAAATATTGTTTAATAAACATTACAAAATGAGGGGCAGACATTCCGTTTTTTCTATAAGCGAATTGAATTTTTTCTGTTTTAGCTTTATCAAATTGTTCTTGGTTAATAAAGCCAAGTTTAAGCATTCTTTCTAAAATAAAATTTTGACGATCAAATAATTTATCTTGATTATTACCATAAGGAGAATAATAACTAGGAGCATTGGGGAGAGCGGCTAAAATAGCTGCTTCGCCTAAGGTTAAATCTTTAGCGCTTTTATTAAAAAATGTTTGAGCAGCAGCTTCAATACCGTAAGCATTAGATCCATACGGAATTTGATTTAAATACATTTCTAATATTTCATCTTTGCTATAATACTGTTCTAATTTTACTGCCAAAAGAATTTCTTTTATTTTTCGTTGAATGGTTTTTTCGGGTGTTAAATAAGTATTTTTTACTAATTGTTGAGTAATGGTTGAACCACCTTGAGCAAATCTTCCTTCTTTTAAATTAACGAATACGGCTCTTAATAAAGCTTTCCAATTAAAAGCCGGATGATTATAAAATTCAGCATCTTCAATAGCTAAAGTAGCTTTTGGCACATAATCCGGCAGATCTTTTAAAAATATAATAGTTCTTTTTTCTTCACCGTGAACTTCGTATAATAAAACTTCGCCTGTTCGGTCATAAATTTTTGTGGATTGATTAACCATTTTTTGCCCAATATTAACAGGATCAGGTAGGGTAAAGTAGAGATAAATTCCGTAACCCAAAAAAATAAAAATGATTAATATTACCGCAAAAATTATCCATTGAAGAAAGGTTTTTTTGTTTTTGGGCTTTGATGATTTATATTTTTTATTTTCTTTTGAAAAAGATTGAGTTAAACATTTAACCATTAGAATAAGACTTAATATTTATTATTTGTTTAATTTATATTAATAAATAATATTTTAATTATTTTTTAACAAAAAACCAGCCCCAAAGGGCTGGTTTAAATAAAATTATAATTCTTCGTCGTCCTCATCATCATCTGCTTCTGTTTCTTCATCTTCTTCAAGATCTTCATCTAAATCTTCATCATCAAATAAATCTTTATCAAAATCATCACTATCAAAATCATCTAAATCATCTTCTTCATCTTCATCTAATTTCTTTGATTTTTTTTCTTCTTTGTCTTCATCTAAGTCTTCATCAAAATCAGCAAAATTGATAATCTTTTTGATATCAAGAGCTAATGCACTCATAGGTTTTATATAAAAGCGACCTTTTAATTAAAAATAGTTAGATAATTATTTTTTAAATTATTGAAATTATACCGATTGATTTTTTCTAAGTCAATAGTTATTTAATTAAATCACCCGGCTCCATCTTTTTATCAGGAACAAGCAAAGCAATTTTGTCATTCTTTTCATTAACGGCAGCTAAAAGCATGCCATTGCTTTCTACGCCTTTTAATGTTTTTGGTTCTAAATTGGTTAAAACAACGATTTGTTTGCCTATCAAATCTTCTATATTATATTGAAGAGCAATTCCCGAAACAATTTCTTGAGTTTTTTCACCTAAATTAATAGTTAGTTTTAATAATTTATCAGTGTTTTCAATTTTTTCTACTTTAATAATTTCGGCTATTCGTAAATCTAATTTTTTAAAATCTTCATATTTTATTGGTTCCATATTTATTCTTTAAAATTTTCGACTTCATATATTTTAACTTCTAATTTTTCTTTTTTCCAGGCATCAGCTGGTAATTGAGCTTTAAGACACAGTGAACTAAGAAATAATTCTTTATCGGGAATTTCTTCCCAAACTTGAGGTAAATAAGTAGCCTCATGAAAACCTTTTTTAATAATAACGCCATGTTTAAAAGATTCAAGTTTTCTGAGTAAATCAGAAGTATCATTATAAATTAATTCTTTAGGTGGAGTTAAAAGAGAAATTTCAATTTTAATTTGATCTAATTCTTCTTTTTGAACTGGGAAAAAACGATAATCAAAAAAAGCAGCATTAATGGCCATTTCTATTACAGTTTCATACAATGATTTATTAGTTTGAAAACAACCAATGCAACCTCTTAACTCATCATTAATAGTTAAAGTGACGAAGCAGGGAATTTTTTCTTTTAAAAGAGGCGAATAATTTTCTAAAATTTTTTCATCAATTTTTAAAATTTGATTCGTTTCTAAATAATTTTTTATTGCTTGGCGAGCCAAGTTTAACAAAAAATTTTTATCTTTTTGGTTGAGAGAAAAATTATTCATAAAAAACAAAAGAAGAATAACCGACCACCGAATTTTTATCACCACTACTATTAAAAGAAGTTTGATAATCAATTAATTTTACTTGCCATTTTAATTTTTTGGCTAAATGCATCAAGGTTAAAATTCCCGGTGCACCACAAGCATCAATATTTTCTATTTCATCTGTTTTTAATTGAAGAATTAAATTTATTGTTTGAGCATCAATTTTTTCAGCTATATTTAACGGGTAATAATGGCTTAAATCAGAGCTAATTATTA
>Ga0255346_1005739_pt1 | contig 12590 bp, 12 predicted proteins | sample wastewater_treat_FD_194410 | JGI IMG/M metagenome (GOLD analysis project Ga0255346, IMG submission 194410) | Wastewater microbial communities from Lulu Island WWTP, Vancouver, Canada - plant22 | ecosystem: Engineered > WWTP > Wastewater > Unclassified | place: Canada: Vancouver, British Columbia... | reverse complement strand
TCGATGGCCGTGGTCACAGGAGTGTACGGGTCATCGAAGGCCGAAGCCTTGCTGTAGGCGCGGGTGATACCGTTGCCCTGGGGTTCGGAGGCCTGGATGACGAGTTTCAGGTTGGTGACATCGCTGGGGATGTCTGCCAGGGTGAAGGTCATCGCGGATGCAGTGAGGGCGATAGTCGCCTCTGCAGGAGCCTCAACGCCGGAGAGGTTAGGCACGGCGGTCATAATGCTACCGCCGCAGTACACGACCCAGTAGTTGAGCCTCATGAAGAGGTTCGCACCGGAGATCTTGGACTTGGTGCCGAGAACGGACTTGCCCTGAGCGGTGTTGGCCGCTGCATTCCAGGCGAGGATCTGCTCGTTGGTGAGACCCTGCCAGGCCTGAGAGAGCTGCTTGAAGACAGCTTTTACGGAAGACTGGAACGCGGTCCTGGTGGAGCCGCCGTATCCACGGTTGCGGATGTACTTACGACCGCGCGTCTTGGCAGCGGTGACACCCTTTGCGGAGCCCGACATTTCGTCGAAGGCGATTGAAGGATTGTACTTCATGGCGCAATAGAATTAAAAGTGAAACATATGGTTTATTCTGATGTATTATCATTGTTGTCTCTGACGAGGAAAGCATATACGAACGGATCATGAGCCGTGTCGAAGAATCCCATCACGCGACGCTGGCTGGTGAGAACCTTGTTCTCGATGTGGGCTTCCGCCATACCGTCGCAGTTGGGATGCATCTGGTTACCGCCTCCACAGATAGGGACATCTGCCGTGATGTCTGCAGGCAACTCCTCCATCGTCACCTCCCACAGCGCTTCCCTGTAAGCGTAAGTAACGCCGGAGAACATCAGATGAATGAACACCCAGTGCTCGAACTCCACCATAAAGGTCTCGTAGCCGAAGCGGAGGTAGTTGCCCTCCGTGGTCATCGTAAGGCGCTGCATGGTGCTCTTGATGGTATCGCTGCCCTGATTCAGCTGCGGGTAGAGCGTGACGATATAGATGATGAGCGGGCCGTTCTCGTCGAACCAGGGCTGCTTCTCGATGACGATGGTGTTCTTGTCCTTGATCCAGGACTTGAGCACCGTACCGCCGTCATATACGGAGTCACCCCAGGAGTAGTGGTAATCCTCGACAAAGCGAATGAAGACACCGCCCACGGCGCTGCGGTCGATGGTCAGATCCGGAACATAGATTTCCAGCTGGTCGCAGGCCTGGTAGTCGGCATTCGTTGGGTCAAACGTGAACTTGGAGTTCAGCACCACGTAGTTGGAAGCCTGGTAATCCTTGAAGGTTATCTGGCCGGCTCCGAAGTTATTTCCAGTACTGTTGAACATAGTCGTTGCGATAGGGGATTAGTAGATGATACCGGACTATAAAACCCACTTTTTAAAGCCCCGAAAATGCCCTGAGAATCGCATAAAATATTACAAAAGGCACTTTTTCAATATATTGGCAAATGTAATAAAAAGTAATAAAATATAAAAAATGTTTCTCCAGTATGTTTCACCAGTGAAAAAAAGATTATCTTTACACCTGGATAACATTCAGGAATTATGGCAACTTTTGCTTTTGAAGTCAAGAACAGGCGAAACCGGGCAGGAAAATTCCCGATATATCTTCGCATCACCCAGAACCGGAAGCACAAAAGGATAAAAACAACCATTGAAGTAAGCAGACTGAATGATTTCAATCCAAATGCAAAGCAGGAAAACTGGATCAAGAAGCAGGAACCCAATTATAAAAAATGGAATGATATTCTGGCCAAAGAACTGGAAAAGGCAAAGGATGCCTTCCGTAAGCTGGAAGAAGAAGGGCTGGCAACTAATGAAGTAATGGCTTCTGTAATTACGAATAAGGGGAAGCCGACTTCCTTTCTGGATTATGCCAGGAAAAGGACAATGGAAATCTTTGCAGAAGGGGGAATCCGGAACTGGAAAAAATACAATGGCTTCTGCAATAAGCTGGAAGATTTTCTTAAAGAACAAAAGGCCGGGGATCTGACCTTTGCCGAACTTTCCCCTGCCCTATTGTCTGAATTCAAGTCCTATCTTCACACCCTTCACAATGTAAGGGAGCCGGAAAAGATGCTGCATCCGAACACAATAGCCCTGAATCTTCGTATCTTCAAAACCATAACAAGCAAAGCAGTCAAAGAAGGCCTGATCACAATGGAAAAGAATCCCTTCCTTTCTTTTGAGAATAAGACAATCAAGACAACCAAAGAAAAGCTGACTGATGAAGAACTGCAAAGGATCGGGGATCTGGATCTGGAAGAAGGAAGCAGAATCTGGGATGCAAGGAACATTTTCCTTTTTTCCTTCTATTGTGCCGGAATCCGAATCGGGGATCTTCTGCAGTTAAGATGGCTGAACACCACACCGGAAGGAAGGCTTGTCTATTATATGAATAAGAACCACAAGAAAAGGGATCTTCTTCTGATCCAGCCAGCCAAAGAAATCCTGCAGCTATACTGGAAAGAAGGCAAGAAGCCAACAGATTATATCTTTCCCCTTCTGAACAATGATCAACTTTTTGCAGGGGTAATCAGGCCGGAAGACATTGACACCCTTTCCCCGGAGAACAAAAAGCTTCTGATGGATCAGCTATCTTCCAAAACTGCAATAGTAAACAACAACCTCAACAAGATAAAAGACCTGGCAGGGCTTAACAAGAAACTAACCACTCATATAAGCAGACATACCTTCGCTTATAAGGCAAAGCAAGCCGGAATTCCAGATGGCCGGATCAAAGGTATCCTGGCACACTCAAACCTGAAAACCACTGAAGGATATATGGGAGAATTCTCAACTGAAGAAGATGATAAGGTTCTATCTTCCATCTTTGAAGAAAGCAGCCCAAAAGCCCGAATAATGAACCTAATTGACAAGATGAAACCCGAAGACCTGGAAAGGCTGATGGACTTAATACAGAACAAATAATAACCATAAAAAACAGGGCAATGGAAGATCTTAAAAAAAATAATGATCAAGTGCAGAAAAATAAAGAGAAGGAGAAGGAAAAAATAAAGGAAAAATTAAAAGCAGTATTTGATAAATATGGATATGATGATGAAGAGAGGCGAAAAAAGATATTGGGTTTAATGGTATTTAATTATTGCCTAAATAAGACATTGGAAAAGACTATTTTCCCAGACAATTATGAGGTGGCTAAATTAATAAAGGTTTTAAGACAATGTGTATTAAATCCAAATAACCGAGTATTTTTTAAATTTATTTCAATCATTACTATCGGGGATGCACTCTCAGGGGCCTTCTGCCCCTGCCGCATGGCAAACCCCGAGAGGTTATTAGTGTGTTTTAGATTCGGCTAAGCTGCTTTTTTACGTTCATATTCTGCTCTGTATTCCTGTGGTGACATATATTTGAGTCTGTGTATCATCCACTCTCTGTTATAGTTTCCAATGAAGGTCTCAATGATGCGCTGTGCCTGCTCCAGTGAGGAGAACTGCTCGATGCTGAATACTTCCTCCTCGATAGTTCTGTTGAAGCGTTCAATGCACCCGTTGCATTCCGGACTTTTCACATAAGCTTTCGACATGTCAAGCCCCAGGTAGACCATCTCCTTCATGAAGTCGTCTGAGTCATATTGCGTTCCGTGATCACTTCTAAGTTTCAATGAGGTTCCTTTGCAGACGTCTTTGTCAATGCTATGGAAGACCTTTTTTACGGCCGCTTTCACCGGTTCCAAGGCCGCCCATCTGGTTCCACGCTTACATATATGCCAGGCGATAATCTCATCGTTGAAGTGGTCGATAACTGCGAAAAACCAGCACCAGCCTATGCTCTCTACAAAGAACTTTTTACCGTCCGTACCCCACAGCAGGTTGGGATGCTCCTGTATTATTCTGCCTTTATGCTCCTTCTTTTTCACTTCACAAGTGTGTCTGTACGGACTCAGAAGGTTATTTTCACGCATCAGTCTGTTTACACGGCGGTTGGATACGTGGATATGTTTCTTTTTTGCCAGTTTCTTCCAGACTTTGATGTAACCCTCGCCGTGGAACAAGCTCTCCGCAATGACCTCTCTGATCGCAGCAAGAAGGGCCTGATCACAGACCGAAGGTTTCCGACCGCGTGTTTCGCCCTGCGATTGCTCATGCTTCTCATACCAGTTGGCGCTTGAACACCCGGTCACTCGGAGCACCATCACCATGGGGTAGCCACCGCCGGTCTTATCATAGGTTAGTCCACTCAGGTATTCCACTAGCTCTTTCTTTGTTTGGCAATGAACTCGTTCTTTTTTTTTACCAAATCCAGCTCCATTTCCAGCTGGCCTATACGTCGCTCAGCTCTTGCCAGTTTGGCCTCTTCCGGCTTCTTTTTGAAGCCGTCCATGCCGTTGGCTATAAATGCATCTCTCCATTCCGAGAGCTCGGCCATTGTCAGACCGTGTTTGCGGCTCAGTTCTTCAATTGATTCGCCGCGTAGCAACTCCATTACAACACTCGTCTTGAAGCTGGCTGATTTTCGTTTCTGTTTTTCCATTTGAGTACAAATTTAACGCTTTATATCGCCTTGTTTTGTACTCGGTTCTTTTAGACACTAATATATTTTGTTTATTGTTCCCCTCCAACATATTGGCAATAATTGATCTTTAACAGTAGTTTTTGACCCCCCCTAGCTCTCCACATCCGGGCCTGTGGATCATTTCATATCGTTTTGGAGCGGCAACTATTTAATTATTTCCCTAATTTTAGCAATTAACATTACTCCAGGATAATATTCAGTTTGCTTTTCATATTTCTTGCATGAAGAATTATATAATTCTTCATGTAAAGTCCATAATCCAATCCAATTTGGCTGGGGTGTTAAATTTGACAAGTAGTTTTTTTGAGCTGTTATCATTGCGTTAAAATCACTCCCAAATTCACTTGGTTTATCGTTTTTTATTATTCGATAAAATGTAACAACCTGTAATGAAAAGAGAATAACACCCTTACAGCATTCACTATAAGTTTTTGCTTCATTTATAATATTCTCCAGCTGAGTATTGTTTGCATACTCCCAATTTTTAATTGTAGTTTTTCGAATATTATTATTTTTTGTTAGTGCATCATAATTGTGCTTAATCTCAATGAAGAAATCAGTATTTCTATATCTGCACCAATAGTCTAGCCATCCATTATAATCTTTAAAATCTTTATTTATTTTTTTATTCCACTTTCGTTCAATTGGCTGTTCCATCAGAAAAATGTCTGTAATAGTCGAAATAGCTGGTGCAAAGATTGAATGTAATTGTCTTTCTCTGTATGCAAATGGCGCATCATCAATTGAACGCATATATTTCGATGCTCTTTTTATGAATGCACTAAATAATTTATCCATAAAATCTGCGGCAATGCGTCTGCCTTCACCGTCGCGAATTTCATTTATAATATTTATTTTTCCACAGTTTCTAATTGTTTTCATTAATCTGTTTTTAAAATGCTTGTTTTTATCCTTTCCTTAATCTCTTCAATAGTATATGGTTCAATTCGTCTATGAATCATGGCATGGCAATTAGGGCAAACCGGCCTCAAATCATTAATAGGATCTACACTATACTCTTTACCTATTTTGGCAATCTGTCGCAAATGATGTACATGGATAAAATCTTTCCCGATTTCTCCATATACTTGCTGGAAATTCATTCCACAAACAACACAAGTAAGGCCGTAGTGATCTATACATACTTTTCTTGCATGGGGATTTCTTTCATACCTGGTCACGATTACATCATTTGGTAAGCCTTCTGTGTATTCCTTTTGAAATACTTTATCCGGTTCTGTGAAAGGATTGCTTCTAATATTTTGACTATTCAAGAAATCGAACCATACAGCTTCCAATTCATCAACAAATTCTGGCTGTATTTCGATTCCTGATGCCTGTGGAGTCCAATTGAATTTGACTAAATCACCTTGTTTTAATAGATCAAGACTCAACAACGGTTCACTTATCGGATTGATTAGAACTTCAAAATCTATCATAACTTTATGAACCAATCTGTCTTCGCCACTCCAATGTTTTGATAAAAATGGTTTTGTTGTGACATAACCTGATCCCATAATTCCTTTTGGTTCAACTCCCAGTCGCATTAGAAAAGCTCTATCTCCGGGTTGAATTTTCTTATGGCTAACCACGCTCCATTTTTCCTCTGCACACCCTGTCCGTTCAATCAGGTCAACGGTCTCTTCTAAATCTGTCCAATCCCATTTTCTAGGATTCCACACAAAAAGAAACGTCTTCATCCTACTCCTCCCCAAAATAATCGTTGTCTATCTTCTTGATCTCATAAACATTGGACGTTGAAACCCCAATGTTGTGATCAATCATCAATTGAGCGAGCCTTTCCCCGTCAATCAGCACAATCTTGGTTTCGTTTTTTGGCGAATAGTCTCTGGCTTCCTTCGTGAATGTGGAGCTGGTTATGAAAATCCCCTTTTTGGCACCCTGGCCGGCCAATGCCCCAACAAATTTCTGGATCTCAGGCCTTCCCACAGAATTCCCAATCTGCCAACGCTTCGCCTGGATGTAAATGATGTCCAGGCCGAGTTTATCTTCCTTTATGGTCCCATCGATCCCTTCGTCGCCACTTTTTCCGATAGCTCTTCCTGCATCTTTTATGGAACCTCCGTATCCCATTTTCACCAACAACTCCACCACCAGCCTCTCAAAAAAAGAAGGTGGCAAGCCGATTACTTTATTCAGCAAGTCCTGGGCAAGCGATTTTCTTAAACGTTGGTAAGCACCCTCCAGGCTTTCTTCCGGAGTTTCCTTGGTGATCTCTTCCACCTGAACGTCCGTGCTGTCTTCCGGTTTTAGGTTGATGAACTCTAAGAAGGAGGTATATTGTTTCAGGAAGGCAATATTAATATGCTCGGGATTTTGTTTAAGCACGCCGCGGCCCTCTTCCGTAATTACGCTGACTCCCCGTTTTGGTGATTCAATTAACCCGGCCTTCTTCAAATACGTCCGAGCCCAACCCACCCGGTTATCAAAGATACGCTGGGTGCCACTAGGCAACAACTCCTTGCGTTCATCTTCACTCACCTTAAAATCTTCCGCCAATTCTTCTATCAAATCCCTAAATACATGCTCCTTCTTGTCCGCTAACTTTTCAAGCAACGGAAGCATCAATGACTGGTAATCAGGTATCATAATCGTTTGTTTGTTATTGATCGTAGCTGTAGCCTAATCATTAGAGACATTGTGGTATGTAGCACATAAATAGCGTAATACAATCGAACTCATAGATTAAACAGGGTAGTGGGATCACTGCATCTTTGTACAGCAATCTGTAAAGTTAAAAGATTCGATGATTATTTTCAAGTATTTTCAATCTAAACCAACAAGTTACAGCAAACTGAAACACCACTCACAACCGAAATCAAACCCAAACCGACCGAAATCAAGGTTATAATGACTGAATCACTTGCTGTTTATCTGCGAAACCCAATATAAATTTTCTGCACCAGAGTAAAAACAAAAAGGGTGCTATATTCAGCACCCTTTATCATTCGCTGTTAGATTCTAGATTTTGCTAAAGGTTAACCAATCTTCATCTCCATACTCTCGTAATCTGAATGATGTGTCCGTAAGAACTTCAATATATAAAACAGTATTCTCTGGTGAATCTCCAATTGTAAACAATGTAACGTTATTACCATCCTGTGAAATATAAAAATATAAATCAAAATATGCTTCGTACGGTAATTCACTTTCTTCGGAACTCAATCTGATTTTACCATGTATTTTTACAGTAGCTATTTCAGCTATTAAAATTTCTCTTGGTGGATTGTATTTTTCCAAAATTATTAACTGCTCACCCGCATTCCCGTCTAAAATAAATGTACCATTCAATACTTGTAGTACATTAATCTGTTCCTGGGTAAAATGCGTTAAATCCATAGCATCCTGCGGTTCGCAAGAAGTCAACAACAAGGCAAGTCCGGTAAAAATCACAAATAGCTTTTTCATTATGTTATAATTTTAGTTTTGGTTAATATTTTTAAAATTGATTTTTGCCGAATATATGACAGACGTGTTCAAACATAACAGAAGGGGAATTATATTTAATTGAATGTCTGCTATATAGACAATGATGAAAACTCAATTGTCATTTCACAAATTTCTGTACAATGCCTTTCTGTATTTATTTAATTTCCATTATGGCCCAAAATAGATACCCAGAACGTCAAAACATGACGTAGTAGAAAAAAATTGTTAAAAAAGGTATAAATGAAAATCGGAGACTTGTAGAATACTAATTAAGGGAAACAAAAAGTAAACAACTCTTTAAAAATGAATCATCCCTAAAGTAAAGCCGTGGTTTAAGCCAAGGTATCAGTCATTCTCTTTCCGCTCCGCCAGCTCCGCTCCATTCGAATCACTGATCTTATCCTCACTTCCGCTCAGAGATTGTCATCCTCCATTCCGCCTCGCGCCATTCCGGACCACAAACTCTTGACGCTCCAGGCTTAATCGGTATTCGCTCCGCTCACTCACCGTTCGGGCAATGCATCCGCGCCACGGCCTTGCATTCATCAGTAAAAAACGAGGCACTGTCCAGAACATTGTGTAAATGATTATCAGGGTTTCATTATTTAGTGGATCATGCGCTACATGCATTGGCTATCCACCATTCGAGTTATGACCTATTCTTCAGCTATCCCGGTTTGTTGTTCATCAAGAGGTGGCTTCCAGGGAACCTGGGCTGTAAGGTTTGTTCAGGGACCTTTTATCAATGATAAGGCGGGTGGTCTGGGTAAGGCAGATTAACGGATTGTGGGGACCGTTATGCATCCAGACTACCACACAGGAAATGGCTGAAAAAGCCCCAAATTCTAACCCAAAACGACCGGAATCAAAGATATATCACCAATCACAAGGCTCGCTTGTAATGAATTGATATATACATTATATTTGTATAATCCTGCCATACTATGACTACTGCTTTAAATACAGAAATAGCTAGGCGAAAGGCACAGGATCTGTCGTTCTCTTCTCCCCGTTTTGCCTTATAGTTTCAACAGAATATGTGTTTTGCATGCATTTCATAACCCCAGAATTCAAGTGAATAATGCAACTGCTTCGAACAAAAGGAATGCTACGAGTAGGGTATAATATATTTTCAGAGCGAAAAGAGAAAGAAAATCTTTCCCTTTCCTTTGCTCTGTGGAGAAGTTGTTCCTATCTTTGCATCCTCAAGTTCCCCAACAATCAGTTGCATATGAAGAAGAAACATCTTACCGAGGGCCAAAGATACGAAATCTTTGCATTATTACAAAGTGGCAGGTCACAAAAAGACATAGCCATACAATTAAAAGTCAACAAGAGTACGATATCACGCGAAATAAGTCGCAATTCTGATGGCAGGAGCAAGTCCTATAAACCTGATTTAGCTCATCGCAAGTACATGAAACGAATGAAAGGACGTACTCACTTTCATAAGTTTGATTCTTCATTGCAGCAAATAGTGGATGCTTTTCTTAAAGCAGATTTCAGTCCGGAACAAATCAATGGATTGCTTAAGACAAACGTAAAGGAATACGTATCACATGAAACAATCTATCAGTATATATGGAAAGACAAGAGAACCGGTGATAAGCAGTTGTTCAAACACTTACGTAGAAAAGGAAGGCGTTATGCCAAACGTGGTTCAAAAACCAACGGACGTGGTTTTATCAAGAATCGGGTTGATATAGATGAGAGACCATCAATCGTTGATGAGAAGGTCAGGTTTGGTGATTTGGAAATAGATACAGTGATAGGCAGAAACCACAAAGGTGCCTTACTGACAATAAACGACAGGGTTACAGGGCTTGTATGGATACGTCGTTTAAGCGGAAAAGAGGCCGGTCCGCTTACAAAAGCAGCTGTTGACGCTCTGATGCCTGTTAAAGACTTAATACACACAATTACGGCAGATAATGGAAAAGAATTCAGTTTTCACGAAAAAATTGCAGAGAAGTTAAATATTTTGATTTACTTTGCAAAACCATACCATTCATGGGAAAGAGGTGCCAATGAAAACACCAATGGACTCATTAGGCAATACTTCCCTAAAGGTACGGACTTCGGAAATATAACCCAAGAACAAGTGATGCGCGTTCAAAACATCTTGAACTCCAGACCGAGGAAAAGATTAGGCTATATGACTCCTAAAGAGAAATTTAAACAATTAACTAATTTGGATTACAATGCGGTTGCATTATACGCTTGAATTCAGCACCCAATGATATAAATTAAACCTTACAATAATGAAAAAGATTGTCTTACTGCTTTCAATGGGAATGCTATTATTTTCCTGTCGCCCTCCGGAGAATCCTTCTGTCATCACAGGTGAAGTAACCGACATAACTGGCACAACAGCTATCTGTGCTGGTGATGTGACTGCTGATGGTGGTGCAGCAATAATAGCTCGGGGCGTTTGTTGGAGTACTTCACAGTTTCCATCAATATCAGATTCAAAAACAAGTAATGGTAATGGATTAGGAGGTTTCACCAGCAATATCACCGGCCTCTCACCTGGTACCACCTATTATGTGAGGGCATATGCTACTAACGCTGCAGGAACAGCGTATGGCGTACAAAATAAATTCACTACCCCTCTTGAAAGGCCTACTGTGGTTACAGGTGATGTAACCAACATAGCTGCCACAACAGCGGACTGTTCAGGGAATGTAACTGCCGATGGAGGAGTTTTTGTCATAGATCGGGGTGTTTGTTGGAGCACAGATAGTTATCCTTTAATTGGTTTTGATCCCCAAACAACAGATGGTACCGGCCTGGGAACTTATACCAGCAAGATCACCGGCCTCTCACCTAATACCACTTATTATGTCAGTGCCTATGCCACAAATTTCAAAGGAACAGGGTATGGCGAAATAAAAACCTTCACTACCGATATAGGAATGCCTACTGTGGTTACAGGTGATGTAACCAACAGAACTGCCACAACAGCGGACTGTTCCGGTAATGTAACAGCCGATGGAGGAGCTGCTGTAACAGCCAGAGGAGTCTGCTGGAGCACATCTGAGAATCCCTCAACTTCAGACTCCATGACAACAGATGGTACCGGCGTGGGAACTTATACCAGTAATATCACCGGCCTCTCACCTAAAACCACCTATTATGTAAGGGCATATGCGACAAATTCAGAAGGTACGGCCTATGGTAAGCAAAAAACTTTTACTACAAAAGCACAAATGCCCTCTGTCACAACAGGAGATGTTAGCAATATCTCTACAACAACAGCGGACTGTTCCGGTAATGTAACAGCCGATGGAGGAGCTGCTGTAACAGCCAGAGGAGTCTGCTGGAGCACATCACAGAATCCCACGACTTCAGATTCCAAAACAACAGATGGCACAGGCGTGGGAACTTATACCAGTAATATCACCGGCCTTTCTCTTAATACAACCTATTACGTTAGAGCTTATGCTACGAATTCCGTGGGGACAGCCTATGGGGAGCAGAGAACTTTTAAAACACAGGAAATAAACCCGGTATTTGGTAGTTTTACCGATTCTCGCGATGGTAATCAGTATGTAACAGTAACCCTTGGAAAGCAAGTATGGATGGCAGAAAATCTGGCTTACCTGCCTTCAGTGAGTAAGCCTTATTCTGGATCATGGAGCTCACCATATTGTTATGTTTATGGCTATGTTGGCACAAGTGTAACTACAGCTAAAGCCACAACCAATTATCAAACCTACGGGGTGTTGTATAACTGGCCTGCGGCACTGGAAGCCTGCCCTGATGGCTGGCATTTACCCAGTGATGGTGAGTGGACAACACTTACCGATTATCTGGGAGGAATATCTGTTGCTGCTGATAAACTGAAAGAGGCAGGAACAACCCACTGGCCTTCTCCGAATGATGCCACCAACGAAAGTGGTTTTACAGCCCTTCCGGGTGGTTACCGCTTTGACTATGACAGCGGAGCGAATTTCGAAGGCATTGGTTACCACTGCGATTGGTGGAGTTCTACGGAGCACAATGCAATTGACGCCTGGTACCGGGGACTAGGCTTCAATGCTAGCTACGTAGGCAGGTACGACAACAACGAGGCATTCGGGTTTTCTGTCCGTTGTGTCCGGGATTAAGATTAATTTATTTGACTACTTGGCTATTTGACTATTTGATTATTTTTCAATTGAATATCCGAGCCTTCAGATTACTGAAGATGTTATTGTCTTATGAGGTCACAGTCTTAACCTTCGTGTAAAGGATAATTGTTCTAATAATCGTTTACACAATTTATTGGATAGAGCCAGTATAACACACAATAGTAATTACTATTGTGTTCTACTTGTCCCATCTGTCCCGTTATGGGGAGTGGGACAAGGGACACACTGTGGCCAATGAAAAACATTTGTTCTTGACAAAAAGTTCTGTACAATGCCTCTCTGTGTATATTGAATTTCCTGCCTGGGCCAAAATATTTATTCAGAACGTCAAAAGATGACGTAGTGGACAAGAATTTGCAAAAAAATTTTAAAAGGAAAAACTGGAGACATGGCGAAAACTTTTACCGCCACCCTCAACTATATCATACATAAAAATTCATCCGGTTTGCCATTGACTCAAG
>Ga0255346_1005728_pt1 | contig 12604 bp, 9 predicted proteins | sample wastewater_treat_FD_194410 | JGI IMG/M metagenome (GOLD analysis project Ga0255346, IMG submission 194410) | Wastewater microbial communities from Lulu Island WWTP, Vancouver, Canada - plant22 | ecosystem: Engineered > WWTP > Wastewater > Unclassified | place: Canada: Vancouver, British Columbia... | reverse complement strand
GAGGACGAAGCCAACTTCGCGTCTTTGCATCTTCGTGGCAAATAAAAGTACTGCCTTCTAGGCAGGTTTCTGGCGACGATTCATGCCGCAGAATAAATTCTGCGGTTATGGAAATCCGGCTTTTCAAGCCTAAAAAGTTTTCAATGCACGAACTCATCGTTGCCTGAAAGGCAAAAACATTCATAACAGCAGGTCGGCGACCTGCGGACAAAGATGCAACAAACATACGCTGCCTGAAAGGCAGAACTATTGTCGCTGCATTGATAAATATCTTCGCCGGAAAAATAAACCAACAGGATTGAAATTCTTATTTCTCTACTTCCCATTTCTCTATTTCTTTTAATTCTCCATTGTCAATTATCCATTAGTTCATAACACCTCCCCGCCTTCGGCGGTACCCCTCTTATCTTAAGAGGGGAGTAATTATGGGATTACACCACCATCTAAACAGTCCCCTTAAGATAAGGGGACAAGTGCTGCCACCGGGCAGCACAGGGGTTATGATATTTCTGACTTCCGACTTCTCCACTTCCTACTTCTTCCCTTCTTTCTTAAATTGTCAATTATACATTATCCATTAGTTCATAACACCTCCCCGCCTTCGGCGGTACCCCTCTTATCTTAAGAGGGGAGTTGGATCACACTTGCCATATAACAGTCCCCTTAAGATAAGGGGACAAGTGCTGCCGCCAGGCAGCACAGGGGTTATGATATTTTTCTGTTTGACGATTTACCTCCTCCGTCCGGAACTACCGGAATGGAAATTCGTAATTGGTAACCTGCAATTCCTTGTGAAAATGCCAAAATTAGTACATAACCAAGATTTGCTTATAAGTTTCGCGAAATCAAAAAGTTTTTTTTCGATTTTTAAAATTTAATTCCGATATTTGTTCGTTATAAAATTCATTTAACAAACAGATACATGCTCATGAAAACTTTATTTCTATCCATTCTTTCCTTTTTTTCGGTTGCATCGATCGTGGCCGAATCTTATGTGTTGAAGTCGCCAGACGGAAAAATTAGCGTGAATGTGAAAATCGAAGATAAGATTCGTTTTTCCGTCAATCACGAACAAACAGAAGTGATGGCTCCTTCTGCCATTTCGATGACCTTGGCAGACGGGACAGTATGGGGTCAGAAAGCAAAATTGACCGGGAAAAAAACAAAAAGCATCAACGAAACCATTCACTCGTCACTCTACAAAAAAAACTCAATCGGGAATTCGTATAACGAACTGACGCTTAATTTCAAAGGAAATTACAGCATCATTTTCAGAGCGTTCAATCAGGGAGTGGCCTATCGTTTTTCGTCCTCCAACAAAGACAGTATCACTGTCACGAACGAAGAAGTGGATCTGCAATTCGGCAATGATTATTCTACTGTTGTTCCGTACGTCAGAACCGATAACCCCAAGACATTCGAACAACAGTTTTTCAACTCGTTCGAAAACACCTATACGCATGCAAAACTCAGCCAACTGGAACCGAATCGGTTAATGTTTCTCCCGCTTGTCGTGGAATTGAATGACGGGAAAAAACTTTGTATCACGGAATCGGATCTGGAAAGTTATCCCGGTCTTTATCTGAACAAAGGAAACGATTTATCGCTTCGAGGCGTTTTTGCCCCTTATCCCAAAAAAATCAAACAAGGCGGGCACAATATGCTGCAGGGAATTATCACGGAACGTGAAAATTTCATTGCCAAATGCAAAGGCACTCGCAACTTTCCCTGGCGTGTATTTGCCATTTCGTCGAGCGACAAAGAGCTCATGAACAACGACCTTGTTTATCAGCTGGCAACTCCCTCGCGCATAGAAGACACCTCGTGGATAAAACCCGGAAAAGTGGCATGGGAATGGTGGAACGACTGGAACGTTTACGGTGTCGATTTCAAATCGGGAATCAACAACCCGACCTACAAATACTACATCGATTTTGCATCGAAACACGGCATCGAATACATCATTCTCGACGAAGGATGGGCCGTAAATCTCAAAGCAGACCTGTTACAGGTCGTTCCCGATATCGACATCCGAGAACTGGTAGATTACGGAAACGCACGCAATGTCGGGATTATTTTATGGGCAGGATACCTGGCCGTAGATCGAGATATGGAAAATGTTTTCAAAACCTATTCCGATATGGGTGTGAAGGGATTTAAGGTCGATTTTATGGACAGAGACGATCAGGCAATGGTAGATTTTTATTACCGTTGCGCCGAAACGGCTGCCAAATATCATCTGATGATCGATTTTCACGGTGCCTATAAACCGACGGGTCTAAACCGTACGTATCCCAATGTCATCAATTTCGAAGGCGTGCACGGACTGGAACAATTAAAATGGTCGCCGGCTTCGGTGGATATGGTGAAATATGACGTTACCATACCGTTCATACGAATGCTGGCAGGGCCGATGGATTACACCCAAGGCGCCATGCGCAATGCCACGAAGGAAAATTATCGTCCGATCAACAGCGAACCCATGAGCCAGGGGACGCGCTGCCACCAACTGGCCGAATATGTGATTTTCGAATCCCCCTTAAATATGCTTTGCGACAGTCCTTCGAATTACGACCGCGAGCCGGAATGCACCGAGTTTATTTCGAACATTCCTACCGTTTGGGATCAAACTATAGCTTTGGACGGAAAAATCGGCCAATATGCCGTCATTGCGCGCCGCAAAAATGATGTTTGGTATGTTGGCGGGCTCACCAACTGGGATAAACGAGATCTTACGGTCGATCTGTCGTTTTTGGGGGATGGCACCTTCGAAATAGAACTGTTTCGCGACGGAATCAATGCCGACAGGTCGGCACGCGACTTCAAACGTGAAATTTTGCAGGTTCCCGACAATCGACTATTATCCGTAACCCTGATGCCCGGCGGAGGTTTTGCAGCCAAAATCACCAAAAGCAGCGGATCGCCACTTCGATGAACTGACGATATATACCTCGATTTTATCCATCCTGAATTTAGACCCGTAATTATCGGAAAACGCATCCGAAAATAATTACGGGTTTAACATTTTGCAACGCGTTCAATGATTGGCAGATAAAATTTCGATCTTCAATTTCTATCTATTCCCTCCGGAAAAGCATGCTTTTTTTGAGTATATTTGTCGGGATCAAATCTAACAGATAAAGATATTTTACTATAATGCAGCCATTTGTACATTTACACGTTCACTCTCAGTATTCGCTTCTCGATGGTCAGGCAAGCATCCAGCGACTGGTGGACAAAGCCATGAAAGATGGCATGAAAGCCATGGCGCTGACCGACCACGGAGCCATGTACGGCATCAAGGAATTTATCAATTACGTATCGAAAAAAAATGCACCTGTTCAAGCCGAAATAAAAAATCTGAAAAGCGAACTTGAAAAAGCCGACGAACAAAAAAATACAGACCTCGTCTTTCAACTTCAGGCGAAGCTCGCCGAAGCCGAGAAGAAACTCTTCAAGCCCATCGTCGGATGTGAATGTTATGTTGCACGACGCGATCGCTTTTCACAAAACGATAAAATTGATTCGAGCGGCTGGCATCTCATCGTTCTGGCAAAAAATCTGAAAGGATACAAAAACCTGATCAAAATAGTTTCGAAAAGCTGGACCGAAGGATTTTACTATCGTCCCCGCATCGATAAGCAACTTTTGGAAGAATTCCATGAAGGATTAATTTTATCCTCGGCATGTCTGGGTGGAGAAATATCGAGAAAAATAGACGAAGGACAAATAGAACAGGCCGAAGAAGCCGTGCAATGGTACAAAAATATTTTCGGCGACGATTATTATCTCGAACTGCAACGCCACAAAACCGATCGCAGTGACGCCGATCAAACTACGTATCCCAAGCAGGAACGTGTCAACCGCGAATTGCTTCGGATTGCCGAAAAATACGACGTGAAAGTGATTGCCACCAACGACGTTCACTTTGTGAACGAAGAAGATGCCGATGCACACGACCGCCTTATCTGTCTGAGCACAGGGAAAGACTTCGACGACCCCGATCGCATGCGTTACACCAAGCAGGAATGGCTAAAAACGACCGAAGAGATGAACCGCATTTTTGCCGACGTTCCTCAGGCGCTTGCCAATACCCTCGAAGTAGCACAAAAAGTGGAATTCTATTCCATCGACCACGAACCTTTGATGCCTTTTTATCCGATCGATCCCGCATTCGGGACGGAGGAAAGCTACAAAGCCAAATACTCGCCCGAACAGCTTCAGCAAGAATTCACACCGAAAGGATTTGAACGTTTGGGCGGCTACGACAAAGTAATCCGTATCAAACTCGAATCGGATTACTTAGCCTACCTTACTCATATCGGAGCGAAAAGAAGATACGGAGAAAATCCCTCCGACGAAATACAAGACCGACTTCAGTTCGAATTGGACACCATAAAAAGCATGGGGTTTCCCGGCTATTTTCTCATTGTGCAGGACTTCATCAATGCCGCCCGGCAAATGAATGTAGCCGTCGGTCCCGGACGAGGATCGGCTGCCGGATCGGCGGTAGCCTATTGTCTCGGCATCACCGATATCGATCCGCTCAAATATGACTTGCTGTTCGAACGATTCCTGAATCCCGACCGCATCTCGATGCCCGATATCGATATCGATTTCGACGACGAAGGTCGCGGAAAAGTACTTCGGTGGGTTACCGAGAAATACGGAGTTGAAAGGGTTGCCCATATCATCACCTATGGTACAATGGCCACAAAGTCGGCCATCCGTGATGTGGCGCGCGTGCACAAACTGCCTCTATCGGAATCGGACAGACTTGCCAAGTTGGTGCCCGACCGAATACCGAATGTCAAAAAAATCGATTTGCAGGCAGCCATCGAATACGTTCCCGAACTCCAAAAGGCCGCTAACAGCGACGATCCGCTGGTGAGCGACACGCTCAAATATGCCGGCATGCTCGAAGGTAACATACGCAGCACCGGCGTTCACGCTTGTGGCGTCATTATCGGACAAACCGATATATCGGATGTGGTGCCGGTGAGCACAGCCGAAGACAAGGAAACGAAAGAAAAACTGATCGTTACTCAATATGAAGGCTCGGTGATAGAAGAAACGGGATTGATAAAAATGGACTTTCTGGGACTTAAAACGCTCACCATCATCAAGGACGCCATAGCCAACATAGAATTTACCGAAGGCATAAAAGTCGATATTTCCAATATTGACATGAACGATCCGAAAACCTATCAACTCTATTGCGAAGGAAAAACCACCGGAACGTTTCAGTTTGAATCAGCCGGTATGCAAAAATACCTCAAAGAGTTGCAGCCAAGCAAATTCGAAGACCTGATCGCGATGAATGCCTTGTATCGACCGGGACCGATGGACTATATCCCATCATTCATCGCTCGAAAACATGGTCGCGAAGCAATCACCTACGACATTCCGGTGATGGAAAAATATTTGAGTGAAACCTACGGAATCACAGTATATCAGGAACAGGTGATGTTGCTTTCGCGCCTGCTTGCCAATTTCACGCGCGGACAGTCGGACGAATTGCGTAAGGCGATGGGCAAAAAAATGATCGACAAAATGACGGCTTTGAAAGAAAAATTCATTGCCGGAGGCATCCGAAACGGATATGAAGAAAAGGTGCTGAATAAAATCTGGATCGATTGGGAAAAATTTGCATCTTATGCGTTCAACAAATCGCATGCAACGTGCTACTCATGGGTTGCATACCAAACGGCATGGCTCAAAGCCAATTATCCGTCGGAATACATGGCGTCGGTATTGTCGAACAACCTCAATAACCTCACCGAAATCACCAAATTCATGGACGAATGCAAGGCAATGGGTATCAATGTGCTGAGCCCGGATGTCAACGAATCGTTCCTGAAATTTTCGGTAAACAAAAAGGGTGATATCCGTTTCGGATTGGCCGCTATAAAAGGCGTCGGACAGGGTGCAGCACAAAGTATCATAGACGAACGCGAAAAAAACGGTCCGTTTAAAGACATTTTTGACTTTGTGGAGCGAATCAATCTTACGTCGTGCAACAAAAAAACAATTGAAGCATTGGCTTTGGCAGGTGCTTTCGACAGCATGCCGGGCATCGCTCGCGAACAATTCGTGGGAACTAACAGTAAAGGCGAAGAGTTTCTCGATACGCTGATCCGCTATGGAAATAAGTATCAGACGGATAAACAACTATCGATGAATTCGCTTTTCGGAGACGATTCCTCCTTTCAGATAGCTCGTCCCGAAATACCCAAATTGCAAAAATGGTCGGATCTGGAGCGTCTTAACAAAGAACGCGAATGCATCGGCATTTATCTGTCGGCCCACCCGCTCGACGATTACGAATTCATCCTGAATTACGTGTGCAATGCGGATACCGTCAAACTGAGCGACCTGGATGCCTTAAACGGTAAAGAAGTGCAATTTGGAGGCATCATCACCAATGTACGCGAAGGACACACCAAAAACAACTCTCCATTCACTATCCTCAAAATCGAAGATTATGTGGGAAGCATAGAATTGGCTTTTTTTGGCGAGGAATGCTTAAACTTCAGCCGATTTGCCCGTGTCGGACTATCGGTTTACGCTACCGGTAAAGTGCAGCCTCGACGCTTCAAGCCCGAGCAGCTTGAGTTAAAAATCAACTCGATGAATCTGCTTTCGGAGGTAAAGGATAAACTTGTCTCAAAAATTACGCTGCAGCTGCCATTGAGAGAGATTGACGACGTTACAATAAACGAATTATCGAGTTTGGTAAAAAACAATTCGGGAGATTCGTTGTTATACTTTGAAATTATAAAAGAAGAAACAAATACGAGTATTCAACTATTTTCACGTCCTGCCCGTATTCGGGTCAATAAACAGGTGATCGATTATCTAAAGAACAAATTGACCATCGACTTCAAACTCAATTAATAATAATATAAAAATCAAAAAAATTATGGCGCTTCAAATTACAGATTCAACACTAAAGGATGTATTAAACACCGATAAACTGGTGGTAATTGATTTTTGGGCCGAATGGTGCGGCCCTTGCAAAATGGTTGGACCCATCATCGAACAAATTGCCGAAGAATACAAAGACAAAATCGTTGTCGGGAAAGTTGATGTGGACAATAACGACGAAGCTACATCGAAATATGGTATTCGCAATATACCTACCGTGCTATTCATCAAAAATGGACAAGTAGTTGACAAAGTAGTTGGTGCAGGCCCCAAAAACCTGTTCACAGAAAAAATCAACAAGCACATTTAGTCAAGACGAAACCTTTCACAAAAAAAAGACAGCCTGAAGCTGTCTTTTTTTGTATAAAACTTTCGAATACGGACTAAACAAATTCTTTTTTTAATGTATCAACCCAAGCCTGCACCCGCTGAGAGGTAAGATCGTATTCGTTATCTTCATCCAGCGGCAATCCTACCCATATACCATCAATCACAGCCGTAGAATCATCGTACGTATATCCCTCGTCGGGTACTTGCCCCACAATTTTCACCTTATCCTTGATGGCATCGTATATTATCCGCATCGATTCGGCAAAACTACCCGAGAAAGAGGCACTGTCGCCCAATCCGAAGATGGCAATGGTCTTGCCTGAAAGATCCGATTTCGCAAAAGACGGTAAAAAACCATCCCAATCATCCTGCAAATCGCCCACACCTGTGGTGGATGTACCCAAAATAAGGTAAGGATAGGCTTTTATATCATCGAGTCGGACGTCGGCTACGTCGTATAAATCGGCCCGGCCATCAAAAAGTTCTTGCACCTGCTTTGCTACCAATTGAGTATTGCCTCCCGAGGAGCCATAAAGTATTGCAATTTTGTTCATCTTTTGTAAAATTAATTTTTGTTATCCATCTATAAACAGTTAAACACCCCATTTGTTTAAAAGCCGTAATCTGCTAATTGCATGCCACTACAAAAACTTTTGACAATAAGGGAAAAAGTTCGTAATTTTGTCGTCCACAAGGCGCGGTAGTTCAATGGATAGAATAGAAGTTTCCTAAACTTTTGATCCGGGTTCGATTCCCGGCCGGGCTACTCCGATAAATAATAGGAGAAGAATAAAGCAATCCACTGATAATCTGAGGTTATTGGTGGATTTTGTTTTTCAGGAAAAGGCAAAAAATAGCCGTTTTAAGCATATTGTACGGGTGCAAATCGTGGCTATTTTCGCAAGTTTATCCAATTTATTGTGAATTGGAAACAGCCGGCAAAACCACTACCGATACCGCCGAATTAATCCTAATCACTTTTACGAGTCGATAAAGAAACCAAAACCTTACTAGAAGTTTTAAGTGTGTTTGTCGATGATAACGTGCACTAAGGTGACACCTCATCTACCGAAAATATTAGAATTTTATTTTTTGTAGAAATGTTTTGAACTATGTATTAGAAACATTATTTTTGTAAAACATAATATTTGTATAGTCATAACGTTCAAAAAAAATCGCATGAAATTCGTAAACCGAATAGAAGAACAAAAACGGCTCACTACAACCTTAAAAAGTGCATCTCCATCATTTATTGTAGTGTATGGTCGTCGTCGCATAGGAAAATCAACTTTAATAAAGAAAGTGATTTCTCCTGACGACGTATATTATATGGCCGACCAAACGGAACGCCCCCATCAAATTGAATTGCTGGCCAAAGAAATCGGATTACGCTTTGAAGGCTTCGAGCGTGTAATTTATCCCGATTGGGGAACATTGTTCCAAGCGCTTAATTTTCGCGTAACGGAACGTTTCACCTTATGTTTAGACGAGTTTCCGTATTTGGCAAAAAGTTCACCCGAACTGCCATCACTACTCCAAAAAATGATTGATGCCAAAACGCTCAAGTATAATCTGATTATTTGTGGCTCCTCGCAGCAATTGATGCAGGGATTAGTACTCGACAGCAGCTCGCCGCTATATGGACGCGCTAGTCAGGTATTGAAGATTTCGCCGATGAATATTAAATATCTTCGTGAACAATTAAATTGTACGCCCGTCGAAGCCGTCGAAGAATATGCCGTGTGGGGCGGTGTGCCACGTTACTGGGAAATACGTCTGCAGAGCAATTCGTTAAAAGAAGCCATTAATTTTAATTTGTTAAATGCACAAGGAACTTTATACGAAGAACCTTACCGACTGTTTATTGACGATATGCGTGATATTGTTCAAGCATCCACCTTGCTGTCACTTATCGGAAACGGAGCAAACCGGATTTCCGAAATTGCAACAAGGGCGAATAAACCCGTCACAAGCCTTTCAGGACCATTGGATAAACTGATAACATTGGGTTACATTGAACGAGAGATTCCGTTTGGTGACAACCCTAAAAACAGTAAAAAGGGACTTTATAAAATTGCCGACCCGTTTATAGATTTTTATTTTCGTTTCATTGTTCCAAACCGTTCTCAGATAGAGTTAGGACGCACCGATGCCGTGATGGAAGAAATTTTGACACGTTTTCACGGCTATGTGGCTTGGCATTGGGAAAACTTGTGTCGTAAAGCTATTAGCGGACAGATATTTATGGGAGAACGTTATGGATTGGCGTCGCGCTGGTGGGGAAATATATCGCGTGATGAACAAATGGAACTGGATATTGTAGCCGAATCTATGGATGGAAAGAATTTATTGGTGGGCGAATGCAAATGGTCGGAAAATGAGAATACAGAGCGCTTAATTAAAATTCTGACCGAAAAAAGTGCAAAACTTCCCTTCGCGAAAAATAAGAAAATTGTTCCCGTATTGTTTCTGAAAAGCAATAAGAAATCGGCGGAGAATATTTTATTGCCGGAACATGTTATCGAAATGATAGGATGAGATGCAAACGGTTCTTTCCCGGATTCCGTCACTTTTATCCGTCAAAAGCCGGATAGTCATTTTCTTCCAACAGCCGGTTAATGTCAAATGCCGTGTAAAGAATTTGCCGAATTCGAGTTATACATGCCACTTCAGTGTTATGCAAACGCCATTTATCCGATGGACAAGGCTTATATCGATTTCGAGGCATTGTTTCGAATAAACAGTGCAGGTGCATTTTTCGTTACGCGGACAAAATCAACCGTGCGATATAGCATCATTGAGCAAAGCTTCGATATTGACCAAACGACGGGACTGAGAACCGACAAGACCATAGAACTTACTGTTCCGAAGTCGAAACGCCTTTATCCGGAAAAGCTTCGTCCGGTTGAGTTTTACGACAGCGAAAACGACGAATTACTTCTGTTTTTGACTAATAATTTTGATGTATCTGCCCTCGAAGTGGCATATTTGTACAAAACCGTTGGCAAATCGAAGTGTTTTTCAAATGGATAGAGCAAAATCTAATAGTCAAAAAACTTTGGGGACATTCCTCAAATGCCGTCAAAATACATTTGTGGACGGCAATTTGTTCCTATCGGATTGTTGCTTATATCAAACACTTGATAAAAAGCCCGTTATCGATTTATGAAATCATGCAAATTTTACGAATCCCGGCTTTTGATAAGACTCCCATAGGCCAGATGTTGACTGAACATACACTTAATCGAATCGATCAAAATATCAAAGACCAATGATCTTTGTTTTGTTGAAACGTTTCACCTACTAACACAGCAGTAGTAACGTAAGAATAAAATATTTAACTTCGTACCGGTATGCTACACGATGAAATCTATTGCGAAATCGTGCATATAAATTATGGGATTAATCGTGGAATATGCTTTTCTCAATCACTTAACGTATTGTATATCGGCATATTTATCACTATGTTCGATTCCCGGCCGGGCTACTCAGAACGGAGTTTTTTCAACTCCGTTCTTTTTATGGATTAAAACTGTTTTGAATGCTTCGCAGATAAAGATACCGATCGCGGTGTTGTTCTGTTTGCAGACAACTTTTCGTATCGAGAATCATTACCTCGGCCGGTTTCCCCGCTCTGACCGGATTCCAATCGGGAACGCCTGCTCCATTGGGATTTCCCGTAAGAATAAAATTCGCAAAAAATGTTTGTGCCAGCGACGAAACCAAGTAATCTTCAGATTGAAAGTCGTACACGTCATTCACCGGCAAATTTCCCAACACATACTCGATTTCGGCCGAATGCGATGCACCCCGATACAATGGATCGACGTTTTGGGGCTGCCCCTTATATCCCGGTCGCGGATGAGTGAAATAATAGCGATAAACGGGTTTAGCAACCGTTGAAGCATGCATATCCGACAAATTCCATGTTCCAAAAGAAATAAACATATCTCCCGCAAATTCCGAAGCAACTATGGGTACTTCCTTGTCCGATGCAGGACGATACACTCGAAGCAGCCCGTCGGCAAAATCGGGATATTTTTCTCGAATGGCTTTTTCGAAATTGGCAATCGTAGGCTCGGCTTTCCCCAAAACGGCACTGTAATGACCTTCCATCGAATTCCAACCCGCCAAAAGGGGCACATGAGCCTGCTCCCCTTTTTCGAAAATAGCGATCGGGTTTTCGGGGAGAAAATAGCCGTCCACCACCACGCCAAACGATGGCAAGTCGCGCCTTCCCGAAATTTGAAGCAATTCATCACTCGAAAGCGAACGCAGTTCCTTCAGATTTTTTTTACCAATTTTCCGGGCAAACTCAACACCTCGCGCCTCAGCTTCATTCAACGTCGGCATTTGACGAAAGCCCAAAAGCGAACCACTTTCGCAAATCGCACCTGCCAGCATATCGCGCGACAAGGGCGTTGCCATCTGTGCACTCACCGAATAAGATCCTGCCGACTCTCCAGCAATGGTAATTCGCGAGGGATCGCCACCAAACTGTTCAATATTTTCCTTCACCCATCGCAACGCCGCACTCTGATCGAGCAGCCCATAATTGCCCGATGCTTTGTGCGCCGATTCTTTCGTCAGTTCGGGATGATTAAAAAATCCGAATATTCCTAATCGATAATTCACCGTTACGGTTACGATTCCTTTGCGAGCCATGCTTTCGCCATCATAACGATATTCCGAACCGTCGCCCGCAATGAATCCGCCACCGTAGAAATACACCAGTACGGGATAGCGTTCGCCTTCATTTTTAGCCGGTGTCCAAATATTCAGATACAGACAATCTTCGCTCATGCCGTTCGATCTGAAACGCATATCGCTGAAAACAGGCAGCTGCATGGCTCTCGGTCCAAATTGGATAGTTTTTTTCACACCGCTCCAAGATTGAAGGGGTTGAGGTTCCTTCCAGCGCAAGTCCCCTACGGGAGGTTGTGCATAAGGAACACCGCGAAAAAATCGAATGCCCATTAATTCGAAACCTTCGATTGTTCCGTTGGTAGTTTTTACTCGGACAAACGTTGTGTCGCAAGCCGATTGGGCATTGGCAATGAAAAGTGTTGTCCATAAAATCAATGTAAGAATAAGAAAAAGTGTCTTTCTCATTTTGTGGAAATTTTAAATAAACAAGGTTGATCTGATACAAAAATAGTCAATTTCAACAAATGAGCTACACAAAAACGGCTAAACAAAAAACATTTTTATCGTTCTCGCGTAAATTTGGAGATGAAGGGTCTGTTGTGCAAAAAGTCATATTTCTCACATCATTAAACCTTGTAACCGGTAGAACAATTAAAAATTGTATGTATTTTTGCAGAATACCTCAACTCATTCAAAAAAA
>Ga0255346_1005721_pt1 | contig 12623 bp, 12 predicted proteins | sample wastewater_treat_FD_194410 | JGI IMG/M metagenome (GOLD analysis project Ga0255346, IMG submission 194410) | Wastewater microbial communities from Lulu Island WWTP, Vancouver, Canada - plant22 | ecosystem: Engineered > WWTP > Wastewater > Unclassified | place: Canada: Vancouver, British Columbia... | reverse complement strand
CGCAGGGCGGAGGTTTCCCAGATGTTTGAACCATCTACAGCACGTTGATGAGGTAAAAACCCCATCGGGGCATCCCAGGGTACCCGTGTAAAGTAATTCAAATCATCTCTCTGATTAGTACCATCTGCATAAGTGGGATACGTGGGATACGAGGCCCTTGCCGCAAAGGCCTTAAACGTTAATATTTTATCCGACAGCATGAGGGGGCCGTTTGCATCCTTATCCACGCAGCGCCACAAAATGGGTTCTTCATTGTAAGTACCCATCAGCACATAGTCTCCGATATTGATCACAAGTTCTTCCCCACCGGGGCCGCCCGGCTCCCCGGCACTTACCGGATACATGGGAATACAGGAAATAACCATTGCAAAAGCGACTATAATAGCAAATCGTTTCTTAAACATAGCATCACCAGCCCTTTTTCAATGAAGCAGCGTTCTCCGAGCTTTTGCATTAAAAAACTAAACTAAACAACCTTCTCCAATCACAATAAGGATAAAAAGTAATTACAGTGTCATTTCTGGCAAAAAACTAGTATGATACAAGTATAACATAATGTCAGGAAATAGCAACAAATGACTCCATTTGGTTGTTTTGAAGAACATACCTACGGAAAAAGCGCAGGAATACATTTGTGTCAAACAGGCAATTTAATAATATACTGAACTATAAATATATTATTCGGGAGCGGAAACATGGTATATAACAACCAAATCGGAACGGAGTGCATTACAGCTACTCAAGTTAATATTATTTTTAACACAAGGCTATTTTGGCGGGAGCTTTTATACTGGAGCAGGGCTTTTTTCAACAGCGTTTTTTCCAACATCGGGAGTGCGCAAGAAGTGTTTACCAGATTGTATTACACGCCAGCCGGCTATGCTCATATGTTGCAATTGATTTTAGACAGGCGCGTTTCAGATCGATTTACAGCCTTATTTGATCAATATATTATAATTTTAAGAGAACTTGTCAGAGCTGCGGCGAATGGCGAAACAGAAACAGTAAATAAAAGTGTTTCCGACTTATACAGCAATTCTAAAGAAAGAGCGGAATTTCTGTCGGAGGTTTTTCCCAGCCTCGATAAAGATGTGCTCGAACAAATGTTTAACATCTTTGTGCAATACGAAATCAAAGAAATAAACGCATATATTATGCAAGATTACGGTCAAATGATTGAAACATACGATGATCTCTTAATACATACGGATAAAACAGCAGATTATCTTTCACAGGGCATAATAAACTTAATAACAGCTGCACCCATATCGGCGGACAGCGCAGGTGATTCAAACAATATAGGCCCGGGCATTTGCATTACCCGCAATGAATTGAATACGATTCTGGATATATCAATGTTTTGGCTCGACCTGTTCTCTTGGCTCAGAGCGTATAGAATAAGCGTAATATCCGGTATCGGAAATCAGGAGCTGCTCTACAACAGGCTGCTTCGTGTTACTACCGATTTCGGAAATATCATGAAGACATTTTTAGACGATGAAATCGTAAATACACATATTATGCTGATACAGGAATATTTATGGCTGATGGATCAACTGCTCAAATCACGTATGGCAGACGACATAGAAGAAATGAATCGCATATATCAGTTAACAATTGATAACATAGATGAGCGGGCAAAGTTTTTAGGATCGGCTTTTCCGAGTACAGATGTATCAGAATGGAGAAATTTGTTAATCAAGTTTCACACATATTTGATCGGAATGAGCGGAGCGTTTTTATCCGGGGACTATGCGGCAAACATAGAAATATTTGACGGTTTGATCAATCAGGCCGAAGACATGGGTTCGCTGTTTATTGAGGCACTGTTTGATTCATTATCGAGCAATGATATACCGGCATAAAATTGACGGAAAAACTCTCCCAATTTTCTTTTGCCGTGAATATTTTTTCTCCCTTTCCGCAAAATATGAGAAACAATGGAAAGGAGACAGGGAAATATGAACAAAGGTTCAAGACCAAATCCCGACGATCGGCGGGATAATGTGGACCGTATCGAATTCAATATAGGCCAAACCATAAAAAACATCAGGCTGGCAGATGAGATGATCGAAAAAACTGATGATGAGAAGATGAAAAAGGATCTTGTTGAGAAAAACAAGCGAAGGGAAGAAGCCTTATCGGATATGAGGGCGGAAATCAGGGATGAAGCCCTGGACAAGCGGAACGACTACCTTTAATCGTGTTATTTGGGTGAACCAGAGACAGTACCTAGTGTACTCCCCGGTGAACCGAGGTAGAATGGTGTTGATTTTGCCGCAAAATAATCAACGCCATTTTTAGATTCTAAAGATTTATGTTTTCCTAATCCTTTAAAAACCATTCTGCAAGTTTTGTATGAATAACTGACAGCCAGCTATTTTTGTTGATTTATTTGTCGAAAAATGTATAATACAAAGTATATCCATTTAAATACACTTCCTTTGCGATTTGTTATATCGAAAAGAGGATAAATTAATGTATTTCGGAAGCGTTCAGTTTTTTAAACATTTGATTTTAACGGTGATGACGCTATCTATGATAGTACCGGCAGGATTCGCAGTTTATTTTGCGATGGACAATGCCCAACTGTCAGAGGAATTAAATGCCCTGAAAACCGAAAACATCGCTAATTTGTTAAATGCACATCTAAAAGAATCGGAGTCCTTATATCAGTATAGTGCCGCAACAGTGAGCGAAGCAGCCTATGATTTTGATTTGGAGTATAAAAATCTTTATCCGGATCTTAATGTGGGAGACATCCCGGAGCAGACAAGGGAAACGGATACGATTTACCTGACTTTTGACGACGGCCCTTCAAAACTGACCCTGCAAGTATTGGATGTCTTACAGGAAAAGAACGTTAAGGCTACATTTTTTATCGTTGGAAAGTGCCTGGAGTCAGAACAAGGCAAGCAGATTTTAAAAAGGATAGTTCAGGACGGCCATACGGTCGGTATTCACTCCTATAGTCATATTTATAATAAAATCTATAAATCCGTCGAAGCTTATCTTGATGATTTTTACAAGGTTTACGATCAAATCTACCATATAACCGGCATAAAGCCCGAGGTGTTTCGTTTCCCCGGAGGGAGCGTCAACGGCTACAGTAATACTGTCTATAAGGAAATCATCGCCGAAATGACCTGCCGCGGCTTTGTATACTACGACTGGAATGTTTCTTCTCAAGACGCAGCCGGCAACACCAAAGAACAGCAGATCTTCGATAGTGTAATCACTACATCAAAGGCCAAGACTAGAAGCATCGTCCTTATGCACGACAGCGCTGAAAAGAGAGAGACCCTCAAGGCGCTGCCCGGCATTATCGATGAACTGACTGCCTGCGGATATCGTTTTGAAAGCCTGAACCGTAAGGTCGCCCCGATAATATTCGGATACAGCGATTAGTATAGATTATAAATAATCTGGAGGGAAGAATATGAGCGCGAAAGAAAATGCAAGACAAGCATGGAAAGAAATTTTGGGCGTAGTGGGTGTAGATGCGGACAAAGAAGAAAACCAAGGAATAGGAGCTGTTTTGTCTGAAGAGGCGCCGGATACCGATTTATCATTTAAAGGCAGAAGGGATGTCCAAGTGTATCAAGCGAGCGTGATTGCGGATGGTATGTCTTTAAATGGGGATGCTAAGGTTCAGGGAGATTTGGAACTACGTGGAACGATGAAAGGAAATATCACCGCAGACGGCAATGTGACCATCACCGGAAAACTACTGGGTGATCTTTATTGTTCAAAAGACGTGATTCTTATCTCCGCAGCGGTTCAAGGCAATATTGCCGCAAAAGGAGTCATCAGCCTGGATAAAGCATCAACCATAATAGGAGATGTCGAAGCGTCAAACGCTGCTATTGATGGGAAGATGAAGGGGTCACTAACGGTGGAAGAGGCAGTAAGCCTTCAAAAAGATGCTTTGCTGGTTGGCGATGTGGCCGCGGGCAGAATATCCATGAGCGAAGGGGCGCAAGTCGTGGGAACCCTTAATATTAATGTGGATCAGGTTTCCTCTGTAGAATTCAAAGATATAGAGCTGTAGGCAGTATGATTCAATAAAGCAGAAGCTATAATTATAAATAAAGGAGGTGAAGTTTGTGAAAATATCATATAAAAAGCTGGTCAGGGACAGAATACCTCAGTTGATCGAGGAAAGCGGACGAAAGCAGACTTCTCGCATCCTGAATGATGATGAATACTTTGATGCACTTATAGATAAGGTTGTCGAGGAGATCGAGGAATTCCGATCAGCCGGCATTGAAGAAGAAATTGCCGACGTATATGAAGCCTTGGACTGCCTGGTGAAGTTCAAGGGATATGAACCTATGCATATAGATTACATCAGGCTGATAAAAAGAGAAGCGAGAGGATCATTTTGTGCCAGAATCCTGCTGGAAGAAGTCGAAGACGACAAATAAAGCCTGTAAAAATTCGGTTTGATCATATAGAGTTCCTCGGCTGTTTGCATTCTACATTATCATTAAACAAGCATATTATATTACATTATTCTAAGAACTGGATTTTAGCATTTTTTGTTTAACATAAGCTACATTTTGACAAGATTCGATAGCCTGATATGATATTTTCACATATATCACTCATTATGGCGGGAGGATAGATAAATGGAGTCTGTTGTAAACGAAGAACGGGTCACTCAATTTTATAATCTTTGTCATGATATTAAAACTCCGCTAGCTGCAATAATGGGGATGACCGAACTCACATGGTCGGAGCTTGAGGACCGGGAAAAAGTAAAAGATCGCCTTGCAGGAATAGAAATCACATCAAATTACCTATTGTCTATAATAAATGACATTTTAGAGTATTCTAAAATAACAAGCGGCAAAATACCCATCCATAATGAGCTATTCAGGTTATCAGATATTTCTAATTTTACTGATCGATTGCTTGCTCCTTTTTTCCAAAAAAAAGTCAAAATTTCGAAATAAAATTTAGTAGGGTCTATCAAGACAGTCTGATTGGTGATCCGACACGCATCACTCAGATATTGACTAATTTGTTGACAAACTCCATGAAATATACAGCCGTTGGGGGAGAGGTCACATTAGAGTTCGCTCAAATCCCTCGTTCAAACGATAGCTTGATTTTAGAAATACGAGTTTGCGATAACGGTATCGGAATGAGTGAAGACTTTATGAAAACTATGTTTGAACCTTTTTCATGCGATGAAAAAAACAATACCAGACATTGTGAATCCACAGGATTGGGTTTATACATCACAAAAACTCTGGTTGCGTTAATGGGCGGAGAAATAAAAGTAAAAAGTAAACTTAGGGCCGGGACCACCTTTGTCGCCCGGATCCCGCTAAAAATTCCGGAAGAGCAGGAAGGCCTCATTAACAGTCACGTTAAAAACAGAGAGACTGCCGCCATCAATGAAAGAGTTTTATCCTTGGGAAACTATGATTTTACAGGTAAAGGTATTTTGATAGCAGAGGATAATAACGTTATGCTTGAGATCACTTCAGCCATTCTGAAATCAACGGGTATTAACATACTGTCTGCACAAAACGGATCGATAGCATGTAAAGTATTTGAGGATTCTCCGCCGGGTACCATCGATTTGATCCTTATGGATGTTTGTATGCCTGTAATCGACGGGTTTGAAGCAGCTAAGGCGATACGGCAGTCCGCTCATCCCGATTCCAAGCGTGTGGTCATAATTGCATTGACAGCCGGCGATTATGAGGAGGATAAAAAAAGGGCCTGCGCGGCAGGGATGGATGATTATGTTAAAAAACCAATCGACAGTTTTTGTTTACTCGGCTTGTTGGATGGTTATTTAAAGGCACAAGCAGATAGGACTTAAGGCATGAATATGCTGCTGAAACGTTGCATAAAGATATGAGAGGGTCAAGAGGGTCTTCTCGAAAGTGTATAACAAGCAGTATGGAATCAGCGGCCATGGACACAAACGATATTATCCGTATCATTTGTAATTCAAAAAAAAGCACACCTGTAAAAGTGTATTTAAAAGAACGGCAGCCGGTCATTTTCAATAACTGTCGTTCGTTTGGCTGCGGCGACAGGATAGTTTTCGGGGACTGGGCGGATATCGAACCAGTGTTAAAAAGGAATAAAGAAGATATAATTGATTATGTTGTGGAATGCGACAGGCGGCATTCTATTCTCCCTTTAGCCGAGTTGTACAACTTCAATGCGAGAATCGAACCCGGAGCAACGATTCGCACCCCGGTGTCCATAGGAGACCATGCAATCATCATGATGGGGGCGGTTATCAACATCGGTGCCGCAATAGGCAAAAACACTATGATCGATATGAATGCGGTTCTGGGTGCCAGGGCTACAGTCGGAGATCGATGTCATATCGGTGCCGGAGCCGTGCTTGCCGGTGTGTTGGAGCCTGTGAGCCAAACGCCGGTGATTATTGAAGATGACGTGCTGGTAGGCGCCAATGCAGTGGTTTTGGAGAGTATAAGGGTAGGGAAAGGTGCGGTCGTGGCAGCGGGAGCTGTTGTGGTTTCCGATGTGCCGGCCGGCACCGTAGTTGCAGGTGTGCCAGCAAGAGTTATTAAAAAAGCCACAGAAATCGATGTTAAAAAAAGAACGATCCTGCAAGAACTCAGAGAAATTGAATGATCGATGCAAAAAATACCATGCCTTAACGGGGTATGGTATACTTATTTCGCAATCCAAGTCAGGATTTTAAGTTTTGCATCCTGTATAATCCCTCAGGGGGATTGCGGGCATAGTTGGCCGCAATCATAATAATGGGCTCTGTATTCTTGGTTTACACATTTCTGTCAATAAAATACTTTAGATGGGAATAAAGCATCTATTAGTAGAACCAAGGATTATCGAAAAGCATCTAAGGCAGAAAAAAATACAATGTATGTGAGGCAAGAAAGCATACAAAAAACCCGCAGAGTGTGGGGATCAAAAAGGCGGCGGCCGTCCATTTAAAGCTGGCCGTCTCCTTTTTTATTGTAAGACAGGTGGTCCCGCAGGGGAAGTGAAGCAGGCAGAAAAGAAGGGTACATAAAGCTGTTGTAGTGCTCCAGCCGTTATCAGTGAGCAGGCCTTTCAATTGGAATGTATCCAGGGAATCAATGCTTCCTGTGGCCATGTATGTCATAATAATGATGGGTACAACGATCTCATTCGCAGGAAATCCCAATATGAATGCCATAAGTATCACTCCGTCAAGCCCAAACAATCTTGCAAAAGGATCCAAGGAGCCTGTCAGTATATGCAAAAGTGCCGTGTCTCCGGCATATGTATTGGCAAGAAACCAGATGATGAGCCCTGCGGGAGCTGCTACGACCACGGCTCTTCCAAGGACAAAGATGGTCCGGTCCAACAATGAACGTATGATCACCTTGCCGAATTGGGGGCGCCTGTATGGAGGAAGTTCAAGAGCAAAAGAGGAGGGCAGCCCTTTCAGCAAGCTCATGGAAAGGATTTTCGAAAGGAGAAGAGTAAAGAAAACCCCAAGCAAGATAAAACCCAAAAGAAGGCTTACCGCAACTATATTCTGCAAAGGGCCTGCGGCAATACCGGCAAAGAACATGCCTATTAAGGCAATAAGCGTCGGGAATCTGCCGTTGCATGGCACGAAGTTATTGGTCAGCGTGGCAAGCAGGCGTTCCCTGGGAGAATCAATGATCCTGCAATTCATTACGGCACAGGCATTGCAGCCGAATCCCATGCACATGGTCAGGACTTGCTTGCCATGGGCGCCGGCCCTTCGAAAGCAGCGGTCCATATTGAAGGCGACCCTAGGGAGATAGCCTGAATCTTCCAAAAGGGTAAAAAGAGGAAAGAAAATAGCCATCGGGGGAAGCATGACGGAAACCACCCATGCTACAGTTTGATAGACACCGTTTAATAGAACATCGATAAACACAAGCGGGGCATCAAGGAAAGTAAGCATAACGAGTAGCCGGTCCTGCAATCCGAACAGTATAATATGAAGGTAATCGGAAATATAGTTTGCTCCTTTTAATGTCAACCAGAAAATAAGGCCCAGCAGCAGAAGCATAATGGGGTAACCCAGTGCTTTCGAAGTGACGATATCATCGATGACACGATCGGAAACATTATAATTCTCACGCTCAAGCCGGACACAAGCCCCGTATATAGTGCCGGCTCGGTCAACGGAACCCAAAATCTTTTCCTCAGAAAAATCCTGTGGAACGCAAGGCGGACCTGCAAGGACTTGAGCAGCTTCAAAAACTTGTTCCTTCAAATTATCCAGATTTTTCTTCGATCTGGCAACAACGCCGATAACAGGGATACCTATCAGTCCGGACAGGGATTTGAGGTCTATTTTGATGCCTTTTTTCTTAGCCTCGTCAAGGAGGTTGATGCAAAGAACTACGTTGCAAAAAAATTCAGAGACCTGAAGAGCAAGATTCAGATTTCTTTCAAGGCAGGTGGCATCCGCCACAACAACTATAACATCCGGCTTTTGAGTGTACAGATAATCGACGGTCACCGCTTCCTCCGGAGAATTTGCCATAAGGGAATATATCCCTGGCAGATCGATGAGTGAAAAAGTCCGGCCTCGGTGGACATATGTGCCCGAGGCCAGAGAAACGGTCTTGCCCGGCCAATTCCCGGTATGCTGTGAAAGTCCGGTGAGACCGTTAAAAACAGTACTCTTCCCAACATTTGGGTTGCCGATGAGGGCAACGTTTTTAACTGTCATTAATAAACTCCGGATAAGATTTTACATATTACTTGAAACTAATATTTTACCGGCATCGTGATTTCTAAGGGCTATTACAGCCCCCATAACTGAATAGGCAACGGGGTCTCCAGCGGGGCTTTTGTGCAGCGACTCAACAACGGTTCCTCTTATCAGACCAAGATCCCAAAATCTTCTCCTTTCGGTTTCAGTGGCGACAATATCCATTACCACACCTTTTTTCCCCGTTTGCAGTGTATCGAGGGAAAGTACTTTGCTGTTCATAAGAGACTCCTTATGTACTTTTTTATATTTAACGTTGTAAATATAGTATGAATTAAGTATTAAAAAGGTGTATCCTCTATAGGGATGATTATTGTCGCCGAAGGTCTAAAAATCCCTTGACACTCATTCGCTTGAATGGTAATATCTTTGTTGCGGCATGCGTTTAGCAGAAGTTCGCGGCGGTGTAGCTTAGTTGGTCAGAGCGTCCGGTTCATACCCGGAAGGTCGGTGGTTCGACTCCACTCGCCGCTACCAATGGTCCGGTAGTTCAGTTGGTTAGAATGCCAGCCTGTCACGCTGGAGGTCGTCGGTTCGAGCCCGATCCGGATCGCCATATTTAATACGGTGGGTATCGTCAAGTGGTCAAGACCCAGGGTTGTGGCTCCTGTATGCGTGGGTTCGAATCCCACTACCCACCCCATTAAATATAAATGCTGGGGTATCGCCAAGTGGTAAGGCAATGGACTCTGACTCCATCATCCGCAGGTTCGAATCCTGCTACCCTAGCCATTTTATTAACAGCTGATATTTAATGTGCAGTGTTTCCAAATAACACATAAGTATCAAATGAGAGCGAGGGAGCGTATCCGGATATACGTGACTGAGCAAGAATGCAGATGCAGCATAGCTATACGGAATTCAAACAATATGAAATGCGCAGGGAAAATTTTGGATAGCGTAGATGCATCAAATGAGAGCGATGGAGCGTATCCGGATATACGTGACTGAGCAAGAATGCAGATGCAGCATAGCTATACGGAATTTTAACAAGCATAAGGCGACATAGCCAAGTGGTAAGGCAGAGGTCTGCAAAACCTTCACCCCCAGTTCAAATCTGGGTGTCGCCTCCAAAAACAAAACCTTGTAATATCAACATTACAGGGTTTTTAATTTAATCGGGTCCTGCCATTACAGCTGCGCTCCCATCAGGAGACAAAGCATGGTCTTCGTTGTGGAGCATCCAGCATTTTTTTTTAGACTGTCGGCAACTCACTGGGAGCCGTCTAACATCCGACTGATGTCATCGGATACATAAACATACGGAACACCGCAACAGAAATGTGCCAAGATTAGGGCATCAAACCAAACAAGAAAAATGTATTGTTTCGTTTAAATGCGGAATAATAGTATCAAAATTGGAGTGCTATTATGGGCACATTAAAAAAAAATATGGAAATAAACGGGAATGATTAAAAAAGATACTATCCGCAGGAAACCACAAGGTAAATAAATTCATGAAACCACAAGGAAACAGAAAAGCAGGCAGGAGAAAGTCTTTTTTTGAAGGCTGGTACTTCAAACACCAGAATGAGGAAGAAACTATTGCGTTCATCCCCGGAGTCCAAACGGACGAAGAGGGAAATTCATCGGCGTTCATTCAGGTAATAACCGAAAACGCAGCATTCAGCACAAAATATCCCCTTAAAGAGTTTAAAGCTTATAAAGATGAGCTTTGGATTGGAGTGGGAAGGAATGAGTTTTCTGACAAAGGAGTTATTATAGATCTGAAAGGAGAGAAGTATTCCTGCGCAGGCGAGTTGGTTTACGGGCCGTTGACTCCGTTGGGTCATAATTGCATGGGTCCGTTTCGTTTCATCCCTTTCCTTGAGTGTAGTCATGAGGTAATAAGCATGGGACATGGTGTCGCCGGTGAATTGCATTTCCGGGATAATGAACATGGGGGCAGGATTATAACTTTCGGCAAGGGCAGCACCGGTTATATAGAGAAAGATAAGGGCCGATCTTTTCCCCATCGATATGCGTGGGTACAATGCAACCGTTTTCAGGATGGTGATCTGCAGGTTATGGCTTCTGCAGCAACGATCCCGATCCTGGGGAAGGTCATAATAGGTTGCACCTGTGCGATAAATTATCAAGATCAGTGTTTCCCGCTGGCAACTTTTCTGGGAGCAAAGGTCACCTGCATGAGTGAAAAAAGGTTGGAAATTGTCCAGGCAAAGAGGAGTTTGATAGTTGAAGCTATCGATGATAACAGTAAACCTCTGTTTGCTCCCGAAAGAGGGCGTATGAGCCGTATCATACAAGAATGCCCAAGCTGCAAGGCAAGATTCCGCTTTTATGATCAAGGCCGGATACTGTTTGATTATTCAAGCGATCAGGCAAGCTTCGAATACTCGGAATTTAATTCAAAATAAACTGTCGCCACAGCTTCTGTAAAGATTTCCGAAGACTCTAAATCAAATCCCCGTCCAGTTATTGGGATGCCGGTAATGGGGAACACGGAGAGGATCAGCTTTATATATTAATTCGTTAATCTATGTTAGAATTAATAATGGCCAGAAATCATACATTTAATGGTTTGATAAGAGCTAATAATTGTCTTTGGTAAAGGAGGTAAGCGCTATGACTGCTTCGGTCAAACCTGATATTTCTTTGGATATACTTGATAAACCCGATATAAGAGTGGGGACAATAAAATCAGTTGAAGATGTTGCAAAGTCGGATAAGCTGGTTAAGCTTACAGTTGATTTCGGGGATTTTATAAGAACCATACTGGTAGGGATGAAGGGCGAAAGGGATGACCTGAAAGAAATTGAAGGCCGCCAGGCATTATTTGTTGTAAACTTAGCTCCGAAGAAGATGGCAGGAGAAATCTCCGAAGGAATGCTATTCGATATAGGATATGCAGACGGTATTATTCCTGTTTTGGCACAGCCGGAAAATACTGTACCAAATGGTACAAGGGCCGGTTAATACTAACCGATATCAAGTGTCCTTATTCCTTTCGTAAAGGATTTTAAGCCCCCAGAGCATTAAGTTCTTGTCAAAGATGAGCTTACGCTTACAATAAGGAACAACATCACTAATCAGGCCGCCTGTGGCTATGACTGTAGGCGTCTTTCCGAGATCTTCCGCTACCCGGTCAATCAGGCCGTCCAGCATTCCGGCATGTCCATAAATAGCTCCGGCTTTCAAAGAGTTGATGGTGTTCTTTCCTATAAGCTTTTCCGGGGCATCCAGGCTGATTCGCGGCAACTGGGAAGTTCGGGCTGCCAGAGCATCAACACCAAGACGCAGTCCGGGCATGATCATGCCTCCGATGTAGGTGCCATGTTCATCAATAACAGAAAGAGTGGTTGCAGTGCCCATATCGAAAACTACTATAGGTTTCGGGTACTTGTCTATGGCCGCAACAGCATTCACCACCAGATCAGCGCCGAGAGCGCTGGGATTGTCCATCTCAATTTTCAGACCAATATCAAGAGCCAGCGAAACGATTAAGGCAGTTTTGCCGGTGACCATTTTGACAGCCAATTGAAGCACCTGCTTCAAATCCGGTACAACAGAAGATATTATACCGCCTTCAACGAGCGAAGGGGAAATTCCATGAATCTGAAACAGGTTCATGAGCATAATAGTATATTCATCTTCAGTTTTTGTCCTGTCTGTACTGAAACGAGCGCTAAAAAGAATATCGTCCTTTTCTAAGCATCCAATAACGATATTGGTGTTTCCAATGTCTATCGCTATAATCATAAGCTTGTATTCTCCTTTTGTTCCTACTTATTCTATTCGCTTAATTATAAACAATCGCAGTAAAATTGCAAATGATATCTGCAAAATATTAATCATTTGCCGCTTTCCGGGATTTTGATATAATTAATCTGAAATCGATTTTTTAATCAATGATAAACAA
>Ga0255346_1005719_pt1 | contig 12625 bp, 8 predicted proteins | sample wastewater_treat_FD_194410 | JGI IMG/M metagenome (GOLD analysis project Ga0255346, IMG submission 194410) | Wastewater microbial communities from Lulu Island WWTP, Vancouver, Canada - plant22 | ecosystem: Engineered > WWTP > Wastewater > Unclassified | place: Canada: Vancouver, British Columbia... | reverse complement strand
AGTTCTTATCAATTCAATTCAATTAAATTTTCATAAATATAATTATAACGTGGTGAAATTTATAAGTTGATTGATTCCTCTCCATTAGGAATCAACATTTATTTCAAATAATTGGTCCATAATTGGTGTTTATGGGTGCAACCGATACCGGTGAAAAAATAGGTTCTCCTCTTTTGTGTGGCTTGAGGAAAAAGTCTGAAAGTGAACATGGCGAAAAACCGGAATACTTTATCCCTTTTTCTCATACGGGTCAGTCACAAGGCGGATGGACGGCAAACAGCGATAACTCCATGCCCTAAGGCGATCAGGAATGCTTTTGGAATTAAAACGTGAACGAAGCGGCAATTGCTCCGAAGTGCTGTTCATCCTTTTGCGTTTCAAACTCTTTTGTCCGGTACACATGAGAATAGGTGATTTTGACGCGGTGAATGATGACCCCGACGCCACCGATAAAATCAGCGACGAAAGGCTCTTTATCGACGCTGTGACTGTCCCGGAAAGTGTTTCCGTCCAGTAGAATATCCCGTGCCACAGCTTTTCCGTCAACGCCAAAGAAAAAATGAATGCCGATGCGGTGAAACAGACGGAGAAAGCGGGGATCGGTGTCATCGAGTGGAGGGCTGCTGTCGGATCCCGGACGGATCAGGTAGGTTCCAAAATCGTTGGGGATGTTCCATCCAAAACGCACCTGGCCGCCCAGATTGGTGCCGGTGTAAGCGTTGCCGAGGGAGATTCCCGCATGAGGAATGCAGTCAAATCCAAATCCTCCTGAACTTCGAAGTTGCAGCGCTTTCCACTTGCGCTCATAGTACAGGTTGACGATGGGTTCATCGTGAAGCTGATGCTCCCAACCATTTGCAACATTAGCACCAATCCATTTATGAAACTCGGTCTGCACATCCTCCGCGTAAGAGTGGCGTCCCACAATGCCGATGTCGAGTTCAAGCGTGTCCATTGTGCGCTGGTTTCTGCTGTGCAGTCCAAACCCAAGATAGGTAACTCCCGCATAGGGTCGGTCATCAGTGATCAGGTCGGTCCGCTCCTTGTCCTCCGGTGTGTACATGCTCTGTCCAAAGGATACAGAAACAGTGCGCTGGTCTTCCGGATCGTTAATCAATGGCAGCCGTTCGATCCATTGGGTAAGCCATGGCCAGGTGACAATATCGCGATATTTCGAAAGGTCGCGGGAAACCCAGGAAAACTTGATGCCGTTTGTGTAATAGCGGTCCGTGTTGAAGACACTGTCATTTTCCAGATAGAAGATCAGCGTATCCGCCTCTCTTGCTTTTGAGTCTGAGGCAACGGATGTTCCGGGTAGGCACAGGAGCAGGGCAATAAACGTGACGGCAAACAGAGATTTTATTTTCATCCGGTATGGTCCTTATCGAGTTCCCCCGCCCATCGTCTTATACAGCGCGATGAGATTACTGCTCTGGGCGAGGCGCAGCATGATCAGCCCCTGCTGTGCGCTGTAGAGCGAGCGTTGCGCGTCCAGCACGGCCAGATAGCTGTCAATGCCTTTTGAATAGCGCGCCTCGGAGAGCCGGTGCGTTATCGCCAGCGCGTCAACCAGAGACTGTTGCGCTGCGACGCGTTCTCCGATCATGCCTTTTTCGGCCAGAGCATCGGCCACTTCCCGGAAGGCTGTCTGAATGGCTTTTTCATACTGGGCAATGGTGATTTCCTTTTCCAGTTTGGCGACGTCGTAAGCATACCAGGTCCGGGCGTCAAAGATCGGCATCACGATCTGCGGCGCGAATGTCCACACGCCCGAGTGAGCTTTGAAAAGGCCTGAGAGATCGGCGCTGGCGGTTCCCACGGAGGTTGTGAGAGCGATCCGGGGGAAGAAAGCCGCGCGGGCCGCTCCGATGTTGGCGTTAGCCGCCTTGAGCCGGTGTTCCGCCGCCAGCACATCCGGGCGGTTGAGGAGCGTCTCCGAGAAGAGGCCGCAGGAAATATCGCGAGTTCCGCCGACACCGGCCAGATCGACCGGGAGGAGGTCGCGCCGGATCGGAGACCCGGCCAGGAGATTCAAAGCGTTTTCATCCTGCGCCACCAGCTGCGTATAGCGGGCGACGTCCCCCCTGGCCGTATCGACCTGGGTTTGCGCCCGCCGGAGGTCCAGTTCGGAGGTCATGCCGACGTCATAGCGTTTGCGGATCAGCCTGTAGGCTTCCTCCTGAGCCGCCAGCGTTTTCGAAACCAGTTGAAGCGCTTCGATGTCCGCGGCGAGCGCGAGGTACGCCTGAGACACGGTGGAGATCAGAAGCAGCCGGGAACTGCGCATAGCCTGGTCCGTAGCCAGGTATTCTTCCAGCGCGTTGTCTTTCAGGCTGCGCAGTCGACCGAAGAAATCAATTTCCCAGGAGGTGATTCCGAGGTTGACGCTGTATTTTTCAGTGGTATAGGCGCTCCGGGTGGATGACAGATCCGGCGGGATCCTTTCCTTGTACCAGAGCCCCGCGGCGTTGACCGAAGGCAGCAGGGACACGCGGCCGATGCCGTACATGGCCCGCGCCTTTTCCACATTCAGAGCGGTCACGCGCAGGTCACGGTTGTTCTTCAGAGCGGTTTCAACAATTTCCCGAAGGCGCGCGTCGGTGATAAATTCGCGCCAGGGCAGTTCGGCAACCTGCGGTACGGATGTTGCCTGTCCGGCTTGCTGGTAAGCCGCGCTTGTCGGCCATTGAGAGGGAACCGGGGATTCCGGTCGCGTGTATTTCGGGGCCATGGTGCAGCCGCACAGAGAAAGGCCGATCACCAGGGAAAGAAGAAATAAGGGTCTGTTCATGTCATTTAACCTCTGACGGATTAACGGCCTCAGCCGGGGTCGATTCCCGTTTTTGCGATCTGGAAAAGATTTTTTCCGATACGCTTTTGAAAAGGGATTTCTTATTATCTGTGCCCCCCGCCTGCTGTTTGCCGAATAGTTTTTCAATCAGCACATAGAAAAGAGGCGCGAAAATAAGCACTAAAACGGTGGCGGTGATCATGCCTCCCAGCACGCCGGTGCCAATGGCATTTTGCGCACCGGCGCCCGCGCCGGTGGTGATGACCAGAGGAAGGATTCCGAAACCGAAAGCCAGCGACGTCATGATAATGGGGCGAAAACGAAGTTTCACGCCCTGCAGGGTGGCCTCAATCAGTCCCATGCCGCGCTCCAGGCCGCCCTTGGCGAACTGGACGATGAGGATGGCGTTTTTCGTCGTCAACCCCAGCGTGGTGAGCAGAGCGATCTGGAAATAAACGTCATTGGCCATTCCCCGCAAACTGGAGGCAATGATCCCACCGATGACTCCGAGCGGCAGCACCAGCAGAATGGCAATAGGGACGGTCCAGCTTTCATAAAGAGCGGCCAGACAGAGGAAAATCACGAAAATCGAAAATGCGTACAAAAGCGGCGCCTGCGAACCTGACATCCGCTCTTGGTAGGAAAGCCCCGTCCAGTCAAATCCGATCCCCTGGGGCAGTTGGGCGACCGCTTCTTCCATCGCCTGCATGGCTTCTCCCGTACTCCTTCCGGGCGCCGGTTCCCCCCAGATGTTAATGGAGGGAAATCCGTTGAAGCGATTCAACTGGGGAGATCCCGACGTCCAGTGGCCGGTAGCGAAAGAGGCAAAGGGAACCATTTCTCCTTTTGTGTTACGGACGTAAATTTTCTCCAGATCCTTGGGGAGCATGCGATACGGAGCATCCGCCTGGACATACACCCTTTTTACCCGGCCACCCTGGACGAATTCATTGATATAGGCGCTGCCGAAGGCCGCCGAAAGTGTGGTGTGGATGGATGTTATCGGAATACCAAGGCTGCCGGCTTTTTTCCAGTCCACATCGATACGATATTCCGGCACATCTTCCCTGCTGTTGGGGCGAACTTTGGTGACTCTCGGATCCTTCGAGATGATTCCCAAAAGCTGGTTTTGCGCGTCCATCAGCGCCTGATGGCCCAGGCCGCCGCGGTCCAGCAGCTGAAAGTCGAAGCCCTTGGACATGCCCAATTCCATTACCGCGGGCGGTGTGAAGGCGTAGACCAGCGCATTGCGGATTTGCGAAAAGGCCATCGTGGCCCTTAATGCAATGTTGGGAGCTTTTTGCTCCTCTGCATCGCGCAGATCCCAGTCCTTCAATTTGGCGAATACCATACCGTTGTTCTGTGAACGTCCTGAAAAACTGACGCCGGTGAGCGTCATGACATCCGCCACGGAATCTTTTTCATTAGCCTTGAAATATTGATTAATGTCTCTGGAGATCTCCAGGGTCTGCTCTATGGTCGAGCCGGTCGGCATCATGACCTGGGCCAGTACGATTCCCTGATCTTCATCGGGCAGATAAGCGGTGGGCATGCGCAGAAAAAGGACAGCCATCACGACAATAATGACCGCGAAAACGACAAAGTAACGTTTCATCCGGGAAAGGGAATGATTCACCACCCCGACATACCGGTCGCGAATTCGGAAGAAGATTTTATCAAACCACAGGAAAAACGGACGAAAAAGCGGATGGGCATTTTCCGCTGATTCGTGTCCCGCCACAACCGGCTTAAGCAATGCAGCGCATAAAACCGGCGTTAAAATCAACGCGACAACCACCGACAGAAGCATGGAGGAAATAATGGTGACCGAAAACTGGCGGTAGATAACGCCGGTGGAGCCGGGGAAGAAAATCATGGGACCGAAAACAGCGGACAAGACCAGTCCGATGCCGATGAGCGCGCTGGTGATCTGATCCATCGATTTGGCGGTGGCCTCCTTCGGGGGCAGACCTTCCTCGCTCATGATGCGTTCCACGTTTTCCACGACGACAATGGCATCGTCAACCAGCAGGCCGATGGCGAGCACCATGGCAAACATGGTCAGCATGTTGATGGAGAAGCCGAAGAACATCAGAACGGCGAAAGTTCCCAGAATCACCACCGGCACTGCGATCGTGGGGATCAGCGTGGCCCGCAGGTTGCCCAGGAAAAGCCACATCACCAGGAAGACCAGGAAGATTGCGATGAAAAGGGTTTTAACCACTTCCTTGATAGATACCTTGATGAAAGGAGTGGTATCCATGGGGTAGGTGACATTAATGCCCGCGGGAAAATAGCGACTCATTTCCGCCAGTTTGGCTTTCACGGCATCCGCCACATCCAGCGCGTTGGCGCCGGCGGCCTGACGAATGGCGATGCCCACGGCCTCTTTCCCGTTGACCAATCCCTTGATGTCATAAATCTCGGCGCCCAGTTCGGTGCGGCTCACGTCGCCGATCCGCACGACTGATCCGTCCGGATTAATGCGCAGCGGGATGTCGGCAAACTCCTCAGGCGTAGAGAGCATGTTCTGCACGACGATGGGGGCGTTCAAGCGCTGACCTTTTACCGCAGGCGCCCCGCCGAACTGACCGGCGGATACTTCCACGTTGTATGATTGGAGCGCGGCAATGACGTCGGTTACGGTCAGCCGATAATCCGTCAATTTGTCCGGATTCAGCCAGACACGCATGGTGTAACCGCCGCCGAATATTTCCACTTCGCCCACACCGGGCACACGCGCCAGGACGGATTCCAGATTGGTGACGGCATAGTCCGCCAGATCAATGTGGTCCATGCGTCCGTCTTCGGAAACCAGACCAACGACCATCAGGTAATTCCGTGTGGATTTGGCAACGGTGACCCCCCGGCTTTGCACGACATCGGGAAGGCCGGGCAGGGTGGATTGAACTTTATTCTGGACTTTGGACCAGGCAATATCCACATCGGTTCCCGGGGCGAAGGTCAATTCCAGGCGGGAAGCGCCCGCCGAATCGCTCGAGGACGACATGTAAATCAGATTATCCAAACCGGTCATCTTCTGTTCGATGATTTGCGTAACGCTGTTTTCCACGGTTTGGGCTGACGAGCCTGGGTAAGACGCGGAGATGGAAATGGAAGGCGGCGCCATCTCCGGATACTGGGATACAGGAAGATTATAAATGGCAATGACACCGACCGCCATGATGATAATGGCGATAACCCACGCAAAAACCGGTCGTTCCAGAAAGAATTTCGATAACATCAGCGGCTCCCGTTAGTTTGTTTTTGAAGACGGCGTTTGAGGGTTGTTTGCTCCGCCGGATTTTTCCTTTTTTTCAAAAGGCACGGTTTTGACGTTGATGCCCGGTCTCACCTTTTGCATTCCTTCGACCATCGCTCTTTCTCCGGCCGCCATGCCGGATGAAACCAGCCAGGCATCCCCGATGGCGCGGTCGAGCGTAAGAGAACGCTGTTCGACTTTGCCGTTTTTACCCACGATGAATATCAGAGGATTTCCTTTGGGATCGCGGAACACGGCCTGCTGGGGAACGAGCATGGCATTCTTATGAACGCCTTCCTGAATGATTGCCCGGACAAACATGCCCGGAAGCAGAACATTTTTCGGGTTGGGAAATACCATGCGCAAAACAACCGATCCAGTCGTCGGATCGACCGTGATGTCGCGAAATTGGAGGTTTCCTTTCAATGGATATTCCGTGTCGTCGCTCATCATAAGCCGGACCTTTTGCTGATTCTTGTTGTATTGATCAATTTGTCCTTCCTGCAACAGGCGTTGCAGGCGAAGAATTTCAGATGTGGATTGGGTGACGTCCACATACATGGGGTCCATCTGCTGAATGGTCGCCAACGCCACGGGCTGGTGGGCTGTTACCAGCGCTCCCACTGTAACGCTGGATTTCCCGATGCGGCCCGAGATAGGTGCGGTAATGGTCGTGTATTTCAGGTTGATCCGTGCCGCCTGTACCTCTGCCTGAACTGACTTCAATGCGGCTGATGTATCGTCGTAATCCTGTTGGCTGACTGCTTTGTCAGAAAGCAGTTCCTTGAGTCTTTTCTCCTTGAGTTGAAGCGTGGAGAGCTGCGCCTCGGACCGGTCAAGCGCCGCCTGATAGAGGGCGGGATCGATTTGGAAAAGAACCTGGCCGGAACGGACATCAGCGCCTTCCGTGAACAGTCTCTTTTGTATAATACCATTTACTTGAGGGCGCACTTCGGCGACCAAATAGGCTGCTGTCCGACCCGGCAATTCAGTGGTCAATGTCACCGGCTTTGGCTCTATCGTTACAACGGCAACTTCGGGCAAGGGCGGCGGGCCTCCCGCGTTCTGTTGATTACACCCTCCGAACATCAATCCTGTGGCCAGAATAACTGCGGCGGCTATCAAACCGACTCTGTAAGTTTTATTCATTTAACACCTCTGATTAATTTTAAAATTCAAATGGATGTTTGTTCCTTGTTTAGTCAGAAATTCAATTATCTACCATAATTCCTGGCATTACCTCTTAATTGCATCCCAGCAGGCTTCTGTAATTCGGCGGATCAGGGATTCGTCCAGGACCACAAAACCAAGAGTATGGTCACGTATCGCATAAATCATGGGACCGATCGCCAGGGAAGAAAGAACGCTCACAGGTAAATCTTTTAATATCAGCTTTGAGATCCCTTCGTCGAAGATTTCCTGGAGTGCATCACGTTTACCCTGATCGGTTTTTTTGCCCGAAAGTTTGTCGCGGCGTTTGGAGATTCCGTAGGGGGAATTGAAAAACTGTTCTATGTAACGGAAATGAAGCGGGTTCGTTAAAAAATACAGGCAAAGCACACCGAAGACATAAAAAAATTGTTTTTTTATCGGCTTCCTCTCAGGATAATTGGACAACAGAACCTCCATTAACCTGTCTTCAATTTCCTGAAACAACTCGTTGATGAGCACGTCCTTGTTTTCGAAATACCGATAGATTGTGCCGGCGGCAACATGGGCTTTGCCGGCAATTGCAGACATGGGAGCATCGTGAAAACCCCGTTCGGCGATGAGCTCCAATGCCGCCTGCACGATGTCAGTACGTTTATCTGAATTGATCATCAATCTGTTCCTCTTTGATCATGAATGAACATTCATTCATTAAAAACAAGAGGTACCTACATCACTGGAACAGAGCTGTCAAGGATTTTTGTGCAGACGTTTTAAGTTGCCGAAGAATCTGGGTATTCCGTTTAGAAGAAAGGGAACAAAGTGAAAGATTCAATGAATTAATTGACGGAAGTATTTGAACATTTATGTTCTGCCTTGCACCTTTTCCAGTTCCTCCGGCGTATTCAGATTCTGAAAAAGACTGCCGTCTTCATTAAAGGGACGAATTTGTTCTTCGCTGATTGGCAGAACCTGCATGTCCCGATAAAATCCTGTGATCTTGAGCTTGTCCATCAACAGAAGCCTTTTAATTGACGGAAGACAATTGCGTGAATAAACCGCGTGCAGAGGCTGGTAGCCTTCGGCTGTTTCCGGGACGATCACATCGCATTTTCCATTTTGTGCAAGGAGATAGTCGACGAAGTCTTTCTTCAAGAAAGGCATGTCGCAGGGGCAGACAAAAGCGTAATCATTTTTTGCATAAAACAAACCGGTATAGATTCCTCCGAGCGGACCTTTCCCCCTGTAAATGTCCGTGGCAATAGCGGCATCGGTAAATTCGATATAGGAAAGAGGGTCATTGGTGACGATAATAATATCGGTAAAGATTTGTCGATAGAGGTTCAGGGTTTTGTCAATCAGTCGCTCGCCGTTAATGCTCAGAAACGATTTATTCTGTCCCATCCGCGTGTTTTTTCCGCCGGCGAGAATAATTCCGCTCGCGTTCATTTTTTTATCTCCCATCATTTTGCGCCCCGGTTTTTACAGATGTCCTCTACCACAAAACGGTCAATTGTCGATGATGAAATTTTATAACAAAATTGAAGACATTTTTATTGACTCTTGAAATGTAAACCTATATGAGCTCAACATTGAAATATTTACTAATTCTTCGGGGAGGTACTGCATGAGCTCTGATGATAAGGTTTTTGGCATGCCTGCCGCAAGCGGCAGATGGATTTTTGTGGTTCTGGGGTTGATTATGTGCGTGTGTCTAGGGGCGGTTTACGCCTACAGTATTTTCCTCGCGCCGGTAAGAAAAGCCTTTAACGTTTCCGCATCTATGGCGAACCTGCCTTTTATGGTTTTTCTGGCGTTTTTTGCCGTTACCATGTTTTTCGGCGGGCGCGTGATGGAAAAATTGGGGCCGCGCAGGCTTGGAATCATTGGCGGTATTATTGTTGGATTAGGTTGGCTTTTATCCAGTTTTACGCCGAATATCTGGGTGCTGACATTGACCTATGGTGTGATTGCTGGATCGGGCGTTGGCCTCGTCTATGGCTGTCCTGTGGCCATGGGCGCAAAGTGGTTCCCGGATAAAAAAGGACTGGCTGTCGGATTGACGCTGGCCGGTTTCGGCGGGTCCGCTCTGATCACGGGCAAACTGGCCTCTGTCTTGATTCCTTCTGTGGGATTGTCGAACACCTTCCTGTATTTCGGTATTGCATTCGGAATTATTCTGGTTGTTCTGAGTCTTCCTTTCAAGTTCCCCGCAACCGGCTGGTTTCCGGCAGGTTGGAAGTCTGCCGCAGGAGCAGTTGTAGCAAATGATTTCACTCCCGGAGAAATGGTGAAAACGTCGACATTTTGGGGACTGTTTTTCTGCTTTCTGATCGGGTCGATTGCCGGACTGATGGCTATCGGTATTTCCAAACCAGTCGGGAAGGAAATTATCAATATACTTGACGCAACGGCAGCGACGCTCGTCGGCGTATTCGCGATTTTCAATGCGTTGGGACGTCCTCTCTTTGGTTTCTTGACGGACAAAATCGCGCCCCGCAATGCCACCATCCTTAACTTGATCCTGATCCTTGTTGTATCGGTTATTATGATCGTGGCCAAGGCAGGGGACACATTGCTTTATACGCTCAGCTTCATCGGCTTCTGGCTGTGCCTCGGCGGCTGGCTGGCTATCGCTCCTACGGCCACGGCGACGTTCTTCGGTATGAAAAATTATGCGCGCAACTACGGCGTAGTCTTTTTTGCATACGGCGTGGGCGCTATCATCGGCGGCATTATCTCCGGTCAGGCCAAGGACGTCTTTGGAACGTATACCTATGCATTTTATCCCACGGCCGTACTGGCGGTTGTCGGCATGGTGATGGCGTTTGTTCTGCTTAAAGCGCCCCAAAAAGCCTGACGCAGCAGAAGACCATAGTGAAGGATCCTGGCAGGAAGACCTCCCCCGTGTAGCTGACGAGGGAGGTCTTTTCATGTGGACTCAGCGGATGATCTTATGATCAATGGCAACGGACCTGGCGCCGTCCTGTTCCACCATGGAATGGCTGTCGCCTTTGCCCCGGAATCGTTTGACGTTCAGCATAAAGATTTCCAGCTTGGAAAGCACGTTGGGGGGCAGAAGGTTGCCGTCGATTTCAATAGAGATGGCCGGATACTTTCTTTCTCTCGCCCAGGGGGTGAAAAGTCCCTCGATCACGCGGCCGATCAGACAGGCAAATGGCGAGATGTTGACAATGCCCGAATAGCCGTCCATCATCGCGGTCGCCGCAACGCCGCTGGAGACGCTGATTTCGGAATGCAACTCCAGGCCGACGAAATGTTTTTCAGTGTTTTTCATAATTTCCTGCATATCATGTGGTGTATGAGGAACGAGGCCGGTTGTACTCAATGTATTACGGATATTTTTTTCAACATTTTTTTTATACGCATGTTCAATCTTCCAGTTGATGATATCCCGAAATTCACGGGTGAATATGCGCCGGTACCACGGTGCCAGATTCAGTTTCTTTTTGAGTTCGTAATGCCGGACAAAGTCGCAATAGTAAAACCATTCGGCGACACTGGATACTTTGCCAACGATGCCGTGCTTGCTGAATTGCTGAATCAATTCATCAACGGCGAAATCATCACGCCGGACGTAGATTTCTCCCACAATCAGCACTTTCGGGCAATCGTTCATTTTCCGGGCCAGCGGAATTTGAGAAATCGTGCCGGCAATGTCTTTCAATTCGGGAAGGACTCTGGTGATATCCTTTTCGGCGACGCCGAGCATCTTCTGCCAGATCTGATCATACATTTTTATGGCCTCAATCGGATCGGCCGCGCATGTTCTGAGGGATGTTTCAACATCTTTCATATAGTCGCCGATAACAACCGACCACCAGGCATATTTGGTGAATTGAGGTCCCAGTTCGGTGTAGGAGTTGTCCGAATCCATCGTGAAGACCACCACATTTTCGAGGCGCAAATCCTTGAAAAGGTTTTCGTAGAAGACAAAGTACTGGCCGGTCCGGCAGGGTCCCGTTGTTGTGGGTACGAACAGAATATAGATTTCATCCTTACGATATTTCTCGGAAGATAAATATTTGAGAGCGCTGCCCAGAACGAGATGCGACGGCAGACATTCCTTGCCGGAAGCGTGATTGCGCGCCATTTGCAGTGTATAGATATCCGGCACGGGCATGGTTTCCGCGTTGATACCCAGTCCGCGAATCGTTGCGCCGACCAGTTCCGCCGAGAGTCTGCCCATGTTGGATAAGAGCAGTTTAATGCGCGGATTGTTTTTAATCGGTATCTTTTCGCCGGTGATGTCATTTTTGATGTGGATGACTTCACCCGGATTGTTAATAAAACGCAAACCATTATCATACCGTTCTTCACGGATATTCGTGAGCTTGGAGCGATATCCTTCAATAATGTCCAGAAACGCCTCGATGCGCGTATCAACACCGGCGTCGGCGGTATGCGAATCCAGCTCCAGGATCAGGAACGGTTTGGTGCCCATGATCCACTTCAAATAATGCAGCATGAAGGAATCGGGCGCGCAGGAAAAATTGGAAATATAGGTGAGAAAGATGTTGTCCTCGTTTTTCAAAAGAGTGCCGACTTTCATATCCTGCTGGCCGTAATACCAGTACATGTTGGGATATATGGACTGATCCTCGAAGGGAAGAATATCGAACGGGATGACCGAATAACCGCGGGAGGTGTATTTCCGGGGGATGCCCATGTTGGCGTCGGCGGTAAAAGAATTATAGGGACGTCCCAGAATCGCAATTACCGATCGTTTGGCCTGACGAGCCGCGTCAAGCGCCTGTTTACCCAATTCAGAAAAACGGGCGAAACATTCCATTTGTTTTTCGTAAGCGATGTTAAAGGCTGTTTTGGCCTCACTTTCAGGAAATCCCAGCGTTGCGGCCATTGCGATGAAAGATTCGGAGGCTTTTTCAATGCCGTACATGAAGCTGACCACCGGCGCTAAATATTTTTCGTCCGGAATTTCCGGGAAAGCTTTTTTGATGTAATAAGGCAGGCTTTGCGTGATGGGGCAGAAATTGGCCGGCGCAATCGTTTCATAACTTTCCATATCTCGAAAGTGGGGCAGAAAGATATAATCGATTTTGCGGTTAAAAATATCCTGGACGGCCCCGTGTGCGATTTCGGCCGGGAAGCAGTAGCTGCTTTCCACGCGTGCGAACATCCGGAAATGTCTTTGCGCCGGAGCCTGATTCGTTTTTCTGACACTCACTCCTCACGGCACATCCAGCAACGCCTTTTCGCCGCAGAGGTAACCGAGAAGCAATTCATCCTGCGCAATTAATTGATATTGATAAGAACTTGACAACAGAACGCACGTTCTACTATGGTCTTGCTCCATCACAATAGCCTCATCCCAAATTTGAATCGGGCAAGACATGACATTAACGGCGAAGGAATACCGCCCCCGGCGGCCGCAGGACTCA
>Ga0255346_1005718_pt1 | contig 12630 bp, 8 predicted proteins | sample wastewater_treat_FD_194410 | JGI IMG/M metagenome (GOLD analysis project Ga0255346, IMG submission 194410) | Wastewater microbial communities from Lulu Island WWTP, Vancouver, Canada - plant22 | ecosystem: Engineered > WWTP > Wastewater > Unclassified | place: Canada: Vancouver, British Columbia... | reverse complement strand
TCCATGGTTTCTATAATTCTTTCAGACCTCATTCTCACAATAATGGTCTTTCCCCAGACCTTGCTGAAGTGAATTTTTTGTGAATTTTGCTTCTTTTACTTGTCCACTTTATTGACTATGGTCCACTTTGTTTTTGCGGGATTCAAGCGTTCACGGGAATTTTATTACTTCTTGTTGTCGAATACTGTTACGTCGTTGATCACTACCTTGGTATCGATGTCAGGTGTTCCGAGTACTGTTGAGATAATTGCTGCCATGTCCTTTACTGCTGATACGATAAGTGTGTTTGCATCCATAATATCACCTCCTTTTCAGATTTTTTCTTCAGCTTACCAGCTTATACTTACATCAATTGTCGGCATATCCGTTCGCCCCCTTTCAGTCGTTGTTGTTTATGAGCTTCGCCACTGCTCCGACGAGACTTGCTGTTGCTGTGATTATAGCGATAATGTCCTTTGGATTCATAAATTTTACCTCCTTGATTTTACGTGTCAGTGTTTGTGATGTGGGTTTACCAGCTTACGCTTACGCTGATTGTCGGCATACTGCTCACCGTCCTTTCACCATATAAGAGTGTGGTTTCTTTCGGGATTCAAGTGATCCGAAAAAATTTTTTTCGTGATCTCTTGTCTTGCCCTTTCACTATATAAGAGTGTGGTTTCTTTTGGGATTCAAGTGATCCGAAAAAATTTTTTTCGTGATCCCTTGTCTTGCCCTTTCACTATATAAGAGTGTGGTTTCTTTCGGGATTCAAGTGATCCGAAAAATTTTTTTCGTGATCTCTTGTCTTGCCCTTTCACTATATAAGAGCGTGGTTCTTTTCGGGATTCAAGTGATCCGGAAAATTTTTTTCGTGATCCCTTGTCTTGCCCTTTCACTATATAAGAGTGTGGTTTCTTTCGGGATTCAAGTGATAACCGAACAATTTCTGCTTCTGCTGATATAGAATGCATTTCCTGCCTGCACAGGAGTATAAAAATGTGTACATTATACTCAGAGGCTATCAAAAATGTACATTTTGTTACCAAATTATCAAACTTTTCGCATATTTCTTGACATATTTCCGATGAGTGGATATAATATAACTTTTAAATGCAAATATTTTTTCAGGAGGTACTATTATGAAAATCAAAAATTTTGTCAGGAGATCTGCTGCCGCAAGTGTTTCACTATGTATGCTCGGCGGTGCTATGGGCTTTAACGCCTTTGCTCCCGAGATATGCTCTATCGTTGCTCACGCTGAGGAGACTGAAAAAGAAAAATGCTACTCTTTCAACGAGGAAACCGGTGAACTCACTTTAAAAGGCAACGTTGATCGTCTGGAGATAAATTTAGATTTTGCTTTCGACACAGATAAAGTAAAGAGCATCACCGCAGAAGAAGGAACTGTTCTCACAGGTTCGTCCGGATCCATGCTGATCGATTATACAAACTGCGAAAAGATAGACCTTAGAAATGCTGATTTCAGTCAGCTCACTTCTTTGGAATACCTTTTTTCAAACTGTAAAAGCTTAAAATCAGTCGATCTCAGCGGATGTGATCTGAACACGATCACCAATATGAGTAATATGTTCGATGGATGTGAAAATTTAACATCTGTAAATTTAACCGGTATTAAGAGCAGTAACGTTACTACTATGAATAGAATGTTCAGAGGATGCTCAAAACTGAAAAGCGTTGATATCAGCAGCTTAGCTAATGATAAAGTTGTTGATATGTCAGTTATGTTTGATATGTGCAGCGAACTGGAATCTATTGATCTCAGCAGCTTCAGTTTTGAAAACCTTGAAAATATTTCCATGTTTTGCAGCGGATGTACAAATCTGAGATCCGTTGACATGAGCGGTGCAAAAAAATTTGAAGTAAAATCATTAGGTTATACTTTTACAAAGTGCGAGAATCTCACAGAGATAAAGCTTGGCGAAGGCATAAAGGAAATCTCTTACGATTTCGGACTGAATAACGGCGAAGGCTGGGTAAATATCAACGATCCTGAAACACTTCTTGGTTCTCAAGCAGCTTTCGCAGTTTTTGAAAATAAGGGAACAAACACCTATATGCGCTGCGACACTTATGCTGATATCGACAAGCCCGATACACCTTGCTTCTCTTTCAATAAGGAAACAGGCGAACTGGTTTTAAAAGGTCAGGTTTACAGAAGTGACCTTGTCAATTTTGAATTCAAAGATAAGGTAAAAAAGATCACCGCCGAAGAAGGAACTGTATTCTCTGTATCATGCAGCAATATGTTCAGAGATTACAAAAACTGCGAAACGATGGATCTTTCAAATGTTGACACATCAAAAGTCAACTCCATGGAGGCTATGTTTATATTCTGTGGTAATCTTACAACGCTCGACCTCAGCGGCTGGGACACAAGCAAAGTTACTGATATGAGCTTTATGTTCAATGATTGCAGCAAACTTGAGACTCTTGACCTGAGCAGCTTTGATACCGGCAATCTTGTTGATATGTGTTATATGTTCGCCGGATGCTATGATCTGAGCTCCTTAGATCTCAGCAGCTTCAATACTTCAAAAGTCACTGCAATGAATACTGCATTCTGTCTCTGCAAGAGCTTAAAATCTCTCGACCTCAGCCATTTTGATACTTCAAACGTAACAAATATGTCTTCATTATTCAAAGGCTGTTCAAGTCTGGAATCTGTCGATCTCAGCGGTTGGAACACCGAAAAAGTCCAGTTTATGTTTTATATGTTCGCATACTGCAATAGCTTGAAAAATCTTGACCTCAGCAGCTTCAAAACTAACAGTGACACTGATATCATGGAAATATTCGCAGACTGTACCGCCCTTGAATCCGTTGATATGAGCGGTATGTCCCTTACCATTAACGAAGAAGAGATACGCCGTCATGAAGACGAGATAATCGGTGATACGGTCAATATCTTCAACAATTGCAATGCTCTCAAAGAGATCAGGGTCGGCAGCGCAGCTGTAGAGATCTCGGACTATTTCGCCCTTCCTAATGCAGGCGGCTGGGCAAATGCCAAGGATAAGACAAAGGTCATCAGCGGCACAGGCAAGAATGCTGTTTTCAAGAACGAAGGCGCTAACACTTATGTACGTCTTGCTTCAGATGAGAAAAACACCACTCTCTGCGGCGATGCTAACTGTGACGGAATAGTCGATCTTTCAGATGCTGTCATCATCATGCAGGCACAGTCAAATCCCGCTAAATTCGGTGAAAACGGCTCTGATCCCACACATATGACTGCTCAGGGCGTAATAAACGGTGATGTTTCAGGAAATGGTGACGGCATCACAAGCAAGGACGCTCTCACTATCCAGAAGTATCTGCTTGGCCTCATCTCCTCACTTCCCGAATCAAATTAAATCTGCTTCTGATAAAAAAGGGCTGAACACTAACTGCTGTACTCATATAAAAGCTTTATACGCATTTATCGGAGAAGATCCTTCTTCAAAATGTCTACCTTGATAATACATATAAAACTTCTATATAAGTACCGCAGTTATGGTGTTCAGCCCTTTCTGTATCTTTATGAAGTTCCGGAGGTATCCTCTGTTTCCTGTTCGTCGTCCTTATATTGCAGCACTCCGTCAGTCAGCCTGCCTATTATGTCAAGCACCGATTTTATGCCGTTGTCGCAGTATTTGAAATAGGTATAGTATCCGCCGTAGATCAGATATGTCAGCATCATGCGGTCTTCCATGCTCTGCTTATGGTCGGGATAGGCACGGCTTATAATGCCGTTGAGTCCGTCTTCAAGCAGCTTCACGAAACTGCTGCTCCTGCTGCCCTCAAAGAGAATCTTTATCAGCCGCTCATTGGCCACGAATGCCTCGCTGAGTTCCGCTATGAATGTCCTTGTACTGCTGAATACTGCCTCGGGATGCTGTATGCTGTGCAGACAGGAATCCACCACATCCCGTTCAAGACTCTCCGAAAGCTCGTATATGTCGTGATAATGCAGATAAAATGTTGCTTTGTTTATCTCTGCCTTTTCGGAAAGTTCCTTGGCCGTTATTTTCTCCAGCGGCTTTTTCGCCCTCAGTTCAAGGAAAGCGTTGATGATACTGCGTTTGGTTTTTTCTGTGCGAAGGTCCATACTCCTTCTCCTTTTTCGACTATTTTTGACAAGTGTCTATTATGCGACTATCGTAAAAAAATGTATGTTGTAAAACATCCGATCCTGCGATATAATTATTTATAGAAACATTATGACAGCTTCTTTTTCCCTCTCTTATTATATAGTATCAATAGACAGCTGTCAATAAAAGGAGTGACATTATGGATATCTACGGATTCTACAAAGGCGAATCCTTTGAGGTTTATGAGTATTTAGGCGCTCATCTCACCGCAAAGGGTACGGTCTTCCGCACTTACGCTCCCAACGCTTCAAAGGTATCGGTAATAGGCGACCATACCAAATGGGAGGAAGTTCCTATGGACGCTGTGCTTGACGGCAATTTCTATGAAACAGTATGCCCCGAAGCTGAGGAGGGTATGCGCTACAAGTACAGGATCTACGACAGAAACGGCAATTTCATCGACCACTGCGACCCTTACGGCTTCGGAATGGAAGTGCGCCCCGGTACCTGTTCTGTTATCCGCAGTATCGAAAGCTACCGTTTCAGCGACAGTTCATGGCTTAACAAGCGGTCGGACTGCCGTGACAGGGCGCTCAATATCTACGAAGTCCATCTCGGTTCATGGAGGAGAAAAGCCGCTCCACAGGCCGAACTTGAAGAAGGCGCAAGCGGCGAGGAGATAATTGCCAATGAAGGCTGGTACTCTTACGCCGAGATCGCCGATGAACTTATCGCTTACGTCAAGGAGTACGGCTACAATTATATCGAGTTTATGCCCCTGAACGAGCATCCCTGTGACGAATCATGGGGATATCAGAGCACCGGCTTCTTCTCCCCTACTTCACGCTACGGCACTCCGGCTGAACTGATGGAACTTGTGGATAAGTGCCACAAAGCCGGTATCGGCGTTATCATCGACTTCGTACCCGTTCATTTTGCCGTTGACCACTATGCCCTCACCGAATACGACGGTACCCGGCTTTATGAATTTCCCGACGACGAAGCCGCATACAACGAATGGGGAAGCCGCAACTTCATGCATTCCAAAGGCGAAGTGCGCTCGTTTATCCAGTCGGCGGCCAATTACTGGCTCAGCGTTTACCATTTCGACGGTCTCCGCATGGACGCAATCCGCAACATGATATACTGGAACGGTCAGGAATACCGTGGTGAGAACCGCACAGCTATCGACTTTATCAAGTCCATGAACAGCGGACTGAAGGCTCGTCATCCCTCCGCTATCATTGCGGCTGAGGACTCATCCTCCTACCCGAAAGTGACCGCTCCCGTATTCGACGGCGGTCTCGGATTCGACTACAAATGGGACCTTGGCTGGATGCACGACACCCTTGAATATTTCCAGAGCGCTCCAATGTACCGCACAAGGGACTACCACAAGCTGACCTTCTCCATGCTCTATTTCTATAATGAGCATTTCATACTCCCACTCTCTCACGATGAGGTAGTTCACGGCAAAGCTACCATATCACAGAAGATGAACGGCCAGTACCCCGATAAATTTCCGCAGGCAAGGGCGCTTTATATGTACATGATCGCTCACCCCGGAAAGAAGCTCAACTTCATGGGCAACGAATTCGCTCAGCTTCGTGAATGGGACGAGAAGCGTGAACAGGACTGGGATATGCTGAAATATCCCATCCACGACTCATTCCGTGAGTATATCAGGGAACTGAACCGCATTTACCTCACGCACACCGCTCTCCATTACGACTACGATCCCACCAATTTCGCATGGGAGGACTGCCGTTCCGCTGACCGCTGTATCTACGCTATAAGGCGAAAAAGTGCAGACGGCGATATCCTCGCTGTCCTCAACTTCTCCGACTGGTATCAGGCCGACTACAGCGTTGAGATCGGCGACGGATATGAGGTGACGCTGCTTCTCGATTCCGATAATCAGAAGTACAGCGGCAGGACTCCCGACGGTGCATCACGCTATTCCTACTCCGGAAGAAAGATGAAGCTGGACATTCCTCCGTTCAGCGGCATGATGTTTCTCATTTCAGAGAAATAATTAGCTGAATAACTCTCCTGTTATCACATATTTTCTTAATTAATATTAATTTAAGTTCCGTTTGTGCATGACCAACAATGAAAGCTTGCTGTTCATTGTGTATATGACTAAATATTATGTACAAATTACTAAAATAATAGCTTTACTCTTGATTTTTAAGCTTAAATAAGCTATAATTAAGTTGCAAACATATGTAATACTTTGGGAGGGTATTAAAAATGAGAACAAAACTTTTCAGAAAAGCAAGCGCTGCTGTTATGGCAGCAGCTATGGTGTTTAACGGCTCTGCTATCGGCATGGGCTCAGTTATCGCCGCAGACGCAAACAAATACGAATTTGAAGACGCTGAGTTCACAGGCGATGTCACTGTTGAAGAGGACGCTAACGCAAGCGGCGGCTCAATGCTCAAGATGACTGACAGCGGTACTATCACCCTTAAAGTCAACGTTGAGACAGCAGGCTCCTACAAACTCACTTTCTATGCTCTCGGTATCGGCGGCGACAAGCAGCAGAACCTCACTGTAAACGGTGATTCTCAGGGCGCTATCGGTATCCCTAAGAGCAGTGAATACGAGGAGATCTCAGTTCCTGCGATCATGCTCAAGGCAGGTGAGAATACTATCACCATCGAAAAGTCATGGGGCTGGTCACAGTTCGACTATATGACGGTTACTTCTATGGCAGATGCAAAGATTACAGCTACTCAGACAAAGCCAAGCGATCAGCTGGCTACTGTTGAAACACAGAGCCTCATGGCTTATCTCGCTGAAGTTTACGGCAAAAATATAATCTCAGGCCAGCAGGAGATCTACAGCGGCGGCCCTCACGGTCTGGAAACAGAATTCGAGTACCTCAACGATCTCACAGGTCACTACCCTGCTATCAGAGGCTTCGATTACGGCAACTTCTGCTGCCCTGCTTTCGGAAGCGATGACGGTTCCACAAAGCGTGTCATCGACTGGGTAAAGAACAGAAACGGTATCGCTACTGCTTCTTTCCACCTCAACGTACCTAAGGATTTCGAGAATTTCAAACTTGGTTCAAAGATAGACTGGTCAAATACTACTTACACAGCCAAGGATACAGACTTCTCTCCTTCCAAGGCTGCTACAGAAGGCACTAAGGAAAACGAATACTACATGACCGCACTCAAGACCCTTGCTGCTGAGTTCAACAAGCTTGAGGCAGAGGGCATCCCTGTTATCTGGAGACCTCTCCACGAAGCTGAAGGCGGCGGCGGTGAGACAGGTTCATGGTTCTGGTGGGGCAGAGAAGGCAGCGCAGCTTACAAGCAGCTCTGGATCTATACCTACAAGGTGCTCACAGAAGACCTCAACTGCCACAACCTTATCTGGGAGTGGAACAGCTATAACTTCGCTACTTCCGAAAACTGGTACCCCGGCGATGACTATGTAGATATCATCGGCTACGATAAGTACAGCTGCACAGACTGGTCTACAGGCAGCGCAAGACTCTACCACAACGACAGCCCGTTCACTTCTACTTTCTACGGTATCATGGATAAGTACAACGGCGCTAAGATGGTTTCAATGGCTGAGAACGACAGCTTCTCAAATCCTCAGAAAATGCAGGATGAGGGCGCTGGCTGGCTCTACTTCTGTACATGGTATGACGGCGGTTCTATGGATACAAACTTCCTTTCCGAGCCTACTTTCAATACCAAGGAAGATACTATCGCTATGTATCAGAGCGATTACTGCATCACTCTGGACGAGCTTCCTGAGAATCTCTACAGCAGAAGCGATGTAACTCCTCCCGATCCATCAAAGACAACTCCTAAGACTACTACAGCTACTACAACTACAGCCCCGAGAGTAACTACTACCACTGAGGCTGATCCCAACAAAAGCTTTGCAAAGCTTAGCAATGCTGAAGGAAACGTTAATATCAAGTTCCCTGAGGCTTCTCAGAATGTTTACCTGAGAATTAATCTCCCCGATGACTGCACTTACGCTAACGGTGGTCTCGGTGTAAGCATCCCTGTTGACGGCAAGTACTACTGGGCTAACGTAAAGTGGGAAGCTACTGCAAGCGGCGATGTAAAGGTTGACCTTATCGACAATCTCCTCAATGTAACTCTCGGCACTGACGCTGTTGAGGACGAGGATATAACTCTCGGCACTGACGCTGTTGAGGACGAGGATATCATAGCTGCTGTCAAGGAAGCTCTCGTTAAGCAGACTGACTTCCAGGGACAGGTCTGGTACGCTGCAAACGGCGCTGACGCTCTCGATTCAACTGACGGAGTTTATATCTCCGCTGCATACATCAAGAAGGGCGAGGATGCTGAAACTACTACAACTACAGTTACGACCACAACTACTGCTATAACCGAGGAGAACAATGACATTGTCTACGGCGACGCTAACTGCGACGGCACTGTTGATGTATCCGACGCTGTACTCATCATGCAGACTCTGTCCAATCCTTCAAAGTATAAGCTGACTGAACAGGGCAGAGCAAACGCTGACTGCTCAGGCAAGGGCGACGGTGTAACAAACGGCGATGCTCTGGCTATACAGAAGTTCAAGCTCAAACTCATCGACAAGCTCCCAGAGGCCGAGTAATTATAATATCCCTCTGAGTGTGAGAATTTCTGAACTTTATGTGGGTTATTGAGGGAAACCCTTTTGAAAAAGGGTTCTCCCTCAATGCTCACGTTTCTTAACGAAGAAAGAACAATATCAAACTGAATAGGAACAATAAATCCCGATACCAAACGAGTTGGGATTTATATTTTTTCTAACCATAGATTGCGTGTTTAAGTCACGTTTCCAGCTCCACAATCCTCTGCTTAGAATAGACTTCTAAGCAGGGCTGATTATCTATATCGCTGAATTAATAATCAATACTTTCCAATTCTTTCAGCCACATATTCGCGGAGGCATCACTTGGCATCCGCCAGTCGCCGCGGGGAGAAAGAGTAACAGTTCCGACTTTTGGTCCGTCAGGGAGGCAAGATCTCTTGAATTGCTGGTTGAAGAATCGTCGATAGAATATTTTAAGCCATTTCATTATCACTTCCTTGGGATAGGTGTCGGCGAATGAAAGGCAGGCGATACGGAATACCTTTGACGGAGAAAATCCATATCTCAGCATATAGTACATGAAGAAATCGTGAAGCTCATACGGTCCGACTATATCTTCAGTCTTCTGTGATATAGTACCGTTTTTCTCAGGTGGCAGAAGCTCGGGACTAACAGGAGTATCCAGTATATCGAACAAGATTTTTTTCAGCTCGCCCTCTGATATTTCAGCTTCATAGTTTACCAGCCAGCGCACAAGTGTTTTTGGAATGGACGAATTTACTGCATACATTGACATATGATCCCCATTATAGGTTGCCCAGCCGAGGGCAAGCTCTGATAGATCTCCTGTTCCGATGACGATACCGCCGAACTGATTAGCTTTATCCATTAACACTTGTGTTCGTTCCCGCGCCTGTGAGTTTTCGTATGTCACATCGTGAATGTCAGGTGACTGTCCTATATCAGAAAAATGCTGCATTACACTGCTGCATATATTTATTTCAATGAGCGTCGAACCATAAGCCTTTGCAAGCAAACAGGCGTTGTTATAGGTCCTGTCGGTAGTACCGAAGCATGGCATTGTTATAGTGTGGATACCTTTTCTGTCAAGTCCGAGCAAATCAAAAGCGTGTACTGCAACTATAAGTGCAAGAGTTGAATCCAGTCCTCCTGAAAGCCCGAGAACTGCTTTCTTGCAGCCAATGTGTCGCAGTCTTGTCATCAATCCCACAGCCTGCATTGTGAGTATTTCCTCACATCTGCTGTCAAGCTGCATTTTATCGGACGGTACAAACGGAGTTTGAGGAAAAACTCTGTCAAGGACTGTATTAGTAACATTCAGAGAAAAGTATGAAGTATAAATACTTGGCGAAGCTGAAAAAGTGTTCATTCTTCTACGCTCGTATGACAGCTTTTTTATATCAATGTCCGCAATTGTAAGTCCGTGTGAAAAAGTCTTTGATTCAGCAAGTACAGAACCATTCTCGGCAATAATATTAAGTCCTGCGAATATCATATCCTGCGTGGATTCGCCTATACCCGAATCGGCGTATGCATAAGTGCAGGAAAGAGAGCCCGAATGTGCTTTTACAAGGGTCCTTCGGTAATCAGCCTTTCCTATGACCTCATCGCTTGCAGAAAGATTGAAGATAAGGACCGCTCCCGAAGCTGCAAGATGTTCCGACGGCGGAGAACTCACCCACATATCCTCGCATATCTCGACACCAAATGTTAGCTCGGGAAGCTCCCTGCACATAAAAATGCTGTCTTCAAGGCGAACGGAATATTCTTCGTCAAGAGTAACATCTGCACAGAGGCTGTTATCGGCTGCAGTGAAATATCTCATTTCATAAAACTCGCTGTAATTTGGGATATTTTGCTTTGCAACTGCTCCGATAGCTTTGCCTTTGTTTACGATAACGGCACAGTTGTACAGCTTTCCGCAGACTGTAAGCGGCATTCCAATTATCGAAACAATATCCAGCTTTTCTGTCTCTTTTACTATCCTTACCAGTTCGCTTTTTGCCGAGCTTAAAAGTGCGTCCTGCAAAAACAGGTCTCCGCAGGTGTAGCCAGTTACTGACAGCTCAGGAAAGCATATTATCTTTACTCCCTTGCTGTGGGCTTCGGTGATGAGCTCAATGATCCTGTCTGCGTTGTACTGGCAGTCCGCAACCTTTATATCAGGCGTTGCGCAGGCAATTTTTATAAAACCGTCCTTCATAGTATCCCTCCTGAAACAAGAAAAAGGCACTGCCCAAAATGCAGCGCCTTTGCTTTTCAATAAGATTATTATAGACTCAAAATACTGATATGTCAAGAAAAATTTTCTTGACAAACGCAAAAGCGAGTGATATAATATTAGCAAAGCTAAGAAGCAACGGCGCTGAGTAATTCAGCGCCGTTTTTTGTTTGGAGGTGATATGATGTCACAGATAAGATACAAATGGACTGACGGCAATAACAAAGATTTTCAGAGGTTTTATCGATCCACCGAGGAATACTACAGCAGACTTGTAGGCGGAGTTCAAAATCGCCAAGGCTTTATTCCCTACAATATATCCGAAAGTATAGGCACTGTTCTCATAGCCTATGTTGATGATATTGCTGTTGGCTGTGCAGGACTGAAAAAATACTCGGAATCAGATGCGGAAATAAAGCGGGTATGGGTAGAACCGCAATACCGCAGACATCATATTGCTTCTGATATGATGAAAATGATAGAAGAAATGGCAAAGAAAATGCAATTTATACGGACTGTACTGCAAACTCGCAAATCAATGAGCGAGGCGATATCACTTTATGAAAAGCTTGGATATTACCGCATAAGAAATTATCCGCCATATGACAAGCTTGAAGGTGCGGTATGTTATGCGAAAGATCTGTAAAACAAGGGAGGTATCACTATGACTGCATTTGACAGGATTTGTTCGGGAATACCCGAAATGGACACCGCACTTGATAATATAAGGCTCGGCGACAATGTTGTGTGGAGAGTTTCCGAACTCTCGGAATTTAAGCTGTTTATGGAGCTCTATCTCAGGCAGGCTATCGCTGACGGAAGAAATATAATATATTTCCGCTTTGCAAGTCATGAGCCACTTGTAGAAAACTGCCCCGAGGTCAGGACCATAGAGGTGCCGCTTTCCCACAGATTTGAGACGTTCACTGTTGACATACACAACGAAATAGAAAAGGCAGGCAGGAACGCTTTCTACATATTTGACTGCCTTTCGGAATTGCAGGCAATGTGGGCGACAGACCTCATGATGGGCAACTTTTTCAGAGTTACCTGTCCGTTCCTGTTCATACTTGATACAGTTGCATTTTTCCCTATAATCAGAGGAAAGCACTCCGTCAACGCCATAAACAAGATTCTTGATACAACACAGCTTTTCCTTGATGTATATTCAGATAAAAAGAATGTGTATGTCCGTCCCGAAAAAGTCTGGAACCGAAATTCGGATACCATGTTCCTGCCACATACATTCGAGCCTGAGAGCGGACGTTTTCGTCCCATACTTGATGGTGTAAAATCAAGCCGTTTTTATCAGGTTCTCGGGAACGCACAGCGCTCCGCTGACGAACAGTACATGGACTCGTGGGACAGATTTTTTAACAAGGCAAAGATACTTCACGAAAACGGAATTGACATAGCCGAGCAGTGCAGTAATATGTGCAATATCATGATGACACGAGACTCGAAAATGCGTCAGATGGTCAAAAAACATTTCCGTCCTGAGGATTATTTCAGCGTCCGAGACCACATGATAGGCACGGGAATGATAGGCGGAAAAGCCTGCGGAATGCTGCTGGCGAGGGCTATTATCAGAAATAGCGAGCCTGTGATATAATCCCCTTAGAGTAGACAGAACAAAAAACACTAAGGAGGATATAGTATGCCAAGAAATGCAAAATTAACAGATGAAGAGAGAATGTCAGCGGTACAGGAATATTTGGACGGAAAAGGAAC
>Ga0255346_1005708_pt1 | contig 12642 bp, 12 predicted proteins | sample wastewater_treat_FD_194410 | JGI IMG/M metagenome (GOLD analysis project Ga0255346, IMG submission 194410) | Wastewater microbial communities from Lulu Island WWTP, Vancouver, Canada - plant22 | ecosystem: Engineered > WWTP > Wastewater > Unclassified | place: Canada: Vancouver, British Columbia... | reverse complement strand
GCTTATTGCTATTTTTATTGGCTTTTGTATTGCCTTTGGGCTAATAAATGATTTTTTGGGCTGGGTGCTCGGTCCATTACTGCGCTATCAGTAGAGTTAAATATATTTTGGGCCTTTAGCTCAGCTGGCTAGAGCGTCTGCTTTGCAAGCAGGAGGTCGAGGGTTCGAGTCCCTTAAGGTCCACCATATTGAATTAGTTGCCTCGTTCGGGGCTTCGCCCCTTGCTTCGGCGGGCAGATTTGCGAGCAAATTAAAGGGCTTTTTGAAATCAATTTCCAGCCGTCCCGCCGCAAGGCGGCGGTTCGAGCCGATTTTTTTGAGATAATTTTTCATTTCCGAAAAATTATCTTGCAAAGCGAGATTTTTGGCTTGGTTGGCCTCTAAAATCCAGTTTCTTGTGAGTTCGAGCCAATGATTTCCTTTTCGCTCAAAATCCGACAATTTTTCCTCTTTTGTTTTCTTTTCCGCCATTAGGGCGTTTTTTGTTTGCTGAAATTCCGCCAGTTCCAACGCTTCCGCTAAATACGCGTCTGTTAATCTTTCTAGTTTCGCTTTAATGGCGGAAATTTCTTTTTTGAGATTTTGAGCAAAAAGGTTTGATGTTTGGCGGTTCTCGTTTTCCCATATTTTCAGTTTATCCAAATATCTTTCCCGCCAAACATCGGGCAAAGAAACTTTTTGACAATTCTCTTTTACTTGCTCGGCGAGTTTTTCTTCCCGCAAAAAGCGAGATTGTGAGCAATTTTGCGTTTTGCTTTTATGAGTGCAACGATAATATACAAACTTTAATCCGCTTTTCTTGATGTGCCTTTCCGCAGTTATGGAACAGCCGCATTCCCCGCAAGTCGCAAAATTCAAAAACAAAAATTCCTTTTTCTCTTTCCGCTTTTTGCGGGGCTTGCCGTTGTCTTTCAACGCCTGTTGTATTTGGTCAAAAAGTTTCTTTGCAATCATTGGCTTATGGCTTCCCTGATGAAGTTCGCCGCGGTAAAGAAAATGCCCGTAGTAAAAAGGATTTTTCAAAATATGTTCAACCGACGACAAGGGCATTTTCTTTCCGCTTCTTGAGCCAACCAAGCCAAGAGAAAACATTTTGTCTTGAATTGCCGTGAGCGTATATTGTCCGGTGGCAAAAGCCCGCAAAACTTCCTTCACTTTGTTAAAAGTTTTTCTGTCGGGTTCAATAGTGCGAAGTCGTGGCTCGTTGAAATATCCGAGCGGGGCTTTTGCCGAAAGTTCACCTCGTCTGATTTTCTGCCTAATGCCTCGCAAAATGTTTTCTCTTAAATTGTCGGTGTAGTATTTGGCTTGTCCAAAAGCGACACTCAACATAAATTTTCCTTGCGGTGTCGCTTCAAACCAAAATGTCGGGAATTTTAGCGATCTGATTTTTCCGGTATCAACAAGATAAATCACACGCCCGCCGTCAACGCTGTTTCTCGCCAATCTGTCGGGATTCCACGCTAAAATTCCCTCGGCGTTTCCTTTTTCAATTTCCGAAAGCATTTGATTAAATATTTCTCGACCCGGCTCTTTGGCGGTTTTGCTCTCGGTATATTCGCGGACGATAAAAAGATTGTTTTGCTTGGCAAACTCTCTTAACTCCGCGAGCTGGGCCTCAATGGACAAAACTTGTCTTTCCTCGTCCTCGCTTGATTTTCGGCAGTAGATGAAATATTTAATCATAAATTTTTATTCCTTAATTGTAATTGAAAAAGGAAACGCACACCGACAATTTAATAAAATCTCGCTTTGCCTTTCGCCTTTGGCGAAAGAAAAAAATCGGCTCATTGCCCTTCGGGCAATACAAATTTCATTTGTGAACCGCCGCCTTGCGGCGGGACGGCTGGAAATTGATTTCAAAAAGCCCTTTAATTTGCTCGCAAATCTGCCCGCCGAAGCGAGGGGCGAAGCCCCGAGCGAGGCGACTAATTCAATATGGTGGTGTTTGTTGGACGAAATCCGAACTTTTTTTGACGAAAATCCGGACTGCGAATTTTGAACGCTCCGCCCCGCCGCCGCTCGTTTCTCTCGCTGTTCCGCAAAAAAGTTTTCTTCGCATTTTTTGATTTGGCGCGCGATTTCTTTTTCTTTTAAAAGGAAAAGAAAACTTTTTTGCGGGACTCTGCTCTGAACGAGCAGGGCGGCGGGGTTTCGCTTCGGCTCGGGCGAGGCGGAATTCCCCCCACACCCCCCTTCCGCCTCGCCCTCGCTTTGGACGCCGACGGAATTTGTATTTTGCTTTGCAAAATGCGCCGCAATAAAAAGAAGTGTTGCCCTTGCCCCAACCCACCCGTGCGCGGGCAACGACAAGGAACTCCCTAATTTCGTTTGACTAAATGCTAAAAATTTCATATACTAACTATTGATGATAAAGGTTTTATACTCTCACTAACTATCATAGTAAAACTATACGAATATGTCAAACGAAAAATCCACAATCGGCGAGAATATAAAGAAATACCGAAACAAGCTCGGTATTTCGCAAGATGTCTTATCAAAAAAGGCAAATTTGGCTTTCCATACTATCGCCAAAATTGAAGCAGGGGCGACGCCAAATCCGACTATTGATACTGTCAAAAAAATTGCGGACGCATTGGGCGTTTCGCTTGATGTTTTAATGAAGTAACTATGACTAAAATTATAAAATCAAATTCCGCGCTTGACGAACCGCTAGAAAAACGCGAGCTTGAAAAAGCCATTTCGGAAAAAGAGAAAAAACTTAATGATTTAATTGAGGAAATTGAGCAGCTCAAAATTGATTTAACTGCCGTAAAACAAGAATACGACGTGAAAGTCGGGCGACTTTATTTGAAGTTGGACGAGCTTGATTTAGAAATTTTGAAATTTAAGAAAATTGAAGATTTGATAAATAAGGGTTTTTCATTTGAAGAAGCTCAAAAAATAGTTGAGGAAACATTAAAGAAAAGACGAGAGCAAATTGAGGAAGAATATAAAAAATTAAATGAGGAAGAAAAAGAAATTGAAACACGCAAAGGTATTTCCGCGGAAGATAAGGAAGAATTAAAAAAACTATGGCGCAAACTCGCACATAAATATCACCCCGATAAAGTTGGCGGCAACGAAGAAATGATGAAAAAAATAAATAAAGCGTATGCAGAGGGCGATTTAGAAACACTGCGGGCCATTGATCAATCTGGAACCGGAAACGGCATAGAAGCACTGACTATTGAAGCATTAAAGAATAAACTGGCGGGGCTTGAATTATCAATCAAAAAAATTCATCAAGAATATGAATTACTCAAAAAATCAGAGTGGTTCATATTGAGGGAAAACATAGAAAAAGCGAAGAAACACAACCGCGATATTTTGAGCGAGCTTACTGATAAAGTTTTGTCTGATATTGCCAAAAAGGAAAATCAAGTTGACGAATTAAAGAAAAAATATGGACAAAGATAAACAAATTCAAAAAATAGCGAAATATTCTATTGATAAAATCGCCGCAAAATCAACCTTAGCAACACGCGGGTTGCGAGAACTTGGACTATTGAAAGACAAGAAGCATTTTACCATTATTTATACTTGCCAATTTTGCGGAAGATTAATCAATTATTCATCAACGCCTTGTGCTTTTTGCTGCAATTTTCCAAAAACAAAAAGAGAGGTAATTGTTGCACAAGCCCTCTCAAGCGAGAGTATGGAGATTGATTCGTTGTTGGCAGTTTCAAAGGCAGTTAAGGACGGAGAAGATTTAGAAATCGTCATAGCGAATTTAAGGGATATAATAGACGATGTTTTGGAAAATCCTTCAAAATTTAGTAACTATCCGGCATTATTTAAACTCACAGAATTTTATGTGAATAATCCGAATACTGTTACTAGAGCGGAAGAAATAAACAATAAAATTAAAATATTTTGTAATCATTGCAACAATGAGATTATTTTGGCAGATAAGCCATGTTTCTATTGCACGGTTGGAAAGAATGAAAATATAGAGAATAATCTTATGCCGTTGCAAAAAAATATAGTTGCCCTGAATGGTTTTTTATTGTTCGCAGAAAATTATTTAGATTTTTCAAATGATAAAGACTCCATGACAGAATTGATTTTTGTATCTGTCTATCTATTGAATCGCCTATTGGAAAAAGATGAATTGCCAGACAAAGATTTGAAAAAGTATTGGCGCGAACTTTTATTACGAAGCGAATACTTCGGAAGTGAAAAAACATTAGGTGCTGCAATCGAGATAGATGCTAACGCCAAACCCTCAATGGTTTTGGAATCAGCACAGGATAAAGTGAGCAGTGCAGCTTTAAATGAAATGATAAGATTGATAGAAAATATCATCTATCTTTTGAAAATTTAAGTATGGACAATAATAAACAAATTCAAAAAGTTTCTAAATTATCGCTTGAGAAGTTAAGCGAAGATTCAAAACTCGTAAAACGGGGTTTGAGGGATTTAAGTATATGGCCCAAAATTGAGGAACTTTTCGCGAAATTAAAAGCGGCATATGAAAATGGACAGATAGATGAATGCATGAAAATTGCGGAGGAAATATTGCAAACCGACTCAAACCATTTTTTCACACTTTGTTATTACGGCAGATGTTTATATCAAAAAGGCGAATATGAAAAATCATTAGAGTATTTAACCCGATGTCTTGATGAAGAAGAAAATTATTTTTTCTTATGGAAATTTAGGGGTGACTGTTATTACAAAATGAAAGATTATAAAAAGGCAATCACAGATTATAAAAAATCTCTTGAATTAGATCTTACAAATGGCGCGACATTGGACGATATAGCTCAATGTGCGTTTTTGCTTGGCGACTTCAAAACCGCTCATGATTTTATTGATGAGGCGATAAAAATTGAGAGTGAAAGTGATATGCCGATGATAAGAAAAGCACAATTTTTCGAGTTTCAACATAAAAATACAGAGGCCTTCAATCAATACAAGAGGACACTTGAAAAATTTCCGAAAAGTGAGTATGCGCAGAAAAAAGTAGTAGAATTATCAACATAAAATTATGTCAATTTCAGAAAAATTACAAACTAGTGCAGTCGCTACAATTACAGTTCTCACTGTTCCGATAATGTTACTGAATTTGCTCGGCGGGATTGGGTCTGGTATTTGGCTGGCAATTTTAGGCGAATGGGGAGAAATTTTTAGAGGTATTTTATTTATGGTAGTAGCTGGTTTTGCTATTTCTGTAGCATTGATGCCTTCTTTGCTTTTTGCCGCGCCTGCGGCAATGGCTATGGAACGCGGCAAAAAGCTCATTGGAGCATTGCTCGGCTCGCTTAGCGTACTTTATACCGTTGCTCTGATTACGATATGGTGCATTTGGGTGATGTGGCTTTTTGTCAGTTCTGCCAGCGAAAGCTCGCTTGTTCCTCTACTTGTTTGGTCGTATGGCGTTGCCCTCGGACCGTGGATGTGGCTCGCACAAAAAGATCAGCAAGGTGGAGGAAACGAATTTTCAACACTCACGACATTTTTTGCACAGGCGGCATATATCTTGGGAATGATAATGTTTTTCTTTGGCGCAACGCTCGGAGCAATAGCAATTCTCTTTGGAATAATTATGTTTGCGGGTGCAATTCTGCAAATGGTAATTGCTTTTGGCGGTGAAATGAAAAAATCATTTAGTAAAAAAGAAGTTAAAGAAGCATTTGAAATACTTGAAGAAGCTGGCAAGAAATTCGCATTTGCAAGTTACGGATTTGATTTGGTAAAAGCACACGCTGAAAAATCGATTCTTTCTGAAGCGAAGCAACTTACTAAATCTGTCCGAGGTGGAAAAGTCACAGTTAAAAAATATGTCTACTCTTTAATCACTTATATATCTGGCAACTTAATTTCTAGTGGGCAGTATCATATCTATCGTGGCGTGTTAAACCCTATGGGGCCCGGCGAGGATTTATTGAAAATTTTAGATTCAGGATTAGATGAACTTGTTGCAATGGGCGACATGAGCGAAGAAGAAGCCATGGAGCAAAAAGAGGTTGTTCGCAAAAATATTGAGGAAATGGGCTAAAAATGGAGATGAATAAAAAGAAAAACATTGCTTTAATTATCGCTGCCACCTTCTTGTTCGTGGCTTTGTTTGACGGTTGGCCTTACGGATTTTTTACACTTCTACGATTTGTAGTGTTTGCAAGTTCGGCATATGTTGCATACATGGCATATGAGGTTCAAAAAGAAAAATGGGTTTGGATTTTTGGATTTCTTGCGATTCTTTTCAATCCGTTTATTGTTATCCACCTCAATCGCGAAATTTGGAGTGTTCTTGATTTGATTGTTGGGATATTTATGATAATTTCGGTATTCGTGCTAAAGTTAGAACATAAACCAAACACGAATTGAAATTTTTAGGCGGCGCGCCAGCTAACGCTGGCACAAATTCCGTCGGCGTCCAAAGCGAGGGCGAGGCGGAAGGGGGGTGTGGGGGGAATTCCGCCTCGCCCGAGCCGAAGCGAAGCCCCGCCGCCCTGCTCGTTCAGAGCAGAGTCCCGCAAAAAAGTTTTCTTTTCCTTTTAGAAGAAAAAATCGGGCGCGCGCAAAATAAAAATTGCGAAGAAAACTTTTTTGCGGAACAGCGAGCAAAGCGAGCGGCGGCGGGGCGGAGCGAATTAGTCGGGATTTTGCTCAAAATGGGTTCTGACTTTTTCCAACAAACACCACTACATTGAACTAATTGCCTCACTCGGGGCTTTGCTTGATGTTTTAATGAAATAAAAATATGGCACTATTTAAAATCCACAATTCGGCAGTCAAAAAGATAGTCGCTCGCGAACTTGATTTGGAGCGAAACCTTCAAGAACTTTTTGAGAATAATTTGGAAGAAATTTTGGACATTATTTTTCTTGCTCATGAATACTCAACAAGTTTCGGTGGCAGAATTGATACGCTCGGTATAGATAAAAATGGCTCGCCCTGCATTATTGAATACAAGAAAAACCAAAATGACAACGTTATTAATCAAGGGCTTTCATATTTGCGCTGGCTTCTTGACCATAAGGCCGATTTTGAAATTTTATGCCAAAGCAAAAAAATGAGCATCGAGATTGACTGGGATTCACCTCGCGTCATCTGCATTGCTGGAAGTTATAATAAATTTGATCTTGATACTGCTGATATTCTGCCGATCAATGTTGAACTTTTACGATACCGAATTTATGACGATGAAATTTTATATCTTGAACCGGAAAATTATCAAAAAGTCAGAATATCCACCTCTGGCATAGTGAAAAAATCAAAACAAGGAAAAGAAAAAATGGAGCGTCTACAAAAAACTTACTCGGTAGATGACCACCTTGCTGGAATTGATAAGCAGACAGTTGTGCTTTTTCAAGCCTTGCGCGAAAAGATTCTTTCACTCGATGAAAGCATTATTGAGGAAGCAAAAGCAAAATATATCGCTTATAAAATATCAACAAACTTTACTGATATTGTCGTCGAGCAATGCGGCCTCAAAATTTTCCTCAATGTCAAAAGTGGACAGCTTAATGATCCGCAAAAGCTCGCGCGCGACTTAACGCAACCAAAACCCATTGGGCACTGGGGCAATGGCGATTACGAGGTGAAACTGAAGAAAGATAGCGAGCTTGAAGCGGTTTTTGCGCTTATTAAACAAAGCTACGATTTAAATAAATAAACACTTAGATTTTACTCAAAAAAGCTGGATTTCTTCCAGCAACACTAACCTTAATTTTTCTCTTTACTATTAAGCTTTTTTTAGCTATTCTTATGGATAGTAAATATTGTTATGATCCTCAATCCTAAATTACATGAACAGGCCTCTTTTACTTTAACTGCTAATGTTAACACTAAACAATTACTGCAGGTAATTTATCGCACTCAGCATGGTCAGGTTAAAGATACATCAGATCAGCCTAAAATTAAGGTTTCTAGCGTTATTTCCCGCATGGCCTTTTTTTATGAAAAAATTCGTAATGTGGTGGAATATAAAGAAGAATATTTGCTTCGGAAAGAGGCTATTAAGCGAATTTTGCGACGGGAGATTGTAATTGAAGGAGACACTAAAGAGTGCCAAGCGGCAGAAATTAGTGAGCATTTATTAACAGAATTAATTCGTGGCGGTTATTTGCCAAATAATCAACTGCCCATGACCCTTATTGATGAGGTGGCAGTTATTATTAAAAAATATTTGGTAATTAAAAACATTGCTGCCCCTAGTATAAGTAAAGAAATAAGCAAGGATTTAACTAAAAGAGATTTAAGGGAAATTAGAGACGAAATAGCCAATCATAATCAACTGATAGATTGGCTAATGGCAGTAGCAGCTAGTGAGATTGAAGCTCGTCTTTGTCAGGATCCAGTGCTGAATCAAGCCATTAAGAATCTTTATGAGTATCTATCGGCTAATATTCAATTGGTTGACCAGCAAGAATTAGCCAAGGACTTACCCATTCAAATTTATCTTTCAATTAACCGCAATTTTGCCAAGTTAGACGATGACATGTTATCTTTTATTTTGTTGAAATACTATATTGCTGGTTGGCAAAGTTTGCCGGAGAGCCGTTGGCCGGCAATAGCCAAAAATATTGAAAAAATTCGCCGGGCCATTAATAGTCAATTAAAGAATCCACTGGCCGAGCCACTTAATAAAATTACTAGTCGTTATGCTGTGGCAACCTCTGTTTTGTTAGAACTCTTGCGTCAAGATCCAATAGGGGTTTATACCAACCTTAAAACTGATCCTAAATCATTTCCTAGACAGATTAAGAAAATTTGTGAGAAAAAATACACAAAAGCTAAAAACTTATTGTGGCGAGCTGCTACCCGCAGTATTATCTATATTTTTATTACTAAAGGTATTTTAGTTGTTCTTTTAGAAGTTCCAGCTAATAAGTTGTTTGGAGCAGAGATTGAGCCATTGGCTTTATTATTTAATGCTCTTTTTCCTCCAGCCTTGCTGTTTTTCTCAGTTTTAGTCACCAAGGTGCCAGATGAAAGTAACACAGAAAGAATTATAAATTTAGTTAATGAATTATCTTTTGAAGAATATAAGCGGTCAGAACCCATCATATTAAGGATACCCCAAAGAAAGGCCAGTTTTCTCCGGCAGATTTTTAATTTCTTTTATGGGCTAACTTTTATTATAACGTTCGGTGCCATCATCTGGCTGTTATCTATATTCCATTTCACCTGGGTTAGCATCTTAATTTTTCTATTCTTTTTAGTGTTTGTCAGTTTTTTTATTATCCGTATTAAAAGAGCTACCAACGAACTTAGGGTTATAGAGGAAAAAGAAAGCCTGTGGCGCACCCTATTTGACCTTTTTAGTCTGCCAGTTATTTCGGTTGGTAAATATCTTAGTGAAAAGTTTAATAAAATTAACGTCTTTGCCTTTTTTCTAGACTTTATCATTGAAACTCCATTTAAGTTTCTGGTAAACATGGCTGAAGATTGGACTAATTATGTTAATGAACGTAAAAATCAAATAAGTTAAATTTATGGCTGAAGAAGATAATTTATCCATTGAAGATTTGTTAAATAATAAAGCATTGCAGCAGAAAGATTCACAAGCTGCTAAATTAGCGCGTCGCGAACAAGAATTACGCGAGCAAGCAATTGAGGATCAGGTGGCGGCCCAGGCGGCCCAGGCCGGCTTGTTATATGTTGATTTAGTTAATTTCCCTATAAGTCCTGAAGCGATTGTTCTGTTGAATCAAGACGAAGCAGAAGAATTGCAAGCGGTCTGTTTTTACTACGAAGGAGGTAATATTAGGGTTGGCACGACTAACCCTAGCGATCATCTCACCAGGAAGATAAAAGAATTAGAAAATAAGCACCATGTTAAAAGTAAGCTTTACTTAATTTCTCCACGTAGCTTGAAGTATGGTCTCAAAGTTTATGATACTCTGCCTAAAATTAAACGACTTGAGGGAGTAGAAATTAGCCCAACAGATTTAGTACGCTATCAGGAAGAATTAAATGATTTTCAGACGCTTAATAATAGATTACAAGAAGTTAACGTAAGCCAGATTATGACTTTAATTATTGCTGCTGCCTTAAAGACAGTTAGTAGTGATGTTCATATTGAGGCTGAAGAAACCGAAATAGCGGTTAGAATGAGAGTAGACGGGGTTTTACAACATGTAGCTTCTATTCCTAAGAATCAATGGAAAAAAGTTTTATCTCGGCTAAAAGTGTTAGCTAGGGTAAAACTAAACATAGAAGACAAACCGCAAGATGGTCGTTTTGATATCTTTCTTCCTAAAGAAAAAATAGCCGTTAGGGCTTCATTCTTACCAACAGCTTATGGTGAGAGCGTTGTTTTAAAATTACTGCGGCCTGAGTCAGCTGTGTTGCCCCTAGATAGTTTGGGGATGCGACCAGCAGTTCAAGCCACCCTGGAACGAGAGATGGTTAAACCTAATGGTCTTATTTTAACTACTGGCCCTACTGGTTCAGGCAAGACGACCACCCTATATGCTATACTGAACAAACTAAACTCTCCTGATGTTAAGATTATTACCTTAGAGGATCCAATTGAATATGAGTTGGAGGGCATTAACCAAAGTCAAGTTGATGAAAGTCGAGGCTATACTTTCGCTAATGGTCTTAAATCAATTTTGCGGCAGGATCCTAATATCATTATGATTGGTGAGATTCGTGACCTAGATACTGCTACTATTGCTATCCAGGCTAGTTTAACTGGTCATTTAGTATTCTCTACGCTCCACACCAATGATGCGGCCGGAGTACTGCCGCGGTTAATTGACTTGGGAGTACAACCGTACCAATTAGCGCCAGCCATCAATGCTATTATTGGCCAGCGTTTAGTCCGTAAATTATGCCCTCATTGTCGGCAGGTTCATGAGCCAACTGAAAAAGAGCGGGAGCAAATTAATAAGATTTTGGCGGTTATTTCTCCCAAGGCCAATATAGATGTGCCTAAAGAATTGCCAGTATTTTATAAAGCAGGGCCAGGCTGCCCGCATTGTTCGGGTTTTGGTTATAAGGGACGGGTTGGTCTTTTTGAGATTTTTACTATGACCGAGCCGATGAAGGTTTTGCTTAACGAAGGAGCGCCCTCGTTTAAGGTAATGCGGCAAGCTATTGAAGATGGGATGGTTACTATGCTCCAAGACGGAATCTTAAAAATGCTTGATGGCCAGACCTCACTGGAAGAAGTTTTGAGGGTAGTGGGCAAGACGGATTATATTGATGATTTATATGATATAGTTGTTTCTCAGACTTTGGGGCGCGGGTTAACTATTAAAGAGGCGGATTTACAATTTGGTGAGGCCATAGCTAAAGACATAAATCAGGCAGGTACATTATTAGCCAATAAACCGACTAGTGAGATGCTCATCGCCATAATGGCTGGCGCTATTGCCAGTAAAGCCGCTGATGTTCATATTGATCCTATTGAAGGTGGTGTGAAGATTCGCTACCGTCTTGACGGTATTTTGCACGATATTATTACCCTGGGTTCAGAACATTATGTTCCGTTAATTGGGGAGATTAAAAATTTAATTGGTTTGTCGCTCAGTGTTAAACAGCCAACTTTTGATGGTCGTTTTAGTATGATTTTACCGCAAGAGCGGATGGACTGTCGTGTTTCTTTGATCACTGGTGGCTATGGAGAGACGGTGGTTATCCGTTTGCTGTCTAGCCAATCTATTAGTCTAGACTTGTCTGACCTGGGCATTCGCGATATTTCTTTGTCCCTTATTGATAAATCTCTTCACAAGACTAAAGGCATTATTATTACTACTGGCCCTACTGGTTCAGGCAAGACGACTACTCTTTATGCTTTACTTAGAAAATTAAATACTCCAGAAGTAAAAATTATTACGATTGAAGACCCTATTGAATATCATTTGGACGGAGTGATGCAGACCCAAATTGATTCAGCTGGTGGCTATACTTTTGCGGCAGCATTGCGCTCGTTAATGCGTCAAAATCCTAATATCATTATGGTGGGTGAAATTCGTGATCCAGAAACGGCTAAAACAGCCATTGAAGCTAGCTTAACTGGTCATCTAGTGCTATCTACTATTCATGCTAATAGTGCGGCTGGCGCAATTGCTCGGTTTGCTGGACTAGGTGTTGACCGGCCGATGCTGGCTAGTGCTCTGGAGTGCTCTATTGGCCAACGATTAGTTAGACGTTTGTGTCCTCATTGTAAAAAACCTATTACTCCATCAGCAGATATTTGGGAACAAGCTGAACCAGCTTGGGAGTTTTTACGTGAGCGGCCAGACTTAAGGTTGCCGGATAAATCTCAGTTTTATGGACCAGTTGGTTGTCCTCAGTGTCGTGGCATTGGCTATAATGGCCGTCTGGGTATTTATGAAGTTATTATTATTACTCCAGAAATGCAAAAATTAATCCAGCAACCCTTGACCACTGAAGCTGAACTTGAGGAATTGGCTATTAAACAAGGATCACTGCTAATGACCCACGATGGTTTAATTAAAGCAGCTAATGGCGAGACTAGTCTAGAAGAAATTTGGCGAGTCGCTGGTTAATATGACAATCTTAGTATTTAGTGATCTTCACGATAATTTGCCTAATTTAGAGACTTGTTTTAATTGGGCGAATAATAATCAAGTCGATGCGGCTATTTTTTTGGGAGATTTAACTAATGCCGATACGCTCTTAGAGCTAGCTAGACTTTGGCCTAAGGAGTTTTATTTT
>Ga0255346_1005693_pt1 | contig 12660 bp, 12 predicted proteins | sample wastewater_treat_FD_194410 | JGI IMG/M metagenome (GOLD analysis project Ga0255346, IMG submission 194410) | Wastewater microbial communities from Lulu Island WWTP, Vancouver, Canada - plant22 | ecosystem: Engineered > WWTP > Wastewater > Unclassified | place: Canada: Vancouver, British Columbia... | reverse complement strand
GACGTTTTCATCGTTCAGCCGATCTGCACGCAGCCCAACGAGATGCTGATGGAACTGCTGATTATGATCGACGCCGCGCGCCGGGGTTCGGCGGCGCGCATCACAGCAGTGCTCCCCTACTACGGCTATGCGCGCCAAGACCGTAAAGACCAGCCGCGCGTGCCGATCACCGCGAAACTCGTGGCCAACCTGTTGGTGGCCGCCGGTGCCAACCGCATGCTGACCATGGACCTGCATGCCCAGCAAATCCAAGGATTTTTTGATATTCCCGTCGACCACCTGCACGCCGCGCCGGTAATGGTGAAATACCTGCGCGAGATGGAGCTAAAAAAGCCGCTCGTCGTGTCGCCCGATACCGGAGGGGCAAAAGCGGCTTACGCTTACTCACAAATGCTGGGCACGGGCCTGGCAATTGTGGCGAAGCAGCGCATGGGAGATGCGGAGGTGGACGCCTTCAGCGTCGTTGGTGACGTGGAAGGCTGCGACGTGATCATGGTCGATGACATGACCACGACGTGCGGTACGCTGTGCGCGGCCGCCAAGCTCTTGAAGGAGAAGGGTGCCTCGTCCATCCGGGCGGCGGTCACCCACATTCCCCTGACGGAGAAGGGCGTTGAACGCTTGCAAGCGGACGCCTCACTCGCTGAGCTGGTCGTGACGGACACGGTCCCTTTGCGGGCTGATCTGCTCACGAGCGAGCTGCCGGTGAAGCTGACGGTGCTTTCCGTCGCCGAGCTGCTGGGCGAAGCGATCCGTAGAATCCACCAAGACCAGTCCGTGAGTTCGCTGTTCAGGTATTGATGTGATGGACGGCAGCACGGAAGAGAATGAGAAGCCAGAGCGGCATACAGCGGGCGCAGTGAACGGGCTCCTTCCGAACTCGGGTTGTGTTCGGTTCCGGGGGCGGGTTGATCCGCGCTGTCGGCATAGGCCGCAACGGCATGAGTGACAGAGGAAAAAATGGCGAATGAACAGATCAAAATGAAGGCCGAGCCGCGCACGGAACAGGGTTCCGTGGCTGCGGGCCGGCTGCGCCGCGCCGGGAGCATTCCCGCTGCGGTGAACCGTATCGGGGGCGACACGACGCTAGTGAAACTTGACACGCATGCGTTCGTCAACATGCTGCGTCACCACGCAGCCGAGCAGGTGCTCGTGACGCTCGACCTCGACGGCCAAGAGGTACCCGCGCTGATGCGCGAAGTGCAGTACGACGTGATGACAGGCGCCCCGATCCATGTGGATTTCGGCGAGGTTTCGCTGAGCGAGACGGTCCGCGTCGCGATCTCGCTGCATCTGAAGGGCGAGCCCGAAGGCGTCAAGACTGGCGGCGGCATCCTGCAGCAGATGTTGCGATCGGTGGAAGTCGAGTGTCTGCCTAACGAGATCATCGATGCCTTCAACGTCGATGTCTCGGCGCTCAAAACGGGGCAGTCGGTTTTCGTGCGCGACCTCAAGCTGGGCGATGCCTATACGCTCATCACCGGCGCAGACGCCGTGATCGCGACGGTCGCCGCACCTGAGGAGGAGGCGGAAGCTGAGGAGGAAGCCGACAAGGCACCTGAGGTGATCACCAAAGGCAAGAAGGAAGAGGGAGCCGAAGGAGCCGCTCCCGCCGCCAAGAAGTAACCCGGAGGACACCACCGCGTGAAAATGATTGCGGGATTGGGAAACCCCGGCAAGGCCTACGTGAACACGCCGCACAACGTCGGCTTCGATGTTGTCGACCTGTTGGCGGAACGCGCCGAGGCCGGTTGGAAGAACAGTTCCGGATTTCGCGCGCATGTCGCGCGCGCCGTCTGCGCGGATGGCCCGCTGCTGCTGGTCAAGCCTCAGACTTTCATGAATCTGAGCGGAACCAGCGTGGTGCCGCTGCTGCGCTACTACGGCGGCCTGCCGACCGACCTGACGGTGATTCTGGATGACGCGGACCTGCCACTCGGCACGTTGCGCATCCGGGCATCGGGAGGCAGCGGCGGACACCGCGGACTGGCCTCGGTCATCGAGGCGTTGGGGACCGAGGGGTTCCCGCGGGTCCGGCTGGGCGTGGGACGCAGTGCACGCGGCGACTTGGTCGGACATGTGCTCGGCCGCTTGGACGGCGAACGCATGCGCCTGATACGGGCGACGATCGAGACGGCTGCCGACGCGGTGCAGTGCCTGACCGAAAACGGATTGAACGAAGCAATGAACCGGTATAACGGCTGGCGTGCCGAAGAGACGCCACCGGATGACCCCAAGTGAGAGCAGTATGAAAAAATACGATGGTTTGTACATCTTCGTCGGTACGGCGAAAGATGATGTTTTGGACCAACAGATCGACAAGGTGTGCGGTGAAATCACACGCCTGGACGGCAGCGTGCTGACCACCGAGGTGCTCGGCAAGCGTACCTTTGCACGCCCGATGCAGAAACGTGACAACGGCGTCTATGTGAAGATCCGCTTCGAGCTGGATCCCAGCCAGATCAGCGCACTCCTCAGCCGCTACCGGCTTGCCGAGGATGTCTTCCGTGTGCAGATCCTTGCCGTGGATGATCGCCGCGAAACGGTCCTGGCCCGGCAGGCCGAGGAACGCAAAGCCCGCGAGGCCGCGCGTGCCGCAGCCGAAGAGGCTGCCGTCAACGAGGATGAAGACGAAGACAACCAGGACGAGTACGAAGACGAAGAGTAAGCCCGCCTGGATGCAAGGATAAAAGGACGGTAAACCATGGCTTCCTACAACAAAGTGATCATCGCCGGCAATCTCACGCGCGATCCGGAAATCCGCACCGCGGGGAGCGCCAAGGTGGCAGATATCCGCCTCGCGATCTCCGAAGCGTGGCGTGACAAGACCACGGGACAACGCAGGGAGGTGACCTGTTTTGTTGATGTGGTCGCGTGGGAGAGATTGGCGGATTTCTGCCAGCAGTACTTTTTCAAAGGCAAAGGCATGCTCGTAGAGGGCCGCCTGCAGTTGGATGAATGGACTGACAAGCAGACCAACGAGAAGCGCAGCAAGCTGCGTGTGCGGGCTGACCGCATCATGTTCTGGGGCGCACCGCCGCGACAGGATGATGCCCCCGCCGCGCCGCAGCGCACTGCCGCCCCCACCGCACCCAGCGCGCCCGTCGCGCAGGATGAGCCGCCCGCTTTCGACGACGACTCCGGAGGGGACCTCACACAGGATGACGAGGCTTTACCGTTTTAAAGACAACGTTTGAATTGAATAAGAGGAATCAAGCTTATGGCCAAGCAAAAACGAAGCAACCGACCGGGTCGGGACAGCCGCAACCGCGACTTCATGCCCGCCCGTAAACGTACGCGTGTTCTGGATCCGAATGACATCGTGGACATCAACGATGTCGAATTTCTTCGCCGGTTCGTCACCGAATACGGCAAAATCATTCCGGCACGCCTCACCGGCGTCACCGCTGCCCAGCAGCGCCAGATCAAGCAGGGCGTGCGCCGCGCCCGTAACATGGGCCTGATGGCCTAAGACCGGAAAGGATTGAACCGTTATGTCAACTGAACTCCTTTTACTGTCGGACGTCGACCATCTCGGCAAGGCCGGTGATGTCGTAAAAGTGGCGGACGGCTACGCCCGCAACTATCTGTTGCCGAAGGATCTCGCGGCGCCGGTCTCGAAGCAGGCGTTGCGCCGTCTCGAGAAACTGCGCAAGGAACGCGAGGAGGTCTCGCGCATTCAACTCGCCGAAGCCAAAGACAAGGCCTCGAAGTTGGACAATGCGTCGGTCACCCTGCGCGCCAAGACGGTCGACGGCACCCGCCTCTATGGCTCGATCCAGGCGGCGGACATTGTGGAAGCGCTCGATGCGGGCCTGAAAGTCACCGTCGACAAGTCCCAAATCGTGCTCTCCGATCCACTCAAAGAGACCGGTACGTTTGACATTGCCGTGAAACTGCACCCCGATCTGACCTGTACCGTTAAGGTATGGGTTGTTGAGGAGTAAAGCCGAACGGGGTTGCGGGTTGCGGGCAGAGCCCGCAACCCAAGTTAATTAGTTCATTAGTGCATTAGTGCATCAGTTTGTCTGCGAGTATGCAATGCCCCAACACACTAATGAACTAACGCACTAATGAACTAACGCACTAATGAACTAATGCCAACAACCCCATCAGCCCCTGCCGCGCCCTTGCGCACCGTCCCGCACAGCGCTGAGGCCGAGCGCGGTGTCCTCGGCTCAATCCTGTTGGACGCGGCCAGCGACAGCCGTGTGCTGGACCTGTGCACCGAAAGCGGCATCGTCCCCGAATCGTTCTTCACCCCCGCGCACCGCCTGCTCTTCGAAACCCTCTCCGAGATGTCGCGTGCCGCGCTCGCCATCGATCCCCTTACCCTCACCGAGCGGCTGCGCGCACTGAACCGCCTTGACGAAATCGGCGGCACCGCCACTATTCAGGCGCTGATCGACGAGACCCCCACCGCCGCCCACGCAGAATACTACATCAACATCGTGCGGCAAAAATACCTGCTGCGCGCCGTCATCTCCTGCGCCCGCGACGCTGAACGCCGCTGCTTCGATGAGGCGGTCAGCGCCGACCTGATTCTCGGCGAGGTCGAACAGCAGTTTCTCAGTATCGCCGATCATCGGCGTGAAGGCACCAGACTCACCTGGCCCCAAGCCATCAACAACACGATGGGCCACATCGACCGGCTCTTCTCCCTCGGCCCCGGCAGTGTGGCCGGCCTGCCCACCGGGTTTAAGAACCTCGACATGAAGCTCAAAGGGTTGCGCAACGGCGAGATGATCGTGCTGGCCGCCCGTCCCTCGATGGGTAAGACTTCGCTTGCTATGAACATCGCCGAGTGCGTCGCGTTGGGCAAGGACATCTACGGCCGCGCGATGAAAGGCGACCACGACCGTCCCCATGCCGTCGGCATCTTTTCGCTTGAGATGTCCACCGAGTCCCTCGCCATGCGCATGCTCTGCGGCTTCGCGGGCGTGCCCAGCTTCAAAATCGAGCAAGGATTCGGTAACATCAAAAACATCAATCAGCAACTCACCCGCGCCGCCTCCGAACTCAGCAAAGCACCGATTTATGTGGACGACACCGGCGGCCTTGACGTCATGGACATGCGTGCCCGCGCCCGCCGCATGAAGAAGCGCTACAAGGTCGAGTTGATCGTGATCGACTACCTCCAGCTCTGTAACTGCCGCGAATTCGCCAGACAGGGGCGCCAGATTGAAACCTCGCAGATCTCCGGCCAGATCAAGGCCATGGCCAAAGAGCTGAACCTGCCGGTCATCGTGCTCAGCCAACTCAGCCGTGCCCCGGAACAGCGCGGCGATAAAACCAACAAGCCCAAACTCTCCGACCTGCGCGACTCCGGTGCCATCGAACAGGATGCCGATGTCGTGTTGCTGCTGCGCCGCCCCTGCAAGGCACCCGGCGACCCGGAGTTCGAAGATGAGCGTCTGGCCATTGTCGATGTCGCCAAGCACCGCAACGGCCCCACCGGTGAGGTCCGACTCGATTTCGAGGACGCCCTCACACGCTTCGGCGACCGCGCCGACCCCGGCCTCAGCGCAACCGCCGATATCGAGCCAGATTCCTCGGCCTATCTTCCCGACGATCAGTGACAACCTGCCCTGCTGCCATGCGAAAAACGGCCAAGCTCGAGAAAAACCCGCACCCTCTGGGACCGCAGGTGCCCATGGCCCTCGCCTTTTTGTTGGCGATCCTGATCGGTGCCTTCCTGCTCGCGTTGCCTATTGCCAACACTAACGGTCAATGGCGCGACGCCATCTCTGCGCTCTTCACCGCCACCAGTGCCACCTGCGTCACCGGACTTTCGGTGATCGACGTCGGCACTGAACTCACGCGCTTTGGCCAGATCGTGCTCATTACATTGATTCAACTCGGTGGCCTTGGTATTACGACCTTCGGCACCTTCCTGCTGGTGCTCATCGGCCGCCGCCTCAGTGTGCAGAACGAGTTTGTGCTGATGGACGCCTACGGCGTTGAAGCGGTGAAAGGCATCCGTGCCCTGCTGCTCTGGACCATAGGTTTCACCCTGCTTTTCGAGGGCATCGGCACCCTGTTGCTCTGGGCACGCTACATGGCACCTCACCCCTCCCTTCCCCTCCCCTACGACCCGTGGACTGCCTTGTATTACGCCATCTTCCACGCAATCAGCGCCTTTTGCAACGCCGGTTTTTCGCTACACCGCGACAGCCTAATCGCCTTCCAGCACGACCCCGTTTATTTGTTCACCATCAGTATTCTGGTTGTCGCGGGTGGGCTCGGCTTCCTCGTCCACTACAATCTGGTGACCATCAAGTTTTGGCGGCGTAACCGCATGACGCGCGGGCGCATCACCCTGCACACCAAAGTCGTTCTGATCGCCACCTCAGTGCTGATCCTGCTCGGCCTCGTGTTTACATTTCTGTTGGAAATGCCCCACACGCTGAAGGGCCTTCCCCTCGCCGACAAACTGATCTGCGCACTTGTTCACGGCATTTCCGCACGGACTGCCGGTTTCAACATCGTGCCGATGGGTGAGATCCAAGAGGCATCCCGCTTCATCACCGCCCTGCTCATGTTGATCGGCGGCTCGCCCGGCTCCGCTGCGGGCGGCATCAAGACCACCACGCTGGTGGTGCTGATCATGACAGTAATCGCCATGTGCCGCAACCGTCGCGACACCGTCCTCTTCAACCGCACGTTACCCTATACAGTCGTGCGCGAGGCGATCGTGATCTTTCTGCTCATGCTGTCGTTGGTCGCTGTGGCCTATGGCGCACTGCTGATAACCGAGTATCCGCAACAAGGCGACGATGCATCGAAACTTTTCTTTGAAACCGTCTCCGCCGTAGGTACCGTGGGACTCTCCATCGACCACACGGGGAAGTTGTCGAATGCCGGCCGATGGGTTATTATCGTGTGCATGTACGTCGGACGCTTAGGCCCTCTCGCGGTCGCGCTGCTGATCGGCAGCCGCGATGAATGCCAACGCATCCGTTACCCCGAAGAGGAAGTCATCGTCGGCTAACCCCAAACCTCCAACTCCTAAATCCCAACTCCTAAATCCTAACTCCTAACTCCTAAATGCTAACTCCCATGTCCTTCCATCCAGACACCCTTTGCGTTCAAGCCGGCTGGCAGCCGAAAAACGGCGAGCCGCGCGTGTTGCCCGTCTTTCAGAGTACGACCTTCAAGTACGATAGTAGCGAGCATGTCGGTAACCTCTTTGACCTGAAAGTGCCCGGCCACTTCTACACCCGGCTCAGTAATCCTACAACGGAGGCGGTCGAGAACAAAATCGCCGCGCTGGAAGGCGGTGTCGGCGCGATGATGACTGCCTCAGGACAGGCCGCGTCGTTGATCGCACTTCTCAACCTCTGTAACAGCGGCGACCACTTTATCGCCTCAAGTGCTATCTACGGCGGCACCACCAACCTCTTCAGCGTCACGCTCAAGAAGCTGGGCATCGAGGTCACCTATGTCGATCCTTACGCCTCTGACGACGTGATCCAGGCCGCTTTCCGTCCCACCACCCGCGCGGTCTTCGGCGAGACCATCGCCAACCCCGCGCTGACGGTTTTCGACATCGAGCGCTTCGCGCGCGTGGCCCACGCCAACGGGGTCCCCCTGATCGTCGACAACACCTTCCCGACCGCCGTGCTCTGCCGTCCCTTCGACTTCGGTGCGGATATCGTCACCTACTCAACCTCCAAGTACCTCGACGGGCATGCGATTTCACTCGGCGGCATGATCGTGGACAGCGGACGCTTCGACTGGCGAGCGAGTGGTAAGTTCCCTGGGCTCACCGAACCCGACCCCTCCTACCACGGCACCATCTATACCGATGCCTTCGGCCCGTCCGCCTTTATCGTTAAGGCCCGTGTTCAGCTTATGCGCGACCTCGGCGCGACCCCTTCGCCAATGAACGCTTTTCTACTCAACCTCGGCATGGAAACACTGCACCTGCGCATGGAGCGCCACTGCCGCAATGCCGAGGCGGTCGCCGCCTTTCTCGAAGGCCATCCCGCAGTCTCTTGGATTAACTATCCCGGTCTGCCCACTTCAAAGGACGCCGCGCTCGTCAAAAAATATCTGCCGCACGGTGCCTGCGGCGTGATTTCCTTCGGCGTCAAGGGCGGGCGGGATGCTGCAGTACGCTTCATGGACAGCCTCAAACTCGCGGCCATCGTCGTGCATGTTGCTGACGCCCGCACCGGCGTGTTGCACCCCGCCAGCACCACTCACCGCCAACTCACAGACGAACAACTCGTTGCAGCCGGCATCGGCCCGGATCTCGTGCGCCTCTCCGTCGGCATTGAAGACGCGGCGGACATCATCGCCGATCTTGATCAAGCCTTAAGCGCGCGCGGCTAACCCCACCACCAACAAACTCTAGACACACCATGAAACGCATCGGCATCATCGGCGCAGGACGCTTCGGATCATCGCTCGCGGAAAGTCTCGCAGAACACGGCGCTGAGGTTTTACTGATTGACCAAAACCGCGAAGTCATTCAGGAACTTTCCGAGTTCGTCACCCGCGCCGTCGAGGGCGACGTCACCAATCAGCGCGCTTTGGAGGACGCCGGTTTCCAAGAGTGCGATGTCGTGGTTGTGGCCATCGGCAACAACCTTGAGGGCAGCATCATGGCCACCGTGAACTGCAAAGCGCTCGGCGTGCCGACCGTCGTCGCCAAAGCCAACTCCGACGTGCATGGCAAGATCCTCCAGCGTGTCGGTGCCGACATGGTGGTCTATCCCAACCGCGACTCATCGCACCGTCTCGCGCGCACCCTGCTCTCGAAGGGATCCGTCGATCTCTTTGAGATCTCCGACGGTCTCAGTGTCGCCGAGATCGACGTGCCGGAATCGCTACGCAACAAGAGCCTCGCTCAGGCCGAAGCGCGCAAGCACTTAGGCGTAACCGTCCTGTGCGTGCGACGTCTCGCCGAAGATCCGACCCAGCCGCGCACCGTCATCATCCCGACCGCCGACGAGATCATCCAGCCCGACGACAAGCTACTCATCTTCGGCACCGACAAGAAAATCGACGCGCTCGCGCAAGATACCTGACAAGAACTAACAAGACCCTTGTCTTCTCTGCCGCACTGCGCTATGGTCTCGGGTATGCAAAACGACACGTCCACACGTACACTCGCCTTGACGCCGGTCGAGGCCCGCATCGTCGGTGCTTTGATTGAGAAGGCCCTCACCACGCCTGAGTATTATCCGCTCACGCTCAATGCGTTGATCGCCGCCTGCAATCAGAAGAACAACCGCGCACCGGTCATGGCACTTGATGAGCGCACCGTGCAGCAAGGTCTTTACGGTCTCCAAGAAAAACGGCTGGCCGAGTGCTTCTCCGGTGCGACCGCACGCGTCGTCAAATACCGCGAGCGCCTGATCTCCGAGCTCGAACTAGACCCCGCCGAGCGCGCGCTGATCTGCGAGTTGCTGCTGCGCGGTCCCCAAACCCCCGGCGAGTTGCGTAGCCGCGCATCGCGCATGCACCCCTTCGCCTCGCTGGACGAGGTCACGGCCACGCTGCAACGTCTCGCAGCGTGCGAGGACGGCGCACTCGTTACCGAACTTCCGCGTCAGCCCGGTCACAAGGAGACACGCTTCGCCCATCTGCTGGGTGACCAGCCGCCTGCCCTGGAAGAGTCCGATGTGACGGCCGACCCCGCGCCTGACACACCAAAGCCTCAGCTTGACGCAGACGCCCCTTCCCGCCTCGACGCGCTCGAAGTGCGCGTCGCCGCACTGGAAGAGCAACTCGCCGCCTTGAAGGCAGAGTTGTCATAAATTGGGGGTTCGGGGGCTCTGCCCCGTCCGTTGCCGCCTACCGCCTACTTGCCAGACACCGGCGCAGCGGCGAGTTGCGCCTTGATCCAGCAGAAGATGGTGTCCCCTATTTGACGATAGCCCTCCGGCGCGGGATGAACACCGTTATTCAGGCGGCGTCCATCCCCCTTTGCTTGGGAATTCCACGGCACGTTGACCGCAGGATAGTTGTGCAGGCAGTCGAGGTTGACGTTGGAAGGGATAAGGAAGATGTTTTCCTTTTCACGTTTGCCGTATTTTTCCATCGTCCGCTCAACCACCCGTTGCTGATTCCGTTTATATTGCCAACGGGTCTGTCCGCACTTGTAGTTGGCACCGAACCCGTCTTGTGTTCCCACGGGCGGCACAAGCAGCAACATCCCGATCTTCGTGTCGGAACGAGTTTGACGGACCATCTCAACCAACATGTCGTAGTATTTGAACATGGTGTCGATACTGGCTTCAATGGTCTCGTCGTTGGCCCCAAAGTTGTCATTACACCCTAGCAGGAAGGTGACAAAGTCGGGTGCCTTGCCCCCGTTGAATTCCCGGCAATAACGGGGAAAGTCCAGCACGGGCTTTCCCGTGTCATCCGCATACAGGAACGGGCTACCGCTTGAATTCCATGTTTTCCAGTCCTCCGATCCGCTCCGCCTTTCTCCCTCCTTGTAAAACGTGGCGAACCGATGCGCGGTCCATCCGCCATACCCCTCGATACGGACATTCGGGGCTTTCTCGTTCGGGACATGCCCAACCAAAGTGATTTTGGGGTTACCTTCGGCCTTGCACAACTCCAGCAGGTGCGCGGGATACACGGCGGCATGCGTCAGGCTGTCACCGATTGTCAAGACACTGATGGGCAACCCCGCGCCGGCCGTTTTTGGAGCGACCTGCAGAACAGACTCCGCGCGGGCAATGACCGCATTTGTTTCGTTCCGGACTTCGATGACGAACGGGTATTGGCCCACATCCTCCTCCGTCGGAACAAATGTCCAACGCTCAGTCTGCTGGCTTCCTTTCGCACAGTTCACGTCGAACAGATAATTTAAGGGATTAGCCACGAGGCAGATATTGTCGAAATACACATTCATCTCGATGCCGGGCGTGGCGTAGATACGCGGCGGCAACAGGAGGCGGATGGCTCCCGGGAACTGTGCGGGCACCGTGGCCTGCGCCAGCAGACTTGCGCACGACAACACGGCCAGCAGGACAACGTGAATGCGATGGATAGTGAGGGTCTTGCAAACCCCCTTGCTTACAGGTGTGGCACGGGCATCTTGCCCGTGTTTCATGGGCGGGACGCCCATGCCACGAGGGGTTTTGCAAGAACCTCTAGTTTTAATCGTGAATCCAGCTTTCTGTGTCATGTTACCCCTCCCTTTGCTATTGAAAAAATCGACAGAACCGATTGAACCGAATCCATCGATTCCATCGATTCTGTCGACCATTCTCCATCTGGGCTCAATCCGCGAACCAGACACCGACGGTCTCCGCAAAGACCGTCAGATCAGACAGGCAGAGTCGCGTCCGATTACCTCAGGAAGAGGATCGAGCCGAGAAGCGTATTGATGGTGAGCTTGCCGTTGCTAAGGAAGAGGTACTTGCTCTCTTCCAACACGTTGTCCTGCTCATCCATCAGCACCAGCGTCGGCTTCGCCCCTACCCAGGTCGCCCCAGTGAAGTCGGCCAGAAGCGTCGAACCACGCGGCACAGGCGTCGGCACCACCACGGTCAACACGCCGCTAGGAGCAGCCACCGCGCCGGTCACCACCAGCTTGGCACCGCTTCCGATCGTCAGGCGCTCCAGTCCCAGTACGCCGGTACCCGTTCCGTTGGCGGCCACATTCACTGTCGCTGTGCCTACCGCAACCGTCACGTTGCTGGCCACGACCGTATAATCCGCATTGTCCATCGAACCGGCGGCAGGCGACACATTCAGGGTCGCGCCATCTCCGAGATTGAATCCGCCAAGCGAGAACGCGGCGTCGTCCTCGATGAGCACCGTCGCCAGTGTGCCGCTCTGCCCCTCCTCGACCACAACCGTGTTGGCGTAGTCGGTCGATGCCGGCACCGCGTCAACCATCGCGAAATCGCCGACGAACTGCTGGGCGGTTGCGCCGCCGGTCCCGCCGGTGAATCCGACGTATGCACCGCCACCGCCAAACTTCTCGTACAGGTCCACGACACGCTCCGCCGTGTAGACCTTTTCGCCTTGAATCACGGTCACGGTCAGTTTGATGCCGTCATAGACGACATCCACATCCACACCAGCCACCAGATCAAGCCCATTGATCGCGGTGGTGGCGTCCACCCTGTTGCCATCCACGATCCAACCGATGCTGTCGGCATTGTAGATGTTAAAGAAAATGCCAATCGAAGGCGTGATGCCACTCGCGCCCAGCGCATGACCGTTCGCACCCAATGCCGTGAGGCTGCTGTTCTGCAGGATGAAGGCGATGCCGTCGGCCGGATTATTTGTCATCTTGTCGCCGGTTTCGTAGCGGAACGAGGCGTACCACGGCAGGTGCGGCGCCGCGACCCGCGTGTTGCAGTAGGCACTCCCGGCCCGGCTGCCTGAGTTCGGCGTGATCTGCAACCACTGGGCCTCGTCGCGCGTTGCCCATGTCGCATGCCCGTTGCACGTCCATTGGGTCTGATCCAGCGGATGCGCCAATTCATTGGTGCCCTGTAGGACAGTCGGCTGGATCGCGAGGGTGCCGCCGTCCAGAGCCACGTCACCACCGCCGCCCAACGCGGCGGGCGAGGCAACCCGCACGGTCGCACCGCTTTCGACGCGCGTCGTGCCGGCATAGGTGTTGGCGTTGTTCAGCACCAACGTGCCGGTACCGGTAACCACGAGTTCGCCGTCACCGGT
>Ga0255346_1005692_pt1 | contig 12664 bp, 10 predicted proteins | sample wastewater_treat_FD_194410 | JGI IMG/M metagenome (GOLD analysis project Ga0255346, IMG submission 194410) | Wastewater microbial communities from Lulu Island WWTP, Vancouver, Canada - plant22 | ecosystem: Engineered > WWTP > Wastewater > Unclassified | place: Canada: Vancouver, British Columbia... | reverse complement strand
TCGGCGCCCGCTACTACCAACCCGACCTAAGCATCTGGCTTAGCGTTGACCCGATGAGTGATAAGTACCCCAACTTGACCCCCTACGCCTATTGTGCGAATAATCCGGTAATTTTGATGGATCCAGACGGGAGGTCACATACCGAACCACCGTGGAAACAAATAAATTCTGTTATTCCAAAAGAAAAGTTCGTTAGTTTTCGGGAAGGTACACAGTGTTTTGATTTAGCAAAAGAACAACTTAATGTTGTCGGCTATACTTGTGGTAGTTATTATGAATCTACGACCCATCGAGTATATACGGAACAAAAAGGTGTTAATAAAACAGAAACAGCTAAGGCAATACAATATATTCACGATGCGCTTGAACAAGGTATTCCTGTTTTAGCAGGGGTTGATAATTCTCCTGGTCATCCTGGCAATCATGATGAGACAACTGATCATTTTATTGTAATAGTAGGACAAGGAAGTGATGAGAATAGGAATTATTTTACCTTTTACGATAATGCTACTTCAAATACAGAAAGTGGAACAAGCGAGAACAATAAATTGTATTATGATTCAAAAGATGGCAAAATCACAGGGAAATCACAAAATAGATATGCAAGACGTTGTTCAAGAGATTATACAAGAGATTATACAATAACTCATATAAGAGAGTCAAAGGCTTTAAAACCAAAAGAAAATGAGTAAAATTATTTTATTATGAAAAATATATTTTTTTTATTAATTACAGTTTTTTATTCTGTTACTTTTGTATCGGATGGAAATTTATTTGATAATATCTCTTTTCATAATGGGAGAGCAGAATTATCAAACATTCCGGTTGTTTATGAAAGTATTGGAAGAAACCCCTATGATATGGGTCTATTTTCAAATTATGGAGTTAATATTAAAAGTCATACTGCACTAGAATTTAGTTATAATAACGTTACATACTATCTACCTATAGACAATGAAGTTTCATGTGACTTTATTGACACTTGTCAGCAAGGGGAATCACTATATATTGATATAATAGTTTTTGACACTATTAATTCAAGAACTACTCAAAGGTGTGGAGTCAAGATATACCATTCTTACATTACTGCAATTAGGCGATAACTTATTAGATGCCACATTGAAAAATAAAACTTTTCGTTGATAGTTCTAGTGAAATCTATTATAAAGTGATGTTCACTCGGGGTGCGACTTAAAGTCGCGCCCCGAGTAATCTAATTTCTGACAAAAACTTTCGCCTTTCAATTTTTTTATTTACATTTGCAGTATCAATTCCCATTGATTATGAAAACATTGCGTTACTTCTACCATCCTGACCATTTGGGTAGCAGCAGCTGGATAACAGACGGTAGCGGCAATGCAATACAGCATTTACACTATTTGCCCTTTGGTGAGGATTGGGTTGACCAGCGGAATGCTTCCTGGAGTGATCTTTACACCTTCTCCGGCAAAGAGAAAGATGTGGAAACAGGGTACAGCTATTTCGGTGCCCGCTACTACCACCCCGACCTAAGCATCTGGCTTAGCGTAGACCCACTAAGCGACAAATACCCGAACTTAACTCCCTATGCATATTGTGTGAATAATCCGGTGAATATGATTAACCCCGACGGGCGAGAGGGTATCGTAATATCTGGGGGAGAATATGATGGAGACCGATATAAATACAATTTTATAGAACCTGCAATAACCCGATTAAAGCAACTCAAGGAAGCAGAGGGAGACGAACCTATTACTTGGGCTGTTATGACTGCGGGATATTCCGATGATGATATAGCAAAATTCCAATCCATAGCTGAAGATTTAGATGTAGGCTTTCAGTCTATTGGCTCGGCTGATGAATTGACTAACTACTTAAATTCTAAAGATATTGGAGTTTCTGATTTATCGGAAGCTCGACAAGGCGACCAGATAACAAGTATGTCAGTATTTGGACACGGTTTTGCAGGTTCTGCGGAGTTTGCATACAACCAAGATAACCAAGCAAGTTTTTCTTGGTCAAAAGATAATGTAAAACAGCTTAATAAAAGAGCATTTAATAACGCAACCATAGATTTATATACCTGCAATTCTGCAACCAATACAGCTAATGGAACTTCTCTTGCAAATGATTTGTCTGCCCGAACAGGTTGTACGGTTACAGGATATAGAGGGCAATGTACTTATAGAAAAATGAATGAGGGACAAGGTTGGAGAGCAAAATGGAATAGGAGAAGAAACGGATTTAATACGAATGGCAGTATAAAACTACCACAAGCGGGCGAGGGAGCTACACGTATTAAATATATTTCACTTAAAAAGAAGTAAGAAGATGAAAAGTATAATAATAATAATGCTTATGGCAGTTTCATTATTTTCCTGTAACCATAAAAGAGCAGCAAACGAGTTTATTGACTTGGGGAAAAGTCAGATTCAATATAATTCTATTGATGAATATTTAGCAGAGAAAAAAACGGAAATACAGAACGATAGTACTTGGATAAAATTTATGTTCTTGAACAATCCTTACAATCTGAATAATGATAATTTGGTGTCTATCTATGTAAATTACCATTTGGTTTATAGAGGTATATATAAAAGACATCTTGAATTAAAAGGATTACCTAATGATATTTTTGCTAAAAGTTCGGGAATGATGCTTACAATGGAAGTCCTAACAGACAAGAATAAGAAAACTATATGGCAACATAACTTTCAGAGTAAAACAAGTTTCTCTTGGAACAAAGATTATAAGATAATTTATTGCGGTTTTTTTCCTACAAATGAAGACGTAGAGAAAGTTTATTTTATACCGCAATTAGAACCGATGAAATAGATATAATGCTCTAGAACGTGAGTTGTCTAAATAATCATCTGATTATCAAAAACAATTTTAAAGATTAGGCGTAAAGGCAGTTTTTCTTGCCTTTTGCTTTGAAAATTCCCCTTTCCCAAAAAAGTTATCAACAATTTGCATTTTTGCATTCAATCGCTTTGCTCATCGGGGTTTCGTTCGCTTTCTCTCTGGTAGTGTCACAAAAAGTGTGCAATGCTCAAAGTTTACTATTTCTGCACGAACAACTTGGCTGCGTGAGGCGCTTAGGTGGAAAGCCCGCAAGGGCGGAAGCCGCTGGGGACGCGGCGGCAAAAAAGCGAGCTTGTAAGCTCTTTTTGCCGCCTTGCGTCCCCACGGCTTGTGCCCGCGGACTTGGAACCGGGCGCCGACCCCGAGCGTAGCGAGGGGGCACGCCCAAAAGAAAAAAATAAAGAAAAAAATAAAAACTTATTTAGACAATATTTTTCCCTTTTTTAACCAAATTATGCCTGTCATTGTGATTATTAATGAAAGTATGAGTATGGGGATAAATAGTTGTTGGTTTTGGGAAATTGCCGTCTCTACATCGATTCCGTTTCGTAAAACGAGGTACTGCAATACTACCGATATGGTGTTGTGGGAAAAATGGGCGACTATGGGAAGCCATAAAGATTTGCCCCAGAAAAAGAGATACCCAAGATAGACGCCTAATAAAAAACGGGGTAAAAAACCGTAAATGTCGAGATGGACGGCACTGAAAATAAAAGCTGTAATAATGATGCTAATGTGCTTATTTTTAGTCCATTGTGTTAAAAACGGCAATATTGTTCCACGGAAAAAAAACTCTTCGCATACTGCGGGCAAAACTCCTAAAAGAAGTACATTAAACAATAATACGGAAATTTTGGGATTGTCTATCAGCAAATTAAGAATCCTTTCACTCTCTTCGTAATAACTACGAAACCAATTTTCTATACCTCTCCAAGAAGCAGGGAACGTTAAGGATTCGTTCCAAGCGGCTAAGCATAAAACAAGCGGCAAAATAAAAAAAGCTAATAAGAAAACGATGAGAATCTGTCGGCACTTAGGAGAATTGGTGATTTTACTGTACTTCCAGAGACTTTCGGTAGACAAAAAACTGAAAATGAGAGCAGGAATAAACCAAACGCCTATGGAGGTTATGGACTGAATTATACGCATTAGATTTATTTCGGCTTGTAGTGTCGTACTATCTCCTTGCCGGAAAAAGGTTTCCGATATTAATTGTGCTAATGCCGCAAATACGAAAAATGCTCCTAACCAAATGAGTAGCAAATACAAAAAGCGTATAAAAAAAGGTTTTGACGAGAAAAAAGGAGACGTTTCCATAGATAATCAGTTTCTATTCTACTTCCAATAAATCTTTATTTTCCTGAGTTGAAAGTGTTAATACGAGTGAGAAAAAGGCATCAAAAAGAGTTTTGGATTAACTATTATTTTTCTCATTACTTACAACTTTAAGTTTAAGTTCATCTAATTGTTCTTGAGTAACCGGAGAGGGTGCATCAATCATCACATCGCGAGCCGAATTATTTTTGGGAAATGCGATAAAATCGCGAATAGATTCTACATCCGATAAGACGGCACAAAGTCTGTCGAAGCCGAAAGCGATACCGCCGTGTGGAGGACAACCATATTGGAAAGCATTAAGTAAAAAGCCGAATTGTTCTTCCGCCTCTTCTGCTTTAAAGCCGAGAACTTCAAACATCTTTTTTTGTAGTGCGTTATCATGTATTCTTATTGAACCGCCGCCGATTTCACTACCATTGATAACTAAATCATAAGCATTCGCCTTAACTTTTGCCGGCTCTGTGGTGAGTAACGGGATATGTTCCGGTTTTGGTGAGGTAAATGGGTGATGTTTAGCATAGAAACGTTGCGTCTCCTCGTCCCACTCTAACAAAGGGAAATCGACAACCCACAACGGTTTATAAACCCCTTTGGAGCGTAATTCTAAGCGCGTTCCCATTTCAAGACGCAATTCGCCGAGTTGCTTTTGTACTTTCTCCGTCTTTCCTGCCATAATCAAAATTAAATCGCCCTCTTCCGCCTGACAATGCTCAGCTATTCGTTTTAAATCTTCCTGAGCATAAAACTTGTCAACCGAAGACTTGTAATTTTCCGGTTGACACAAAATATAGATTAATCCTGAAGCTCCAATTGTGGGACGTCTTACAAAATCGACAAGTTCATCAAGCTGTTTTCGGCTATAAGAGGCACACCCTTTAGCAACAATGCCGATGACCAATTCCGCCTCATTAAAAATCTTAAATTCACGATGTTTAGTCAGGGAATTAAGTTCCACGAATTGCATATCGAAGCGGGCATCCGGTTTATCGGTGCCATAATAACGCATAGCCTCTTCGTAGGTTATCCTTTCAATTTGAGGAATCTCTATATTTTTAAAAGTTTTAAAAATATGTCTAACCAGACCTTCGAATGTAGTAAGCACGTCTTCTTGCTCTACAAAGGACATTTCACAGTCAATTTGCGTAAATTCCGGTTGTCTGTCGGCACGCAAATCCTCGTCTCTAAAACATTTTACAATTTGGAAATAGCGGTCAAACCCGCTCATCATTAGGAGTTGCTTAAATGTTTGCGGTGATTGGGGCAGCGCATAAAATTCGCCTTCATTTACGCGTGAAGGGACGATAAAATCTCGTGCTCCTTCAGGGGTTGAGCGAATCAAAAAGGGAGTTTCTATCTCAAGAAATCCGATTTTATTCATATAATTTCTAATTTCCAGCGCTAAGCGGTGTCTGAAAATCAAGTTATTTTTCACCGGATTTCTTCGCAAATCCAAATAACGATATTTCATACGTAGCTCATCACCTCCGTCTGATTCATCTTCAATCGTAAAAGGAGGAAGTAGAGAGGAGTTAAGAACTTGAATATCCGTAACAACAATTTCAATATCTCCCGTTGGAATATTTTTATTTTTATTTGACCGTTCAATAACCGTGCCTGTAGCTTGGATAACCCACTCGCGACCATAATCTTCTATTTTTTTATGTAGTTCCGGAAGAGTAGCGCTATTAAAGGTTAATTGAGTTATTCCGTAGCGGTCGCGTAAATCTATAAAGGTCATTCCGCCTAAATTTCTAATTTTTTGTATCCACCCGCTAAGCGTAACGGTTTGATTAAGATGAGAACTATTTAATTCTCCGCAGGTATGAGTCCGAAGCATAAACTATTTCTTTTGCTGTTGTTGTTTTTTATAATTTTCTACTTTTTCATAATGACGAAGGAACTCCGGTACCTGTTCCATGTCAATTCTTTTATTCAAAATAATTTTTCTTGTGCGGTTATCCATAATAAACATCGAAGGAGTTCCTGTTTCATAGATATTATAGGCACTCATATAATCGACATTTGCTTTTAGTCCGCCAACGTTAAGCCAGGGCAACTGCTTTTCTTTGAGATATTTTTTCCAACGGTTGATATCTTTTTCCGCCGCAACTCCATAAATATCAAAATTACGCGTCCCTGCCCTTTCGAGAGAATCGTATAAAACTTTCATCTTCATGGTTTCTTTCGTACAAGTCGGGCAATCGGGGTCATAAAACCACAAAATAACGTAAGGTTTTGAAAAGCCGTACGACGAGTACCAACGCGTAAAATCATCACTTTGCGTTGTATCGGGAATGATTAATTCCACCGCTGTTTTTCCTATTAAGAGCGGCTCAAGATTTTTCACCCTCTTCTCATATTTACGCACTAAATCTTCATCCATCCACGTGGCTTTATTTTTCAGTTGATTATTTTTAACAATGTGAACAAAAACTGCATCATGTCCCAATATTTTACTCGACTCGAATTTATACGATATCCACTCTAAGAAAAAACGATAAGATACGGAATCCTTTTCAGCTCTATTAAGTACCATATCTACGTACTTGCAAATCGTATCCGACTCTTGATAAAAGAGAATTTTCAAGAAATACTCATTAATTTTAGGCTCTAAGGCAGGAGTATACAAAAGTCGACCGTCAGAGAGGTCTACATTGTCCCAATAGTGAGTTCTATAATAAATAGCTTGGAAATTAGAATCTATAGTTCCGTCTTCTTTAACGGGGGGTGCCGGAACTTCAATCATCTTATACGCTTTTTGCATTTTTGAAAAGAGATAATCCGGATTTGCATCTATAAGGTCATTGATAAACTGCTCCATCTCCTTATTCACCTCTTCCAATTGTTCATTACAACTTCTGACTAATTCCTTATCTCCTGCTTCCTGTGCTTTTGCTCTTTCATCTCTCAATGCTTTAACTCTTTTTTGACTCTGCACACTTTTTTGCTGAAATTTCAACAGTTCCACATTCTCCGGAGAACCAACTATTATCACATCATTCACACCCCCGGTCGTATCACAAGTGATTGCAAAGTGTTGATTCTTATCAATGACAAAATTAAGATAGGGACGTTTATTCTGATTAATCAACATATACAATCCGTCTTGATAAGGAGTATCTCCGGCAAATATATACTTTCCATAGCCGGACGGACGCACGGAATCTTTGAGGATTAATTTATCTCTAAAATGAACCGCTAAATAAAGTATGGAGTCCTTTGCATCCTTAACCAAAAACTTCAACTCATGCCCCTGCTTTGGGCTCGTTTTTTTTGTTTTTTGTGCAAACGCACTTTGCACCATCATTGCTGACAAGAAAAAAACGAAAATAATAACAATATTTTTTTTCATATTTTACAGTTTTAAAGTTTCACCTTATCCCCTATTTCTCCATTATTTTTTTCAATTTACTAAACGATAACTCTCGTGATATTATTTTATGATTTTTATCCATCAACAAAATAGATGGAGTTGTAATAATATCAAAAAAATCAATAAAATCATAATCGAGCATACCGTGCACACAACTCACATTTATCCAATCCAAATTATTCTCTTTAATAAAATCCAACCATGCTTCTTCATCTTCGGTCAATGCAACGGCATAGACTTCAAAATTTAAGTCCGTTTTATACTCTTTATAAAATTCGGACAGTTCAGGAGTTAATTCGACACAACTGCCACAGTCGGGCTCCCAGAACCACAAAATGATAAAATCTGTCGTCAATTGGCTACTCTTACGACACTCTCCCGCTGTGTCCAACGCTAACAACGGTTTTACGGTTTCGCCCGGTAAAAGTCTACGTTTTCGTTCAATTTTATTGTAAACAACACGTCTCATTTCCGGCTCGATAAATTTACAATCCGGAGTTGTGCAAAAAGAGTCGTATAAACCAACGGAAACACCATCCAATTCGGGAGGAGATGTATAACTACTATAATACTTAAACAGTTTTTCTAAATAGTAATCGAACACCTCGCGATTAGTCAAATTATTTAAAAAAGAGTGGATGTAATAAGAAAGAGTATCGGCATCTTGGGGTAAAATAGCAGTAAAAAATGAGAGAATTTTATCGGAAACGAAAGGGACACGCAGTAAGCGTGCATCATTAATAGCAATATTATCGAAATAGTGGGTTATTATATAACTCTGTTTTTGAATGGAGTCTTCTTGTATCGGTTCCGGTATTTTCAACGGGGCGATTGCTTTTATAAATTTCGACAAGAGACTATTCGGGCTAAAATCGCTAAATGCCTCTAATGTTTCTTCTCTGACGGTCGGTTCCAGCTTTGTTAACATCGCCATTTTTTCCACTTCAAAAAGAGCTTGATTCTCCGCTGAACCAACAATTTTCCGTTTTTTAAAAATATTCTCTTTAGAAGTAGAGATAGAAAATTCACGGCTCTTATCAATGATTAAATCGAATAAGTTTTGTTTCTCCCTATTTTGAATGGAATAGATGCCGGGATAGAGTTCTTGTTTCCCCGTAAAAATCGCCACAAACCTTTTATTAACACGAGCAGAATCAAAAATATAAACATCCTCTCCATAATTCCCAACTAAATAGAGCACGGTATCAGTAATATTCTTAATTTTAACAGTAATTTTATATCCTTTCGATTGAGAAAAAATCGGCAAACAGATTAATAAAAGAAGAAATGAGGAGATGATTTTCTTTAACATAAATTAGCAATTCTATTTTTGTGTTGCAAAATTACATTTTTTCAAAACAAGTTTCAAGCCACAACACAATTTACGCAAAAAATATTACAATTTCTATTCTTTCGTAATCTAAAATGGGAGAAAAAATTGGAGAAAAATTTGTATCTTTGCCTCCGTGTATTTTAAAAACTAAAATTGCAAATAACGAACAATTAATATATTCTATTTAAACTGATTAAATATTAAAATTTTATGAAGAAAGTACTTATTCTTGGAGCCGGTTTAGTAGCTCGTCCTATTATTCGCGATTTGCTTGAAAAAGGATATTTTGTTACGGTAACTGATATTACCGATGAACAACCCAAAAAATTAACGGCAAATCACCCCAATGCCAATCCTATTGCTTGGCAAGTTAACGATGAAGAAGCGTTGGATAAACTGTTAGTCGAACATGATATTGTGGTGAGTCTAATCCCTTGGATATATCATCCTATCGTAGCACGTGCTGCCATTCGTAAAAAGAAAAACATGATTACAGCTTCTTACGTAAAGCCTGAGATGGCGGCGTTAAATGAGGATGCAAAAAAAGCGGGTATTATTATCCTGAACGAGTGTGGTTTAGACCCCGGCATTGACCACATGAGTGCTATGCGAGTAATTGACCACATACACGGTAAAGGCGGCAAAGTAAAAGAGTTTTACTCTCTATGCGGAGCACTCCCCGCCCCGGAAAGTGCTGATAATCCGTACGGATATAAATTTTCTTGGAGCCCGAAAGGGGTTATCCTTGCCAGCAACAGCAGCGCCTTATACCTCAAACATGGTAAAAAAGTAGAAATTAAAAGCGAAGACCTTTTTAAAGATAAATTTGTCATTAACGATTTCCCAACAGTGGGAGAATTAGAAGTTTATCCCAACCGCAATTCTATCGATTATCTTGACATTTACGGCATTCCCGAAGCCGAAACGGTCTATCGCGGAACTTTACGCTATAAACATTGGTGTGAAATCCTTGACGCAATGAAGAGTTGCAATCTTATCACCGAAGAGAAATTTGATTTTACAAATAAATCTTATGCAGATATGGTGGCAATGATGATACAAACAGACAGCGAAAATATTAAGCAAAAAACAGCCGATAAACTGGGTGTCTCAATCTCCTCGCCCGCAATAGAAGGCATGGAGTGGTTGGGGCTTTTCGATACCACACCGATGAACCGTACAGAAGATTCGCCCTTCGAAATTGTTGCCTATTTAATGTTAGACAAAATGTCTCTCGGCGAAAATGAACGCGATATGAACGTCATGCTTCATATTTTTAGAGCAGAATATCCTGACGGAAAACAAGAGGTTATTAAATCAAAACTCTTGGATTTCGGCTCTACTGCTACCGATACATCTATCGCTCGCAACGTAACCCTACCCGTTTCGGTGGCGGTTCGTATGATTTTAAATAAAGAAGTTAACTTAACGGGAGTATATCGCCCCACTATTCCTGAACTTTATAATCCAATCTTAGATGGTTTAGAAGAGTACGGAATAAAAATGGAAGAAGAGTATAATTTACCTTTAACTGAAATGATTCAATAAACCAATTTATAAATTTAAAAAAATTACAGCTATGAACAATTCGAATTTCGAATTTAGAGAGCCGAAAAATGAACCTGTGTATAGTTATGCACCCGGCTCAATAGAAAGAGAACTCCTACAAAAAGAGCTTCATCGTCAATACAATCAAACAATTGAAATACCGCTTATCATTGGTGGGAAAGAGGTGAAAACCGGCAACCTTGGGAAAGTGGTTATGCCAACAGACCACCAACACGTGTTAGCAACCTATCACAAAGTGGGTAAAGCTGAAGTGGAAATGGCTATTAAAGCCGCTATGGAAGCTAAAAAAGAGTGGGAGAACATCCATTGGATAGAACGTGCCTCCATCATGATGAAAGCCGGTGAGTTGTTATCCAAAAAATATCGCTATAAACTCAATGCAGCGACCATGTTAGGACAAGGGAAAAATGCTTATCAAGCCGAAATTGACTCTGCCTGCGAAGCAATTGATTTTTTCCGCTTTAATGCCTATTTTGCATCTAAAATTTATGGTCAACAACCGCTTTCCGACAATTCGACAATTAACAGAATGGAGTACCGCCCGTTAGAAGGTTTTGTTTACTCCATTTCTCCTTTTAATTTTACCGCTATAGCTTGTAACTTAAATGTTTCTCCCGTTCTTATGGGTAATGTTATGATTTGGAAACCGGCTACGACTGCAATTCTTTCCAATTACTACTTAATGGAACTGTTCAAAGAAGCAGGTCTTCCGGACGGTGTTATCAACTTCCTCCCCGGTAGCGGTTCTATCATTAGTGATGCTGTTTTCTCGTCTCCCGATTTTGCAGGTGTTCACTTTACAGGTAGCACCAGCACTTTTAACGCTTTCTGGAAAACAATCGGCGAAAATGTCGGCAAGTATAAAACATATCCGAAAATTGTCGGCGAAACCGGCGGAAAAGACTTTATCTTTTCTCATTCAAGTGCCAACACAACCGAATTAGCCGTTGCTATTGTACGTGGCGCCTTCGAATATCAAGGACAAAAATGTTCTGCCGCCTCCCGCGCCTATATTCCTAAATCTATCTGGAATGACACCTTCGAACAGATTAAAGAGATGATGAAAACCATCAAAATGGGCGATGTTACCGATTTCTCCAATTTTATTAACGCCGTGATAGACGAAAAATCATTTGATAATATCGCCGGCTATATCGATAGAGCAGCAAAATCTAAAGATGCTGAAATTATCTTAGGAGGAAAATATGACAAATCAAAAGGATTTTTTATCGAACCGACTATCATATTAGCTAAAACCCCCAACTATGAATCAATGGTAGAAGAAATCTTCGGACCGGTACTAACTATCTACGTTTATGATGATAATAAATATGAAGAGACATTGAGTTTATGCGATCAAACGTCTCCGTACGCCTTAACCGGCTCTATTTTCGCTCGCGACCGCTACGCTATGAATTTTGCAATGGATAAATTACGCTATGCCGCCGGGAATTTCTACCTAAATGATAAACCCACGGGAGCTGTCGTAGGTAATCAACCTTTTGGCGGAGCACGCGGCTCCGGAACAAATGACAAAGCAGGTAGCGAACTAAACCTCTATCGCTGGGTTAGCCCACGCGCAATTAAAGAAGCTCTCGTTCCACCTACTGACTACAGATATCCTTTCTTGGAAAAATAAGAATTAAAATAAATTTAAACGTAGCTAAATTATAATTAGCTACGTTTTTTTTTATTAATCTCTCCCCATTTTAACTCAATAATCATATCACTTTTTTCTTATTAAAATCATATCTTTGCAAATTAATTTTATAACTTATTGATGATAAAAAAAAGAAAGAAAACTGCTATTTTTTACAAAGGGAAAAGCTACTCCTACTGTCAATTATGTCAATACTCAACTTGCTATGCGCAGCACTTCTCTAAGATTACGATTCCGAAAAAAGTTCTGATTTTTTCCGAAAATTCTGCTGAATACTTTTTTGCATTCTATGGTGCTTTGCGTTGTCAAGCAATGATTATTCCCGTTGATATTCAGTCAACAGACAAGGAATTAACTTATATGATTGAAGATTGCCAACCTGATATAATTTTCACCTCTTCCGATAAAAGATATCTTATTCACTCCGTTCTCGAAACTTATACTAATCACCCATGTTACATCATAACTCCGGAAGATATTGATATTTCCTCCGTTGAAACTCTTCCGATTACTGAGATTCCTGAAGGTGAACCGGAACAAACCATGC
>Ga0255346_1005683_pt1 | contig 12682 bp, 10 predicted proteins | sample wastewater_treat_FD_194410 | JGI IMG/M metagenome (GOLD analysis project Ga0255346, IMG submission 194410) | Wastewater microbial communities from Lulu Island WWTP, Vancouver, Canada - plant22 | ecosystem: Engineered > WWTP > Wastewater > Unclassified | place: Canada: Vancouver, British Columbia... | reverse complement strand
GTTATTGCCAGCATCTTCATTTTCTAATTTTAATCCTAAAACATTGAATAGGAATGTGTTATATGTTTCTTTTAAGATGTTTAAATTTTTCTCATCAATTTTTTCGCTACCTGTTGCAACTGAATTAATTGTTTTTAACCCTTCAAATAAATTAGAAATTAAAATAGGAGAGTTTAAATCATCATTCATTGCATCATAACAATCTTGGCGAAATTTTTCTGCATCAAAATTATTTTCTTTGCTTGGCTTTAATCCTTGTAATGTTTCAACACCTTTTAGTAATCTCGCTAAACCTTTTTCAGCAGCTTGTAAAGCTTCGTTTGAAAAATCTAAAGTACTTCTATAGTGTGCTTGCAAAATAAAAAATCTAATTGTCATTGGTGAGTAAGCTTTTTCTAAAACTTTGTTTGCTCCAGTAAAAAGTTCATCTAAAGTAATAAAATTGCCTAAGGATTTTCCCATTTTTTGTCCATTTATTGTAATCATATTATTATGAACCCAATAATTAATGGAGTTTTCGCCAACAGCTATTGTATTTTGAGCAATTTCACATTCGTGATGAGGGAAAAGCAAGTCCATTCCGCCACCATGAATATCAAATTTTTCACCTAAATATTTATGTCCCATTGCCGAACATTCTGCGTGCCAGCCAGGAAATCCTTGTCCCCATGGTGAATTCCAACGCATAATATGTTCTGGGCTAGCATTTTTCCACAAGGCAAAGTCAAAACTATTGCGTTTTTCATCTTGCCCGTCAAGTTGGCGAGTATTTGAATATAAATCCTCTAAAATTCTACCTGAAAGTTTACCGTAATTATATTTTTGATTGTATTTTTCAACATCAAAATATACAGAACCATTGCTAACATAAGCATAACCTGCATCTATAATTTTTTGGGTAAGTTCAATTTGTTCAATAATATGTCCAGAAGCGCGAGGTTCTATGCTTGGTCTCAAAACATTTAGCTTGTCCATATCTCTGTGGTATCTGTCGCTATAAAACTGGGCAATTTCCATTGGCTCAACTTGTTCTAATTTTGCTTTTTTAGCAATTTTATCTTCGCCTTGGTCGGCATCACTTTCCAAATGTCCAACGTCGGTAATATTGCGAACATATCTTACTTTATAACCAATATGTTGAAAATATCTAAAAAGTAAATCAAAAGTAATTGCAGGACGTGCATGTCCTAAATGAGCATCTCCATAAACGGTTGGTCCACATACATACATGCCAACAAACGGAGGTTTTATAGCTGTGAATTTTTCTTTTTTACGACTAAGCGAATTGTATAAAAATAAATTTTCTTGCATAATAATTTTTTAAACATAAAATTTAAGCCCAAAAATAATAAATTATTTTGAAATAACATGTGTTGAAAAATAATGTTTATTTTTAACACCATTGTAACATTGAATTTGTTTTTTTATTTAATAAAAAATGAGTAAAATTGTGGTCTAAAAAAATGAAAAATGAAATATTTTAAATCTGTATTTGTTATTAGTATTGTCTTAGTATTGAGTTTACTAAGTTTTTCGTGTAAAACATTGAATAATAAGGAAAATGTTGGAGCCGATAAGAAAAAACCAAAATATATTTTCTTATTTATTGGCGATGGTATGGGAATAAATCATGCGAGCTTGGCAAAATATTTTTACAAAGAAAAAGGCGATGATATTAGTTTTACTAATTTTCCATATTTTGGAGTTTGTACAACAACAAGTAAAAATAGTGTAATTACAGATTCGGGAGCTGCTGGCTCGGCTATTGCTTGTGGCGAAAAAGCCAATTTTGGAAGTATTTCGTATTATCCTTGGTTTTCAAAAGACTCGCTTCCTCTTTCTTTTGCTAAAATAGCTCACGAAAACGGAAAGAAAGTTGGAATAATTACTACTGTATCACTAAATCATGCAACTCCTGCGGCTTTTTATGCACAATCTACAAGTCGTAATTTATATTATGAAATAGGAAGTCAGCTTCCAGAATCTGGGTTTGAATTTTTTGGTGGAGGAGGATTAAAACATGTAAAAGGAAGCGATAACAACCAGCCAGATTTATATGAAAAAGCAAAGTCAAATAATTATATAGTAAGCTCAAACATAAAAGATTTTGAAAAATTAGATAAAAAAAATACAAAATATATGTTTGTCAATCCAAAACTTGGTTTGGAAAGCGATGTGCCATATAAAATTGATAGAAAAAGTGATGACGGATACAACTTAGCTCAATTTGTTAAAACTGGTATAAAAGTTTTGGAAAATCCAAATGGCTTTTTTATGATGGTTGAAGGCGGGAAAATCGATTGGGCAGCTCATTCAAACGATGGAGCAACAATTGTAAAAGAAATTTATGATATGGATTTGGCAATTCGCGAAGCTTATAAGTTTTATGAAAAATATCCTGAAGAAACTTTGATTTTTGTAACCGCCGATCACGAAACAGGTGGCTTGTCATTAGGAAATGCACAAATGGCTTATGAAAGCAATTTTATGCTATTGGATAATCAAAAAATGTCTATTACTAATTTTTCGGAAAAAATAAAAGATTATAAAGAAAATAATACAAAATATTCTATTGATGACATTTGGAAATTAGCAGATGAATATTTCTTTACAGAAACTCCTGTTTATACAGCATCTGACTCAACAAGAGTTTTAGAAGCTTTTAATTATTATTTTTACGAAAAATCACCTACAACAAGCCTAGAACCTATAATTATATATGGTGCAGAAAATCCAGTTGCGTCAATATTTGGAAATATAATGTGTACAAAAGCAGGTGTTGGTTTTACAACTTGGGCTCATACAGCAGCTGCGGTGCCTGTGTTTGCAGTTGGAGTAGGAGCGGATAGATTCGGTGGTGCTATTGATAATACTGAAATTAAAAAAATACTCTTAGAACTTGTTGAATGGTAAAATAATAGAGACAATAGCGTATATTTATTAATTTATAAAGTATAAATTTTTAAAAATATATTTAAAAACATAATGTTTTTTTAGGAATTTTAGATTTTTATTTTTAATTTTGAGCGAATATAAAAATTTAATAATATGCAAGATTTAAATTGGACAAATTTACCTTTTGGTTATGTAAAAACCCATTATAATGTCCGTTCAGTTTTTAAAAACGGCAAATGGGGCGAAATAGAAGTTACGGATTCAGAACACGTTACCATGCATATGGCAGCAACTGTATTGCATTATGGACAAGCAGCTTTTGAAGGAATGAAAGCTTATTGCGGAAAAGATGGTAAAATTCGTCTTTTTAGATGGAAAGAAAATGCAAGACGATTACAAGATTCTGCTCGTGGAATTCAAATGGCTGAAATTCCTGAAGAACTTTTCTTTGAAATGTTGAAAAAAGTTATTGCTTTAAACAAAGACTTTGTGCCACCTTACGGAACAGGTGCATCTTTGTACATCCGTCCAGTATTGTTTGGAACGGGAGCAAGAGTTGGAGTTCAACCAGCTGATGAGTACACTTTTATAATCTTTGTTACGCCAGTAGGTCCTTACTTTAAAGCAGGGTTTAAACCTGTGGACATCGCAGTTGTAAGAGATTCTGACCGTGCTGCTCCTCTTGGAACAGGAACTTATAAAGTAGGTGGTAACTATGCAGCAAGTTTGGTAGGAACACAAAAAGCTAAAGACGCTGGTTGCAGTTCACCAATGTATTTAGATGCTAAAGAAAAGAAATATATTGATGAAATTGGTGCAGCAAACTTCTTTGCTATTAGAAATAATACTTATATTACACCAGAATCTACATCAATATTGCCTTCTATTACAAATAAGAGTTTAGAACAATTAGCAGCTCATCTTGGATATAAGGTTGAAAGAAGACCAGTTGCTTTTGATGAACTTAGTACTTTCGAAGAAGTTGGAGCTTGTGGCACTGCAGCTGTAATTTCACCAATAGGAGACATTAAAGACCTTGATGAAGGAAAAACATACTCTTTCTGTAAAGATGGAAAAGCAGGACCAGTTTCTACAAAATTATACGAAACTTTAGTAGGAATACAATATGGTGATATCGAAGACCCATTTGGATGGGTAACTGTTCTAGATATTTAAACCAATTTTAAGTGTTAAAAAATTAAAAGCTGTCTGCGGACAGCTTTTTTTATTTCAAATTCTCATAATACCACTTTACTGTCAGCTCTAATCCTTGTCTTACATCAAATTTAGGATTATAGTTTAATAGAGATTTTGCTTTTTCAATTGAAGCTAAAGAATCTTTAATATCGCTTTTTCTTTCAGGTCCGTGAATGGGTTTTATATTGGCAATTTCAGGTTTGAATTTTGCTAATAATTGTATAAGCAAATTAGTGATGTCATTTAAGTTATTAGTTTCTCCATAAGCAACATTATATATTGTGTTTATTGCTTTTGGATTGTTGGTAGTAGCTGCAAGTTCGTTTGCTTGAATAACATTTGCTATATAGGTAAAATCTCGCGATTGAGTGCCATCACCATGAATTGTCGGTGGTTGTAAATTTATTAAGCTTTTAATAAATTTTGGAAAAACTGCTGCATAAACAGATTCAGGATCTTGATTTTTACCAAAAACATTAAAATATCTTAAACCTATAGTTTCTAAGCCGTATAAATCAGAAAAAACTTTAGCATACATTTCGTTTACTTGCTTTGTAACTGCATAAGGCGAAAGAGCATTACCTGTTTTATTTTCAATTTTAGGAGAAGCAATATTATCTCCATAAACTGATGAACTTGATGCATAGACAAATCTCTTAACATTGTTGTCTCTAGCGGCGACAAGCATGTTTAAAAAGCCGTTAACATTTGCTTCATTACTCGAAATAGGGTCATTGATAGAACGAGGAACTGAACCTAGAGCAGCATGATGCAAAACAATGTCTATGTCTTTGCAAGCTTTTTGACATGCATTTAAGTCTCTGATGTCGTCATCTATAAGTTTAAAGTTTTTGTTTTTTACAAATTTATTTATGTTTTCGCGTTTGCCTGTTGCAAAATTATCAAGGCAAACTACACAATTGTTTTGCTCTAATAATTTTTCAATAATGTTAGACCCTATAAAACCGGCACCGCCAGTAACAAGGACTTTAGAATTATTTATTGTAAACTTATTATTTTGCATAATTTACTGAACGAGTTTCTCTAATAACTGTAATTTTTACTTGTCCAGGATAAGTCATTTCGTCTTGAACGCGTTTAGCAATTTCAAAACTTAGTTGTTCGGCTTCAGAGTCGCTAATTTTTTCGCTACCAACGATAACTCTAAGTTCTCTACCAGCTTGTATAGCATAGGTTTTTAAAACTCCTGGATATGATAAAGCTAAAGCTTCTAAATCTTTTAGGCGTTTAATATAAGATTCTATAACTTCTCTTCTTGCTCCGGGTCTTGCTCCTGAAATAGCATCGCATACTTGCACAATAGGTGAGATGAGGCTTGTCATTTCAATTTCGTCGTGGTGAGCGCCAATAGCATTACAAATTTCGGGTTTTTCCTTGTATTTTTCGGCTAATTTCATTCCGTAAATTGCGTGTGGTAATTCAAGCTCTTCATCAGCAACTTTTCCTATGTCGTGTAATAGACCGGCTCGTTTTGCAATTTTTGGGTTTAAGCCAAGTTCGGCAGCCATAAGAGCACTAAGATTTGCAACCTCGCGTGAATGTTGTAATAAATTTTGACCATACGAAGAACGGTATTTCATTTTCCCAACCATTCTAACTAATTCGGGGTGCAATCCATGAATACCTAAGTCGATAGTTGTTCGTTTTCCAATTTCTACTATTTCTTCTTCGATTTGTTTTTTTGTTTTATTTACAACTTCTTCTATACGAGCAGGGTGAATTCGTCCATCTGTAACTAATTGATGTAAAGACAAACGAGCTACTTCCCTACGAACAGGGTCAAAAGCTGATAGCAAAATTGCTTCTGGCGTGTCGTCAACAACTATTTCAACACCTGTAGCAGCTTCTAAAGCTCTAATATTTCTGCCTTCTCTACCGATAATTCTACCTTTAAGCTCGTCACTTTCAATATTAAAAACAGTAACAGCATTTTCGATAGCTGTTTCTGTAGCAACGCGTTGAATAGTTTCTAACACTATTTTTTTAGCTTCTTTATTAGCAGTCATTTTAGCCTCGTCAATAATTTCATTTATTAATGACATAGCTTCGGAACGAGCATTTGCTAGTAAAGATTCCATTAGCTCAGCTTTTGCGTCTTCGGCAGAAAGTCCAGAAATTGCTTCTAATTTTTCAACTTGTTCACGATGAAGCTTTTCTAATTCTTCCGACCTTTTGTTAACTCTATCAAGTTGTTTGTCAAGGTTTTCGCGAATAATTTCAAGCTCCTTTTTCATTCTTTGAGTTTCTTCTATTCTTGACGCAATTATTGCCTCGCGTTGTTGAATTTTATTTTCGGCAGCAGCCATTTTTTGATTTCTTTCATTTATTCTTTTGTCGTGTTCCGACTTTAATTGAAAGTATTTTTCTTTGGCTTGAAGTTCTTTTTCTTTACGAATAACTTCTGCTTCTGCTATAGCATCGTTAAATACTTTGTTTTTTCTTTTTTCCAAAGCCTTGTCCCACATAAAGTAAGAAATCGCTCCTCCTGCAATTAAAGCTCCTACTGCGACTAAAATTATTGTTAATGTTCCCATAAAATTATTAAGTATTAAATTAAAAAAGCCCGTATAAAATTCTTTAATGTTAAAAAAACCCCTGTATGAACATGGGTGGGATCGCCAGTAAATTTTCGGTTTCCTATGGTCGCTGGTGCAACAATATTCTGTAAACAGAATAAGTTTAGGCCTGCCGTTGATAAACCGAGCATTATCCCAAAAATTGTTAGTGTTGAGTTTTTCAACCTTTAAAGAATCAAATACGGGCAGTATTGTTATTATTATGTTATTTTAAAGAACGTTTACTCTCTTTCTTTTTCTAAAAAATCTTCTATTGTAAAATTTATTTTTTTTAGTTCGTTAATTACTGGTGAAACATCTTCACGATCTTCCATTTCCATTAGTCTAACTGAAATTGAAATCAAAACCATTGCCATATAGTCTTGTTCATCTCGGTTTTTATATCCTCTACTTTTATATTGAAAAAGCTCATCGTTTATCAGTTGAGCAGCTTTTCTAATTAGCTCCTCGCGTTTACTATCAGCTCTTAAAATATTGATAGGATATGTTCTTTCACCAATGTTTATATTTATTTTTAACTTTTCGTTATTCATAGAACTATTTGTTTAAGAGAGCAATACAATTGTCAATCTCCCGTATAATTCTGTTTAATTTAAGTTTAACATCTTTATCATCACTATCTCCATCTGCTATACTTCTTGCTAATCTTAAATTATTATACTTGTTTTCTATTTCTTCTAATTTCTCTTTATATATATTTAATTCACTATTCAATTTATTTACCTCATTAGATAAAATAATGTTATCCTCTTTTATTGTTGAATAAGAAGCCATCAAACTCTGAATGTTATCGTTTAGCTTGATAATTATATCTTTATAATCTTCGTCCACATTATTTTATTTAACACTACAAAAATAAGCTAATTATTTTTAAAAAGCAAGAATTGATATTAGTTTTGTAAAGTTTTTATTTTTAGATGATGTTAAAATTGAAGTCTTTATTTATAATACTTAACCTGTTCTTGTTGCAATTGTTGAGTTTTGCTCAAGATGTTAATTTGAAAAAAGAATTTGTTTCTCCCTTAAAATTTGAAACTAATTTGTCTGGTAATTTTGGTGAACCACGACATAGACATTTTCATTCTGGCATCGATTTTAGAACTTATCAAAATGGCAAAGAAATCGTTTCTGTTGCAGATGGATATGTTTGTAGAATTTCTGTTTCGCCTTGGGGTTATGGTTTAGGTTTGTATATAGCTCACCCAAATGGCTATACTTCTGTTTATGGACATTTGAATGAGTTTAGAAAGGATATTCAAAATTTTGTAAGAAAAATTCAATACGAAAATAAATCTTACTCTGTTGACACTCTTTTAAATCCAGATTTATTTAAAGTAAAAAAAGGTGAACTTGTAGCTTTTAGTGGGAATACAGGATATTCAGAAGGTCCGCATTTGCATTTTGAAATTAGAGAAACTAAAACAGAACAGCCAATCAATGTGGTAAATTCTGTATATGATTTTAAAGATAATTTACCGCCAGAAATTTCTGCAATAGTTTTTTATCCTTTGTCAAACAATTCTTTTATAAATGGAAAAGCTGAGAAGTTTTTTTTGAAAGTAGTGAAAAGAGATGGAGTTTATGTTTGTGCAAACGATTTACCTGAAGTAACAGGTCTGATTGGCTTAGGAGTGGCTTATGTTGATAGAATGAACGAAACAAGCAATAGATATGGAGCTAAAACCGTCAGTTTATTTATGGATAATGAATTAATTTATAAATCTAATTTAGAAAAAATTTCTTTCGAAACTCAAGCCTCTAAAAATTCAATGTTTGATTTTGAATATTTGTTAAAAGAAAAACTTCATGTTCATAAACTCTTTGTTGAAGCTGGAAATGAATTGATGATTTATGATAAAACAATTAATAATGGAATGTTTTCATTAAATGAAAAATCGAAAGCAAATTTTACTGTTATTATTACTGACTATAATAATAATTCTTCAGAATTAAATTTTGAATTAATTAAAGACAACAAAAACTATGATTTACTTGAAAGAGACGGGTATCTTGTAAAATACGATAGCGTCTTTTTGTATTTCGATTCAGAATTTAGATTTGAAACACAAATCGGTAGTTTGTTTTATGATACTAACTTAAAAATAGAAAAAGGTAAAAAGAGAAAATATTCGCAATCTTATATTATAGGAGAGGATCATTTGGCTGTAAATAAGGATTTTAAAATAAGTTTTTATATAAATGATGAAGCTTATAAATATAAAGACAAGTTGTTTATCATGCGTGAACACAACAAAAAATCAAATTATTTAAAACCAATTATTGAACAAAATTTTATTTCTGCTTATTCTTCTTATTTTGGAGAATTTTATTTGTGGATTGATACAACCCCTCCAAAAATTGTTCCTATAAGACCTAAAAAAACATATACAGAAGAAAATTTGAATTATTTAAGTTTTAAAATTACAGATGATTTGTCAGGAATTTCTTCTTATGCAATTTATATTAATAATAGGTGGGTTTTGACTCAATATGAACCTAAAACAAAAACAATTTTTTACCAAAAAGATGAATATTTTGAAAAATCCAATTCTTACAAAATTAAAGTTGTTGTTAAAGATAATTGTAATAATGAGGCAATACTAGAGTTATAAATTGAAACTAATTTTTTGAATTTAAAAATAATGCACATTTTACGAAAAAAACATTTTTTTTTGAAAAAAAAACATGTTTTTTCTTGCTTTTTTCAAAAAAATATTGTATATTGCAAATATTGTTATTATAGAAATTTTTGAGATGAGAGTTTGTGTAAAATATAATGATAATTTTTGGTTTAATAAGCTTATGCGTTTTATTGTATTTATTTATACTAATAGAAGCCTTACCAACTGCATAAGTTCACACACACACACACACACACACACACACACACACACACACACATACACACGCACGCAGAAATACTACATTACAACTATATTTTATTTATTTCGATTTGGGAGCTTTGTAAAAACGATTTCGAATAATCGCCCTCGTGTAAAGGGATTTTGCAGTTTTAGCACTCTAAGCGAGGGTATAAATAAAGCCATTTATGGTCGGAATATGCCGAAGGAGACCAAAAACCGAAGTAGGTAAAATTTTAAATGTTATAGTATGTACTGGATATATTATCAAAAATGGAGAAAGACATGAATTGCAAAGAATCACTTTTCAGTATTTAGGTGATGCGTGTGACCATATTCAGGCTTGTATTGATGAATTTCCTGATATAACGTGGGTTGTTTATATTAATGATAATGATTGGAATAGGGTATGTGCGAGCGTTTAATTAAAAAAACATATAATATGAATAAGCAACTTTTATTTTCATTTGTAATAGTTACAATTATATTTAATTGTAATTTATTATCTTATTCGCAAAATGTGGAAAAAAATAATTTCGAAAAAGTAAAAGATTATATTCAAGACATGAAGCAGAGTATTAAAGAAGAAATGTATTTCAATACTTATGAAATACTTGAACATAGTTTGCGTATAGTTGAAGATCCAGAACAGTTAGATTTAATTTTAGAAATTATAAAGGACTTAAAAAGTAAATGTCCAATAAAACCTAAATCTGCTTGTGAATGCCTTGAAGCTAAAATGAAAAAAGGTGAAATAATTGAAGATGAAATTTTGTTTTGGCATAACTGTAAGGATTTGATAAAAAAGGAATAATAATGATTTTATATTAAAAACTATTTTGTATTGGAAGTTGTCTTGATGTTGAGACAACTTCCTTATTATATTGAAAAATGAAATAATTAGTAACTCGTTTTGCAAATATCTTAGCTCCTTGAGTAAAAGCCTTTAACAATTTTTTAAGCATTTCTCTAAAAAATATGAAAATATCTGAAATTATATTTTTAATTTTGTTGAATTAATAAAATAATTATAAAATAAAGCTATTTAATATGAAACAACTTACATTTTTGATTATCGCACTTATTTTTAGTTGCAGTTTTGCTTTTGGTCAGAGCATGGAACTAACCGACAAGTTACCAAATGACCCAAGTGTAATTACGGGAACTTTGAAAAATGGTATGACTTATTATATCAAAGCTAATAAGCAACCAGAAAATAGAGCAGAATTAACACTAGCTGTAAAAGCAGGCTCAGTTTTAGAAGATGAAGACCAACAAGGATTGGCTCACTTTACAGAGCATATGGCTTTTAATGGTTCTACAAATTTTCCTAAAAATGAACTTGTAAATTATTTAGAATCTTTAGGTATGAAATTCGGACCAGAAGTAAATGCTTACACTTCTTTTGACGAAACAGTTTACGGAATTAAAGTTCCTACTGATGACCCTGAGTTTATAGATAAAGGTTTATTAGTGCTTTACGATTGGGCATCTGAATTGTCTTTAGAAACTGAAGAAATTGATGCTGAACGTGGCGTTATTCATGAAGAATGGAGAATGGGACAAGGAGCTATGGATCGTGTACAACGTAAATATTTACAAGCTATTTTCCATAATTCTATTTATGCAAAAAGATTGCCAATTGGTACAATGGAAGTAGTTGATAACTGTGATCCTGAAGCTATTCGCCGTTTTTATAGAGATTGGTATCGTCCAGATTTGATGGCATTAATTCTTGTTGGCGATTTTGATGCTAAGGAAATGGAACAAAAAGTTATAGAAAGATTTTCTAAAATTAAAATGATAGATAATCCTCGCGAAAGAGTATATGCAGAAATCCCTGATCATAAAGAAACTTTGGTTTGTGTAGCAACAGACCCCGAAGTTCCAATTAGTATGGTGCAAATGTTTTATAAGCATCCTGCTCAACCAAATTCTACTGTTGCTGATTATAAAGACGGTATGGTTAATATGTTACTTAGCTCTATGCTTTCAAATCGTTTGGCTGAATTAACGCTTTTAGAAAATCCTCCTTTTGTTCAAGGCTATGCAGGATATTCACAGTTTATAGGACCTAAAGATGTTTTTATAAGCATGGGAATAGTTCAAAATAATGACATAAAAACTACATTAGAAACTTTAGTTGTTGAAAATGAAAGAATGATGCAATTTGGTTTTACGGAAACTGAATTAGAAAGAGAAAAAGCAGCTCTTTTAAAACGAATAGAGAAATCTTATAACGAAAGAGATAAACAAAAATCAGAAAATTATGTAGAAGAATATAAAAAACATTTCTTACCACCACATAGTCCATTTCCAGGAATTGAATATGAGTATGAATTATTTAAAAAATATTTACCACAAATTACTTTAGACGAAGTTAATGCTTTTGCAAAAACTGTTGTAACAGAAGAAAATTGCGTTATCGTTGTTATAGCTCCCGAAAAAGAAGGAGTTACAATTCCAAGCGAAGACGAAGTCCTAAAAATTTATCAAGATGCCTCTAAAATTAAAGTAGATGCTTATGTTGATAAAGTTTCTGATAAAACCTTAATTTCTGAGTTAGCAAAACCTACAAAAGTTGGTAAGAAAACTAAAAATAAAGATTTCGACTATCAAACTTGGACTCTTAAAAATGGCGTTAAAGTAGTTTTTAAAACAACAAATTTTAAAGATGATGAAATTTTGTTTGAAGCAAGAAGTTTAGGCGGATATTCTCTTTACGACCAAAAAGATGATATTAGCAGTAAAATTGCTGATGATGTTGCCGAAGAAAGTGGCTTAGGTAATTATGATAAATCTGAATTGCAAAAATTCTTAGCTGATAAAAATGTTAGATTTAGTACTTACATAGATGAAAGTACCGAAGGTTTAGTAGGTTCTTCTAACGTTGCAGATTTTGAAGTTTTATTGCAAATGATTTATGCAACATTTACTCAACCAAGAGTTACCGAAACAGCTTTTAATTCTTATATGAACAAGCAAAAAGGATTATTAGAAAATGCTAAATTAGATCCACAATCTGCATGGAGTGATAGTATAAGAACTATTATGTCTCAAAATCACCCACGCCGCAGGGTACTAACTGCTGAAGTTTTAGAAGAAGCTAATTATAGAAGAGTAAAAAGTATT
>Ga0255346_1005671_pt1 | contig 12723 bp, 14 predicted proteins | sample wastewater_treat_FD_194410 | JGI IMG/M metagenome (GOLD analysis project Ga0255346, IMG submission 194410) | Wastewater microbial communities from Lulu Island WWTP, Vancouver, Canada - plant22 | ecosystem: Engineered > WWTP > Wastewater > Unclassified | place: Canada: Vancouver, British Columbia... | reverse complement strand
CTGTTAGCTTACTTCCTCTTGACATAAAATAACCCCCTTACAGCTTTCACACGCTTTTGTTTTTTCGTGTGTCTACTTTAAGGGGATTATATCATCGCTGTATCGCAAGGGCATCTTTGTTTGTCACACCGTCACCGCCGCCTGTAACGTCCGCCGCTTTGCTGCCGTTTGCCGAAAGGCTGTACTTAGCAGGATTTGACAGTGACTGCATTATTATAACAGCATCGGAAAGATCGACTTCGCCGTTATCGTTTGCGTCGCCGTAGAGGATATCGGCAGTTTCCACAAGTCCCAGTTCTTTGAATTCATAGCCCCATGCCTTTGCGTAGGTCTCAGCTGTAGAATTTTTCGGAGCTGTGATAACTCCGCCGTAAACGTATCTTCCCTCGCTGAGCGGATACTTGTTTGCGATAGTTGAGTCATCATCCGCTATCTCACAGCGTTCATTCAGTATCACCACTGACTCCAGCTGATCGCTGATAAACGCCTCCTTAGCGATTTTTGTGACCGAATACGGCACAACTACTTTTTTCAGCTCTGTCGAAGCAAATACCGCCCTACCTATCTCACGAACGCTCACAGGAATGATAACTTCTTCGATTTTTCGGCCTGTGAAAGCGCTTTCGCCTATTTTACGGACAGGTACTCCCTCAACTTCCGAGGGGATGACCACCTTGCCCGTGATATCCTCATCGCTTGAAATAAGCTCTGCATGGTCGGAGTACACATTATAAACCATGCCGTCAGCGGTAACTTCTTTTTTCTCATTTGAAGCAGTTTCCCCTCCGACTACCTTGTACTTCATTTTCCAGCCCTTAGCGAACTTTATTGCATAGGAATCCGCAGTACCTATCAGTGTAAGTTCACTGCGCTTTTCGCTGCCGCTTTCCTTTACGCAGTCAAAGCAGGCGGAAGAAAAATTCGTATCCGCAGACTCAAAAGTAACTTTCAGCGGAAAGTCCGAATTATCGCCTATTGCGTAGTTCCCGAGGGTGCTGACATTTTTCGGGATGGTCAGTTCGTCAAGTCCTATCATATTGAAAAAAGCTTCATGCTCCGCACGTACAAGAGTTTCGGGCAGTTCCAGCTTTTTAACACGGAAGCAGTTTTTGAACGCACCTTCGCCTATAACAGTGACGGGAAGCCCGTCTATCTCCGAGGGAACTTTCACCTCGCCGCTGTAGGAATTATCGCAGGCTGTTATTTTTATCTCGTAGCCGTTGTTTTCGTAAGAGAGAGGGCTGTCCTGAAGCTGAACATCCGCATAAACAGCCGTCGGAACAGAAAATGCCGCCGCAGAAAAGAGCATTCCTGCCGACAGCACAAGGGAGAGTGCCTTTTTGTTTTTCATACTCATTCACCTATACCATTCAGCAAAAACGGCCGGAACAGATCCGACCGTTTATTGATTATTCTTCTGTCTTTTCAGCTTCTTCGTTAAGCTCTTCAACTTCCTCAATTGTAAGGTCGTCATAATCGAACTCAAGAAGCTCATTGCAGTTCGGGCAGTTCATAGAGCCTTCTTCGATCATACCCTCGTCAAGGAGAATAGTATCTCCGCAGGTAGGACATGTGATCTCATAAAGCTCATCGTCGTCCTCATCAAAATCGAAATCATCTTCGTCTTCCCAGTCATAGGAATCCCAGTCTCCGTCGTCCTCATCGCAGGTGTCGCAGTCGCCGCTGCATTCGCCGCATTCGAGGTCGTCCTCATAGAGATCATCCTCAACAGCGCCAAGATCCTGATCAAGGATATCGCAAAGCTCTGTAAGTTCGTCTACCTGTGACTGAAGGTCCTCAACGTAGAGCACCATTTCTGACAGTACATCAGCCATCTGTGTGAGAGCCTTGCCCTCTTTGGTTGACTTGTCAATTTCGAGACCTTCAAGGAGTCCCTGTAAATATGACATTTTCTCGGTAAGCTTCATTTCAAGCTCCTCCTCCCGATTTATAAATATAAGTTAAAAGTCCTGATTATGCTCTGGACATATATTCGCCTGTTCTTGTATCGATCTGGATCTTCTCGCCTTCATCGATGAAGAGAGGAACCTTGATCTCTGCACCTGTCTCAACAGTAGCAGGCTTTGTAGCGTTTGTAGCTGTATCGCCCTTGAAGCCCGGGTCTGTCTGAGTAACAACCAGCTCAACGAAGTTAGGCGGCTCAACGCCGAAAACGCTGCCCTTGTATGAGAGAACCTTACAGATCATATCTTCCTTAACGAACTTGAAGCTGTCAGGAAGCTTGTCTGCGCTGATCGGAACCTGCTCATAAGTCTCAAGGTCCATGAAGTAGTAGAGATCACCGTCGTTGTAGCTGTACTGCATATCCTTTCTCTCAACGTAAGCTGTTGGGAACTTAGCTGTTGGGTTGAAAGAAGTCTCGACAACTGAACCTGTGATAACGTTCTTGTATTTAGTTCTTACAAAAGCGGCACCCTTACCTGGCTTAACGTGCTGGAATTCAATTACCTGAACTACCTGTCCGTCGAGCTCAAAAGTAACGCCGTTTCTGAAATCTCCTGCTGAAATCATTATAAATACCTCCGTATTTTCCAAATTATATTACGCTTTATTATACCATAAAACGGGTATCAATGCAATACCTAAAGTGATATTAATCTAAAGTTATAAGATTTTTTGCACATTTCGTCAGATTTTCGCAGCCATTTTCGGTCAAAATGACAAAATCTTCAATTCTGACACCGAACTTGCCTTCGATATAGATGCCCGGCTCTACCGTAACGACTGCTCCGCAGCTCAGCGGAAGCTTGTAGTTAGGCGATGCATTCGGCTTCTCATGTATCTCAAGGCCTACACCGTGGCCGAGGGAATGTCCGAAGCATTCGCCGTAGCCTGCTTTTTCGATAATGTCACGGGACACCTTGTCAAGTGCGCTGCCGACTATTCCTGCTCTTGCAGCTGCTATGCCTGCCTCCTGTGCCTGAAGTACGATGTTGTAGACCTTCTCCATTTCCTCAGATGGCTTGCCTACGCAGACTGTACGGGTCATATCGCTGTGGTAGCCGTTGTAGACCGCACCGAAGTCCATGAGGACGAATTCACCTTCCTCCACCTTTTTATCGGAGGGAACACCGTGAGGCATTGAAGTGTTCTTTCCTGCGAGGACGATAGTCTCAAAGGAAAGGTCCTCTGCACCATTTTTGAACATGAGTCTGTTCAGTTCAAGGGCTATCTCACGCTCAGTTCTGCCTGCTTTGATAAAGGGAAGAAGTTCCTCAAGGGACATCTCCGCAATACGCTGAGCCATTTTGATGCATTCCAGTTCGTTCTCATCCTTTATCATTCGCAGAGATGAGATGCTGTTGCTGAGTGAATCATCGGAAAGAATGGTAAGATCGCTGAAGAAATGGCGGTAGGTATTCAGTTCCTTTACCGTCATAGTCTCGGACTCTATAGCCATGCTTGAAGCTTCGTGCTTTTTGAGAAGCTCCATTATCTGCGGAAAGAGTCTTTTCAGTTCAATGACTTCCGCATCCGTAACTGTTGCTCTTGCCTTTTCGATGTATCTGAAATCTATGAGCAGATAGGCTTTCTGAGGGAAAGCAAGAATAACTCCTGCCGAAGATTTCATTCCTGTGAAATAGCGTCTGTTTATGTCTGAGGTTATAAGGGCGCAGTCCGCCGAATCGAACCTCTCGAAAAGCTTGTCAAATCTGTTCATCAGCTCACCGCCTTAAAGTTCGGAAAGTGCCTGAACAGCAAGGTAATAGCTGCCGAAGCCGAAGCCGCTTATGCTGCCCTTGCATACAGGAGCGATAACGGAATTTGAACGGAAGCCGTCTCTTGCGAAAACGTTGCTTATGTGTACCTCGATAACGGGTATCTTTATTGCAGCTATAGCGTCTCTGATGGCATAGCTGTAGTGTGTGTAAGCGCCTGCATTGAGGATAACTCCGTCAAACTCAGTTCTTGCGGCGTGAAGCTTGTCGATGATAGCTCCCTCGTGATTTGACTGGAACACATCGCAGCTCATTCCCTGTTCCTCTGCACGGTCGATGATATTGCTGTTGAGCACCTCAATTGACGAATCACCGTAGATCCCCGGCTCACGCTCGCCTAACAGATTAAGGTTAGGACCGTGAATAACAAGTATCTTCTTTATCATATTTCTATCCTTTCCCGCCCTGCGATTCAGGGCTTGATGTATTCATGGGGCAGGAACGGTTTTTCCAGCACCCTTTTGAATCTGATGAATCTTTTATGTCTGCCTTCAAGCTCTATTGGCTTTACGTAAATCGATGTTATATGAGCGAAATTCGCTCCCCATATGTCGGTAAACAGCTGATCGCCTACTGCTGCTGTCTCCTTCTGTGTCAGTCCCATTTTCTTCATAGCGGCGGTATAGCCTTTTCTGAGAGGCTTGCCGCTGTCGCTGACAAAATCAAGGCCGAGAGGATCGGCGAAAGGCTTTACTCTCTCGGGATGGTTGTTTGAGACGATAATAAGCTTTATGCCGCTGCTGCGCATATTCTCCAGCCATTCCTTTATTCCTTCCGCAGGCACGGGATTATCGTGAGTGGTAAGGGTATTGTCCACATCCAGGATAAGTCCCTTTATACCGTGGCTTTTCAGAAAATCGGGCGTGATATCCACAGTTTTCCTGAATGCGAAATCAGCTTCGGTCATAGTGACCTTGTTCAACAGTCTCAAATCTTTAGTCAACTCCCACAGGCACAATGCCACAGAAATAATAAGCATAAATGAAAAAGCGAGCCGCAGCCCGCTTTTATCAACATGAATAACTTTTCGCAAGATCAATACTTACGCTTACGAGCTGCCTCAGACTTCTTCTTACGCTTAACCGAAGGCTTCTCGTAGTGTTCTCTCTTACGAACCTCAGCAATAACGCCATCCTTTGCACATGATCTCTTAAATCTCTTAAGAGCTGTGTCAAGAGACTCATTTTTGCCAACACGAACTTCTGCCACTAATTTTCCCTCCCTTGTTCAGAGGTTGCGGGAGCCAAGAGCTCTCTGCTTCTATGCTAATCACCTATAAAGGTGTTAGTCAGCTATACCCTGAAAGAACAGCAGATATACAAATTATTAATAATAATATAATATAAGTTTATCACATTTCAAAAGATATGTCAAGCTTTTTTTTATTTTTCCCCAAAATCGTTATTTTGCAACAATATTAACAAGTTTATTTGGTACATATATCTGTTTTACGATATTCTTTCCGTCAACAGATTCCTTGACCTTCTCATCTTCCATAGCCATAGCTATAACGCTGTCCTTGTCTGCGTCAACTGCGATATTCAGCTTTGCCTTCAGCTTGCCGTTCACCTGTACGACGATCTCTACGGTATCCTCTACCAGCTGAGCCTCATCGTATGTAGGCCAGCTCTCGAATGCGATAGTATCATCGTGACCCATGATGTTCCAGATCTCTTCACCCATGTGAGGAGTGATGCATGACAGCATCTTGATAAGGCCTTCAGCGTACTCTCTCGGGCACTTGCCTACCTTGTATACTTCGTTGACGAATATCATCATCTGGCTGATAGCTGTGTTGAATGCCAGCTTCTCATAGTCATCTGTTACCTTCTTGACTGTCTTGTGGTAGACCTTTGTCAGTGAACCGTCATTGTCGTCCGTGAGATTTTCAGCTTCAGTGAAGAAGTTCCAAACTCTCTGAATGAATCTCTTTGCGCCTTCAACGCCGTTCTTGCTCCATGGCTTGCTTACCTCGAGAGGTCCCATGAACATCTCATAGAGACGGAGTGTGTCTGCGCCGTAGTCTCTTACGATATCAGAAGGATTTACAACGAACTCAGGGAAGCGCTTACCCATTTTGATGCCGTTCTCACCGAGGATCATGCCCTGATGAACAAGCTTCTTGAAAGGCTCCTTAGTTGGTGCAAGACCCTTGTCGTAGAGGTATCTGTTCCAGATACGTGAATAAATAAGGTGACCTACTGCGTGCTCAGGACCGCCGATGTAGAGGTCTACAGGCATCCAGTGCTTCAGGAGTTCCTGATTTGCGAATTCCTTATCGTTGTGGGGATCGATATATCTGAAATAGTACCAGCTCGAACCTGCGCTTCCGGGCATTGTTGAAGTTTCTCTTGTGCCCTTGATGCCGTTCTTGTCGTACTTCTTCCACTCTGTTGCATTCTCAAGAGGAGCCTTTCCGCCCTTGCCCTTGTAGTCGTCCAGTTCAGGCAGGATAAGAGGAAGTTCCGAATCGTCGAGAGCGTGGATCTTTCCGTCTTCGCCGTGAACTACAGGAACAGGCTCGCCCCAGTAACGCTGTCTTGCGAATATCCACTCACGGAAATGATAGTTGACAGTGCGCTTTGCTCTGCCCATTTTCTCCAGCTTCTGTGTGATGGCTTCCTTTGCCTCCTCAACAGTGAGACCTGTGAATTCCTCGGAGTTGATGAGCTTGTAGCCCTTGCCCAGATACTCTGTCTTTTCCATAGCAGCTTCAGAAACATCGATGTGGCCGTCCTTGCCGTCGATTACCTGGATCATATCTATATTGTGAGCAACAGCGTACTCAAAGTCACGCTGATCGTGGCTCGGAACAGCCATAACTGCACCTGTGCCGTAGCTCGCAAGTACGAAATCGCCGATGAACATACGGACTTCCTTGCCGTTTACAGGGTTGATACAGGTAACGCCCTTCAGTTCACAGCCTGACTTAGTCTTGTTCAGTTCTGTACGGTCCATGTCATTCTTCTTCTTTGTCTCAGCAATGTAAGCCTCGACTTCTTCCCTGTTCTGTACACGGTCGAGAAGGCTTTCTGTAACTGCGCCATCGGGAGCGAGTACCATGAATGTGATACCGTATATAGTTTCGATACAGGTCGTGAAGATGGAGAACTTTCCTCCGCCTACGATATCGAACTCAACTTCAACACCTGTTGACTTGCCTATCCAGTTGCGCTGTATAGCCTTTGTGGATTCAGGCCAGTCGATCTCGTCAAGGCCTTCCAGAAGCTTTTCAGCAAATGCAGGCTGGTCGATCACCCACTGCTTCATATTTTTTCTTACAACTGGATAGCCGCCTCTTTCGGACTTTCCGTCGATAACTTCATCATTTGAAAGAACTGTTCCCAGCTCCTCACACCAGTTTACAGGCATATCTATGTACTTTGCATAGCCATCCTTAAAAAGCTGCTTGAATATCCACTGTGTCCACTTGTAGAACTCAGGGTCGGAAGTAGCTATCATCTTTGACCAGTCATAGTCAAATCCCAGCTCCTTCAGCTGCTTGGAGAAAGTCTTGATATTCTCCTGTGTGAAGCCGTTAGGATGATTGCCTGTAGTTACAGCATACTGCTCCGCAGGAAGTCCGAATGAGTCGTATCCCATCGGATGGAGTACATTGTAGCCCTGCATACGCTTCATTCTTGAAACGATATCAGTTGCTGTATATCCCTCGGGGTGACCTGCGTGGAGGCCTACTCCTGACGGATAAGGGAACATATCGAGTGCATAGAACTTAGGCTTGCTGAAATCCCATACATCGGTCTTGAATGTCTCATGTTCCTCCCAGTATTTCTGCCATTTAGCTTCTACAGATGCGTAATCATATCTGCTCATATCATTTCATTCCTTTATAAAATATAATTTTTACGAAAAGTTGATGGTCCCGCTGAAATTCTCTTTGATGTCCTCATTCGTCACAAGAAGCACAGCACATACTATATCTATAGCACCCTCAAGCAGGTATATCCAGTTGGAGCCGATATGTGCCAGATTTGCGGGGAGATGCACTGCAACTATTATCGCCAGTATAGCGGCAATAACATAGTTGAACTTCTTTATCCATATGAAAAACAGGCAGGCCGTACCAAGTGCGATGAACAGTCCGCTCAGCGAAAATCCGCCTGCAAGTATCATATTCAGCACAGCCTTGACCAAAACGTAAGCAGCCATTGCTATAAGATAGTTTCTGCCCTTTTCATTTTTTGCGTTCATGCTATCAGTCCTTTGTTATAAGATCACTGATGTCTACCTGTTCTCCGTCTGCCCATACACCTTCAAGCTTGTAGAAATCACGGGTAGCCTTGTAGAATACGTGAACGATAACGTCTGCGTAGTCAAGGATTATCCATGTATTTCCCGTGTCAGCCTCTCGTCTTTCGGGCTCGATGCCCTTCTGTGACATCTGGAATTCCACTTCGTCAGCAAGAGTTCTTGCATGGGTATTGCTGGTACCGTTGACTATTACGAAATAGTCAGCAAGTATGGTCAGGTCAGCTATCTTCAGTACCTGTATATCTTCACCTTTTTTAAGGTCCAGTGTTTTTACAATAAGTTCGATTTTTTCTTTTTCAGTCATTTTCTTCCCTCTTTCTTAGTTGAGTCTCTTTGGTTCATCCGATTTTTCGACTTCATCCAGCGTTTCTGCTGTGTTGTCGTAAGCACGGTTGTTATAGTCCTCGACGTACTCTACAAGAGCAACGTCCGATGTTTTCAGTTTTTCCTGATACGGACGGTAATACTGGTTCAGCATAGTAACTGTTGCGTACTTGTGTACGGAATAGAAGCTGTACTCCATGCCGTCCTCTGCGGTATAATTTGCGCCCTCGCCGGGTACCATGTTGACCCTGACGCTGTCAAGGCTGAGCGTAGATGCGAAATCCGCAAGCTTGCTCAGGTCCTCAAGGCTCATATCAGTAGCTATCCACTGATTCTTGTACACATCATTGAGGTAGCTGTAAAGCTTTATTCTTCCCTCGTCCTTTACGATGCTGAGAAGCTTCTCCATAACCGCAGCCATGAATTTTCTCTGGTTCTTCATACGGCCGATATCGCCCTCAGACCATTCACGGCGGAAACGGACGAACCATTCTGCCTGTTCGCCTGTAAGGGTCACATCGCCTTCGGGGATTATCTTGTCAGCCTCATACATGATCTCGTTGTCAACGTGCATGGGGATGCCTCCCACAAGGTCTACCATGTCAACGATATCGAAGCAGGCTGTGGTGATATATGCATCTATCGGGATACCGAAGTTTTCCTGCACCGCATTTACCACACGCTGTATCGGAGGCTGAACATAGGGGTCGCCTTCCGTATAAACGCTGTTGAACTTGCAGGTAACGCTGTTGGTGTAATCAGGAACTGCAAGGTCTCGTGGTATCTGAAGGATATTCAGCATACCTCCGCCTATATCGAACTGACATATCCACGCCACATCGGTAAGCTGTTCTGTCTCATCGAAGCCGATAAAAAGAACAGAATACTGTCCCTCAACAAGCTGAGGAAGATCAAGTCCGTCGGTAAAATCGCTTTCCACAACATCCGTCTTTATTTTAAGATCCATGCTGTTCTGCTGGAGTTCGCCCTCGATGTCAACGGTAGGCTGCCACTTTTTAAGGTATCTTATTATGGATACTCTCTCATCGGGCTGGCCTGACTTCTTATACCATAGGATAGGCATATTCAGCACCATTGCAAGTATCAGTACCAGACTGAGTATGAGTGAACCCGACTTTATCCATGTATCACGGGAAGTCTTTGCACGTTTTCTCTTTTTCCTGCCGCTGCTTTTTTTGCCTGTGTTCTTCTTTGCCGGACGCTTTTTTCCTTCGGCAGACGCTGTTCTGCGTCTTTCTGCCCTGACCTTTTCGTCGGCCCTTCTCAGGCTTCTCTCGATCATTTCCGAAGCAGTATCGCTGTCGTCGTCGTCATCAATTTCAGGTCTTATCTCCACGGCAGGCCTCAGAGAACCCGCATCGTGCTTTGCCCTGTAGAAATACTCAGATTCCTCAACGCTGTCGGTCTTGTACGATGTATCTGTATCTGCGGCATATCTTCCCTGATAAGAAGACATAGTCCCTACTTCATAGCTGAACTGTGAACCATCCGACTCCTTCTCATATCTGCCGTGGTATACGGGCTTTTCCGAAGGAGCGAATTCGCTTTCAGCTTTCGGGGATACGTTTCTGTTATCATCCATTTTCTTCTTTTTCATTTAAGCGCCCTCTTTGTTTCCTTGCTGCTTTTTCTTCTTTTTGCAGTCTTGTGTAGAAATTGTAAGCGTCAACTGTACACGGAGGAATCACTCCGCCTTTCTTTATAACCGATTTTATTGAAAATACCAATGCGTAAAGCATGGCTTCATTGAGATCGGTATATACCAGCTTGCGCATCTTGTCAACGTCCTTGTAGTCTCTTTCGGCAGATACAAGATCGCCCAGGTAGACTATTTCCTCAAGTCTTGACATACCTGCCCTTCCGACTGTATGGAATCGGATGGCATTTATGATATCTATATCCTCAACGCCGAACTGTTCCTTTACGAAATAAGCGCCTGCAATGCCGTGCCAGAGCGAACGTGTTTCCAGTTCCTCCCTGCAAACGGCAAATCCGCTTTTTTCCACAAGTGCCTTCTGATCGGCATCGGTCATCTCCTTGCACACATCATGGAGGAGTCCTGCATAGTAGGCCTTATCGGGGTCTTCACCGTATTTCTCGGCAAGCTTTCTGCATTCATCCGCAACATTCATGGAATGCTGGAAACGCTTTGCGGAAAGATTGGCTTTGAGGTATTTCTTTTTATCTTCGGGGTCGTACTGCATTATCTCTTCACCTCTTACAGAATATAACCCCTTTGATCTTATATATTGTACTACATTTTTGTGAAGATAGCAAGTACAATCAGTGTTTTTTTCGATATTTTTTCTTATCTGAGAGGAGGAGATCTCCAGCGGCGGAGTCTCGGAAATGCGTATACATCCGTACTGACTCAGGCGTGAAGCCGCTTCTCTCAGTTCTTCCATATCGCCGTTATTTCTCGAAACAGCGCAGAGTGTGACCTGAGAGAGGATGTCCTCGAATCTGAACCACTTCTCAAAGCAGAGAAGCATATCGCTTCCCACAAGAAGATACAGTTCATCATCAGGGAAAAGGCTGCGGAAATGCTCTACTGTATAAATAGTATAACTCACACGGTCGCTTTTAATCTCGTAATCCGAAACTTCCAGTCCCTCCGTGCCTTCGCAGGCAAGACGAAGCATCTCCAGTCTGTCCTCTCCCGACGCATATTCAGCGCTTGAACGGTGAGGGGATATTTTTGAGGGAAGCAGGAATATCCTGTCCAGTCCGAAATCCTTCATAGCAGCCTTTGCAAGATGGATATGCCCGTTATGAACGGGATTGAAGCTTCCGCCGTATATACCTGTACGCATTCTGTCACCTCCACGGACGCTTTCCCTGCGTCCAGCCTTTATCCTTCCAGTATTTCACATCAGCCTCATTGAAACCGTTTTTCTGCATCATGCTCATCATGAAGAAAAGTCCTCTTGTTTTCAGAGGTATACCCACTCTGCCTTCCCTGCCGAGAATCTTCTTGGCCAGCGAGTCGGTCTTCTTGCCGATAGCAGCCTTTATTTCCGGCTTGACTCTGCTCCAGTCGCTCTCCATAACAGCCTTGCCGTACTTGTAAACTCTCGGTATTCCCCAGAAGAAACAGCTGTCGGCTACGTCTTTCATTGCCGACTTCATGCCCATTCCTGCCGCAGTCGATATTATCACTGCCTGCTTTCCGAACATTTTCTCCTCGGGGCGATGCACCATCCAGCGCCATCCGTAATGGTCAAGGAAAGCTTTCATCTGTCCCGTGGCATGGAATACATAAGTGGGAGTAGTGAATATCAGCACATCAGAGCTGTCGAGCATTTCCGTGATCGGACGCAACTGAGAATAGTGCGGACATTTATCCTCGCTCTCTGTAATGCATTTCGCACAGCCGCAGCAGAAGTTCCCGAAATCACGGGGAAGGAATATCTCGCTGATATTTTCCGCACTTGTCAGCTTTTCCGCAAGGATGCGCCCTGTATTGTAGGTCGAGCCTTTATGGTTCGTACCGCTTATAATGAGTACTTTCATACTTTTCCTCTGAATTTCCTGATTATTTGCCCGTTGAACTTATCAAAGTTCTCCGGGAGCATCATTACTTTGCCTTGGGGATATTCTCGATAACGGGTTCTTTCTCGTTGCGCTTGAAAAGCACGAACTTTGAACCTATGACCTGCACTACGTCAGCGCCTGTCTGCTCAGCTATTGCATCAGCGGCTTCTCTTGCGGTCCAGCCCGAATTTTCCAGAACTCTCAGCTTTATCAGTTCTCTCTTGCGGAGAGCCTCGGCGATGTCCTTGCACATAGCCTCTGTAACTCCGCCCTTGCCTATCTGATAGATAGTCTCATATGTTGAAGCGATACCACGAAGGTATGCTCTCTGTTTGCTTGTAAGCATAATTTTCTCCTTTTATTTTTGGGATAAATAATCATAAAGTGCCTTTAATGCCGCACCTCTGTGGCTTATGGCATTCTTTTCATCAGCGGAAAGTTCAGCCATAGTCCTGTCGCCTACCATGAAAACAGGGTCGTAGCCGAAACCGTTGGTGCCACGCATTTCATGACCGATACAGCCGATACAGCCGCCGTCCATGGTCTTTACTTCGTTTTCGTCGATATATGCGATAGTACATTGGAACGAAGCCGTTCTCTTATCATCGGGAACATCCTTCATTTCCTCCAGAAGCTTCCGGCACTCATGTCCCTTTGGCGCATATCTTGCGGAGTACACTCCCGGTCTGCCGTCAAGCGCATTGACGCAGAGACCGCTGTCGTCTGCGATAGTGGGCAGTTTTACGATGTCGTACACTGCCTTTGCCTTTATCATTGCATTCTCCGCAAAAGTTGTGCCGTTTTCCTCGGGCTCGCAGTCCGCACCTGCTTC
>Ga0255346_1005667_pt1 | contig 12732 bp, 9 predicted proteins | sample wastewater_treat_FD_194410 | JGI IMG/M metagenome (GOLD analysis project Ga0255346, IMG submission 194410) | Wastewater microbial communities from Lulu Island WWTP, Vancouver, Canada - plant22 | ecosystem: Engineered > WWTP > Wastewater > Unclassified | place: Canada: Vancouver, British Columbia... | reverse complement strand
CAGCATACATACGACTTTCATAAAACCGCGAGGAATCATGGCTCACCCTTCCGGGTGTGCCAAAAGCACTGGTCTGGGTCGGGTTGTTTTTCTCTTCAGCAGCCATATTATTCAATTATAGCCTCAGTTGTAAGATCTAATCTTAAACGACGGGTTATAGCAAAGGGGTATAATGTGGCTATGTTGATCACAATGGAGGAACGATGTTAAACACCGAAGATTCTGTTCTGGTGCTGGTTGATTTTCAAAGCCGATTGGCTGAAATTGTCGAACGGAAAGAATTGGTGTGCCCAATGCACTACGATTGATTGAAGGCTGCCGAGCACTGGGAGTGCCAATTTTGCCCACCCTTCAGGTGCCAGAAAAATTGGGCGGTATGCCGCCAGAACTGGAAGAAGCATTAGGAGAAATCCCTATTATTGACAAATCGGTGTTCAGTGCCCTGCGGGAACCGGTTTTCTTGCTGGCCTTGCGGCAAAGCGGGCGAAATCAGGTGCTTTTGGCGGGCATTGAAGCGCACGTTTGTGTTTTACAAACCGGATTAGATCTGCTGGACGCAGGCTACCAGGTGCATGCACTCAGCGATGGGGTGTTCTCGCGCCGGATGGAAAATCAGCAAGTGGCTCTGATGCGCTTGCACGATGCGGGAGCAATCATATCCAGTGTGGAAATTGCCCTATTTGAGATGATCCGAACTTCGAAACATCCACAATTTCGAACAATTTCCGGGTTGATCAAATAATGATTATTGAAAAGGCTGACCTTCTGAAGGTTAACGTGCGGGTGGTGATAGAGGCATTGCGCTGATTTTTGAACTTTAGAAGGTGACCAAAATTTTAACCGCCAATTTTGCTTGACAATCATGAGCCTAAAGGTTAAAATCATTTTCACGCTCAGACAAGGAAGCGGTACAAGCCGAGTTAGCTCAGTTGGTAGAGCACGCGACTGAAAATCGCGGTGTCCACAGTTCGATTCTGTGACTCGGCACCTTGTGTTTAAAGAGGCTTTTTCTGATTGGAGGAGGCAGCCTCTTTTTGGTTAAATGGAAGATACGTTCATTGCAAAAGGGGAAATAGAAAATTTTTCAATGCAGCAGCTAAACCTGTGAGATATTTTTACAAAACACTTTCGTCGGATGGAAATTTAAATAAGGTTTGGATGCAATCCTTTAATTGTGTAATACCGCACTTTTAATAATTATTAAATTTTATTCGCTATGTATTTCAACGTTGTTGAGTTTATGCGTTTTTCAATGTATTTTCTCTAAAATTTTGTAAATCAATGCCTGCTTCGCCCAACCGAGCTGTTTCAGCAGCAAAGCCCAGCAAATGACTCTCCAGGGCATCGTTAGCACTAGTTAAAGGAGGCATCTGACCGCGCAATGCCTGAACAAAAGCGCGCATAAGGCCCGCATCACCGCCGCCATGCCCCGAGGCGCTCTCAACCGTGGTGGGGAAAGTAAAGCGCTGGATTTTCCCAGGTCCATGGGGATGAATTTCCAGCCAGGCTTGAGCGTAGGTGAGCTTGCCCAGCAGTGTCGCTTTCGAGCCATCGACCCGCAATGTTCTGCCCTCCTCATGGGAGTGTCCGTGCATCGTCAACGTGGCGGTGACCCCACTGGGGTAGCGCAGGTTAACGATTTGGTGGTCAACTACGCTGTTGTCGCAATGATAAACACAGCGTCCGTAAGGCCCGGTTTGCAGAGCGTGCAGCACAGCCTGGTCGCTGGTCGGGTTTGTGGTGATGGTGTTGCGAGGCCAGCCGCTGTAACGTGTTAATATCCGAATGCTGGGGACAATCGCTCCCAGAGCGTCAGCCAGGCGGGGGTGAGAGATGGAAAGTTTGCCGATTGCCCGCAATAAGGGGTTTTCTGCTGTAGCCACCGCGGCTTTAATCGGGTAGCTATCCAAATAGATGCGCGGTGCATAATAAGGACAGGAGCCTGAGATTGGACACCCATCTGTACAGCGCAGCGGTACGCCGGGGGGAGCGTTTTCAGATTTAAAATGGAGCAGGTTCCCGGCAGAACTGAGCCAGTCAGCAAGTTCGCCAGTGAACCAGTACAGCAAATCCAGATCGTGACAGCATTTTGCCAGGATCATGGGCGCGCTATGATTGGTGTTCCGCCAATTGCCGCGCACATAACTATGTGCCATGTGATAATAAGCCACATTTTCACTGTGGGCAATGTGCACCAATTGCCCAAGAATGCCCGAATCAAAAATCGCCTTTACCTTCTGGAAAAATTCGGTATATCGTAACACATGACATACCATCAGGGTACGCCCGGTTTCTCGCGCGGTGCGAACGATATGCACGGTCTCAGCCAGTGTGGTTGCCATGGGTTTTTCCAGCAGTACATCGTAGCCTGCATCCAGGGCCGAAACCGTCGAATTATGATGATCTTCATCCTGCGTGGCGTTTAACACGGCATCCGCAATTTTCCCGACTTTAAGCGCCTCTTCCCAACTCGTAAATTGGCGCTCAAGGGGGATGTTATGCGCAGTGGCAAACCGCATACGTCGATCGGGGTCAGGCTCGGCAACCGCAACAAATTGAATCTGATCAGGATTATTGAGCGCATAAGGCCCGTAGGAATCTGCGCCACGGTTACCGGCGCCAAAGAGAAGGACAGTTATTGGTTTTGTCATGAGGAGCTCCTTACTCGCTGTGTTGCAAGTGGATTATAACATCTCCCGAGAGGATAAATCAGTCTGCCTACTTTGACTGATAAATGGTCCAGGTAACCCCCTAAATAGAATAAATATGTATTTACTGGTGAGTGTTATTAATAAGTCATGATCATCACAATACTGTTGTTGTCTGGATTTTATGGCCTATTATATTTTTTTTATTTTTATTTTCCTATCAGAAGTTGCCCGTGAACTGCGATAAATCTTTTATCAAAAGTGATAGAATTGGAATAAAAGATTATCATGGTGGTTGTCAAAGATGAATTACTGAGCCGCCGGGATAATCATGCAAATATTAAGTATGATTGTCTCGATCGAATAATGCAGAAAAGATTTTACAAAGTTATTCATAGTTGCTGATGAAAAAAAGTTTTAATTGATGTACTCAGAAAAAGAATCTGCGACCTTAGAACTTAAACAGCAAGAAACCAAATCCTTCCCCAAGACTGTATGTGCTTTTGCTAATTATTGTGATGGGAGGATAATTTTTGGTGTCAAAAAAGATGGTACTATCTCTGGCATTCATGATCCAGAAAAGTTTCGACTTCAAATTGAGAATGTCATAAATGATACCATTGATCCTCGCCCTGATTTTCAATTAAGAACGGATGACTTCGAAGGAAAATATTTGGTTGAGCTTTCTGTGGATAAAGGCTTGAACACACCATACACCTATAATGGAGCTGCATACAAAAGGAGTGACACATCATCTGTTCCAGTCGATGCAAACGAATTACGACGACTTTCGTTAGAGGGGGTTAATATTACCTATGATCAATTACCATCAACTGAAGTGAACTTGTCCTTTGAAAAATTGAAGAGGTTGCTTAAGGAAAAGATTGGCATTAAGCATTTTTCTGAAGACACATTGCGAACATTAGGTTTACTGCAGAAAGGAAATTTTACACGTGCTGCACAACTCCTTGCGGATGAAAATCAAGTCAATCAGTCTATTACCACAATAATTCGGTTTGGAGGAAATGCCTCAATTTTTTTGGAAAGAGTTGACATAGTTGGAAAGTCTTTATTGACGCAATATGACGAAGCACTAAAAATGTTTTCAAAGTGGTATAAACCTTATGAAAAGATTGTGGGATTTGAGAGAATTCAAAGGGAACAAATTCCCCAAGAAGCCTTCAGGGAAGGAGTGGCAAATGCTTTAGTGCATCGCCGGTATGATATTAACGCAGCAATTCAAATTGCCATGTATGAAGATCGTATAGAGATTACATCGCCAGGGGGCCTTCCACCAGGGATTACAAAAACATCATATATTTTTGGCCAAGTTTCAATTCTTCGAAATCTTGTAATTGCTGAAGTTTTTTATCGCCTTGGGCTTATTGAAAAGTTTGGCACTGGTATTTTCCGGATTCGCGAATCATATGCTGCTTATCACCAAATACCACAATTTGACTTATCAGATGATTATATCCGTGTCATCTTACCTGTTGTTGATTATGATGCAGTGAAAGAAGAAAAGGACATTAGCACATTAATTTTAATGGCTTTATCAAAGCATGGTTTATTATCACGTTCGCAATTAGAGGAATTTACAGGATATCAACGAAGTTGGTTGAGTGAAATTCTAAAAAGAATGGTTAATGAAGGAATTCTTGAAGTTGTTGGGAGAGGACCGCAAACGAGATATCAAATCAAGTAATCATACGCGGTAGCTAGGCTATATTCCGGTTAATCTTCCGTTATGAGCAAACCACCGGAAGATACCATTGTGTGAACTACCGCAGGGACAGCAAAAAAACAGCGACAATTAATTTAAGTTTTAATAAAAAAGCAGTTTACTGATCACCTCAAGTTCCTCAAATATCATAAAGTAAATCTTTTAAATGAGGTGATAAAATGTGGGCATTGAAAAGGTCTGGCTATGGAAAAAACACTTCTTCTTACGATTGAAGAAGCAGCGTTGAATGCTTGGTCTACGCCCAAACAGGTATTTTATGATGGGTGGGTGCTTCGCTTCACGGGCGGACAATCCAAGCGTGTCAATTCGGTCAATCCGCTGTACCCATCAACGTTGCCATTGAATGAGAAGATTAGAACATGTGAGGCGATTTACGCACATCAGGGGTTGCCGCCGCTTTTTCGTGTTCCAGAAATTAATAATGATGCCGACCTGGTCAAGGTCTTAGACACATGCGGTTACAAACCGTTTGAGCCGACGGTTGTATTGGGGCGTGCCTTAGGAAATTGCATACAGTCTGAACCAGCCGATGAATTGGAAGTGTCTATCCATGAAATGTTCGTTGAAGATTGGTTTCGGTTGCGGTCACAATTTATCGCGGTATCGGAGGATGATCTTCAGGCTCATAAATTGATTTTGAGTTGTATTGTGCCAGAGAAAGTGCTGCTGGGAATGTTCGTTGGCGACCAGCCCGTTGCCTGTGGTATGGGGGTGGTAGAAGGGGCTTTGTTGGGCTTTTTCAGCATATACGTTTCAGCAGAATGGCGGCGCAGAAATTTCGCAAGCATGATAATGAATGCATTGATCAAATGGGGGTTGTTGCATGGGGCAAACTATGGATATCTACAGGTGGAGGGGCATAATAAACCAGCATTGGCTTTGTACAATCACCTGGGGTTTGCACCCTGTTACTGGTATACCTATTACCAAAAATAGTTGATTGGAATGTGGTGCGTGGTGGATGGCGATTGAGCGAAATGCAATATAACTTCACCTAGGTATTCCATTTGAAAGACGAGAGGAATTAACGGGTAAATACACCATGCCAAGTTGGGGAAGGTGAAATTATCGAATTGCAACTACTGCTTAAATTGTGTTTCGTATAGGTTGGCGTAAAGTCCGCCTAATTTGAGCAAATCCTGGTGAGTGCCGCGTTCGATCACCTCACCTTTATCCATCACCAAAATCAGGTCAGCCGAGAGGATGGTGCTCAGGCGATGAGCAATGACGATGCTGGTGCGGTTGGCGTACATGCGTTCCAGGGCTTCTTGAATTAGAGCCTCTGATTCACTGTCGAGGTGACTGGTTGCTTCATCCAAAATCATGATGCGCGGGTCTTTAAGCAGAACACGCGCCAGTGCCAGGCGTTGTTTTTCACCGCCGCTCAAGCGGTAACCGCGCTCACCCACGATGGTGTTATAACCGTCGGGGAGATCGATGATAAATTGATGGATGTTGGCAGCCTGGGCGGCATTGACCAACTCTTCTTCAGTAACTTTTGGGTTGGCATACAGCAAATTCGCCCGAATTGTATCGTGAAACAGATAGGTCTCTTGGGTTACCATACCGATCGAAGCAGCCAGATCGTCCAGGCGCAAGGTGCGGATATCGTGACCATCAAGACGGATAACACCTGCGTTAGGATCGTATAAACGCGGAATCAGGTAGGTGAGGGTGGTTTTCCCCGCTCCACTGGGACCGACCAGAGCCACCAGGTCACCGGGGTTGGCGACAAAAGAGATTTCTTTCAGGGCTGTTTCACGCGCCTGGCTGGCAATGGGTTGGCTGGGATCTTTAGGCTGGAGGGCTTCATCGGATATAACCCCTGCCGCCTGTTCAATTAAATAGGGTCGGTCGACATCGCTAAGCAGACCATCGAAGGAGTCGCTATATTTAAATGTGACCTGTTCAAATTCAAGCCTGCCCTGGGGCGAATCTAAAGAGATGGCATCCGGACTTTCCTCGATATCTACTGGGAGATCAATTACTTCAAAAACCCGTTCAAAACTGACCATTGAAGTGGCAAATTCAACCGGTGCATTGATGAAACCCTGGAAGGAATTATAAAGGCGTGAAAGGTAATCGCCAAAGGCTACAATTGTTCCGAGGGTGAACATTTCCATAATTACCAGGTAACCACCAACGCCATATACCAGCGCACTGCCCACAGCGGTTAGCAGATGAACGATAACCATGAAAACAATTCCCATAGTCGCCCGTTTGACCCCTAAATTTTTAACCTCCAGGGCACGATTGGTGAACCGATTCACTTCAGCTTCGCTTTGTCCGAAGAGCTTAATCAATAAGGCGCCGCCGATGTTGAGGGTCTCGTTCATGGTGGCATTCATACGGGCATTTGTTTCCATTTGTTGGCGGGCGATTTTTCTAAATACCCGTCCCAGCCTGCGGGCTGTGAAAATAAACAAGGGCAAAATGATGATACCCATCAAGGTCAGGCGCCATTCAAGGGTCAGCATGACGACCAGTGTGGTGACTACTTCAATAAAGCTGGTGACGAGGGTGACCAGGGTGCGGCTGATGGCGGTTTGCGCCCCGATGACGTCGTTATTCAATCGGCTGATCAATTCGCCCAATTGCGTATGTGTATAAAAGCGCAACGACATGCGCTGGAGATGCTTGTATAAAGTTACTCTCAGGTCGTAAATTACACCTTCACCAACCTGTGAAACTAAACGGCGAGTGATGATTTGAAAAAATCCGCTCACAATGGGCAGGATAAGCAAGCCAACCGCAGCCAGAACCAGGCCGCGAAAATCCTTTGCTGGAATGGCATTATCGATTAGGTGCCTGAGGATCAATGGTGAAAGCAGGGCTACCCCCGTTGTTGCTAAAATTGAAAGCAGACTTCCAATCACCTGCCAGAGATAAGGTTTTCCATACTGCAAAACACGTTTAATTTGTTTCCACGAGAGACGCGGTTTTTCTTTTGATGCATGAACAAAACTATGCCAATTTCTTCCACGTAGTGCCAAGATTAATCAGTCCTTTCTATGGTTTCATTGTTGAGTTGGTCTGAATTTTTATTCCTTAAATCAAGGGCAAAAAATTGGGCAGCTCCTGGACGGAGCAGAATTATGTGAATCAATCCCTGGGCAGAGAAAAGCAAATCCGTGCACCAGCGTCAGTTTTTGCATCCGCCCACATACGACCACCATGCGCTTCGATAATCGCACGCGCCAGGTAAAGTCCCAATCCTGCGCCCTGGGTTTTCCGACTGGTATCTTTCGCCCGGTAGAAACGGTCGAAAATGTGGGGTAAATCACCGGTAGCAATCCCTGGCCCGGTGTCGATCACGCAAATCACTACCTGATCGGGCAGGGTTTGTCCGCTGATGCGGATTTCTCCTTCAGGTGCGTACTTGATCGCATTGGAGATCAGGTTGCTGAGCACCTGTTCGATGCGGGATTCATCGGCAAGCACGATGGGAAAATTCTTATCGATATCGTTAATGATGTGATGCGCCGGTGATTGAACCTGAAACCGTTCAGCCAAACGATGTGCGAGCTGATGGAAATTCAGATCAGCTTTTTTCATGTGCACACCATTCATTTGCAGCCGGTTGGCTTCTAACAGGTTTTCAATCAAATCGGTCAACCGATCGGCTTCTTCTTCAATCACCTGCAAACTGCTATTCATAATGTTGCTGTCCCACTGGACATCATCACGCCGCAGGGTGCTGACATAGCCTTTGATCAAAGCCACCGGTGTTTTTAACTCGTGGCTGATAATGGAAACAAATTCGCTTTTCAGCTCGTCAGCTTGCCGGAAGCGGGTAATGTCGCGCACCGTAACGATGGTGCTGATTAAAGTACCTTCTGATGAGATCAATGGTGCGTACGTAATTCCAACCGGTAAGGGCGGGCGCCCGCCAGGGCGTACGATGTCGCCTTCCACATAGAGGTGAGCCTGTGGCGAGAGCGGCCATCCACCCGCTTCGGCTTTTTCCAAGGTAATGCCATTAGGAGGTTTTGCCCAGTGGATTACATCCTCGTGCTTCAGGCTTTGCAGTTCAACCTGTGTAATGCCATACATTCGTGAAAAAGCTGCATTGGTGCGTTCGATGGCGCGGTCGGGCGTAAGGATCAGGATCCCATCAGCAGCGGAATCGAGAATGGCGTCGGTGTGCTGCTTTTCCCGGTTAATTTCGGTGTAAAGCCGGGCATTGCGGACTGCAATAGCAGCCTGGTTGGCAAAGCTGGAAAGCAGAGAGCGGTCATTTGTTGAAAAAACACCCTGATAATTGCGAAAGATATAAATGAAGCCAATCACTTCACGCTGTGCAATTAAAGGCAGTCCGACAGCGGAAAGAGTGCCCATGCTGATTTGTTGCAAGAGGCGGTTGAGTTCGGGGAGCTGGAGGTTGGTTGGGTCCTGAACAGGTGGGATTCTATTCAACCAATCATTCAGGAAGCGCTGGATGGCATCGGGAAGCCCATCGGCAACCGCCAAAAACCAGTGCGCCTGATGGTTGCTGAGGGCAATGAAGCCGGCATGCCCGGCAAGCATTTCGATGGAATATTTGAGGATGCGGCTCAGGAGTTTATCGAGGTCCAGTTCTTCGGTCAGCGCTCGTGAAATTTCAAGTAAATAATCGCGTTGACGCACGCGGATGTCGGGTAGCATGGTTTCATTTTATCGCAGAATTAGATATTTGGTGAATGGTGCGAAACTGGTTTGTGATTTTTAGCGGTGCTTTGCTCAACCAGTTGAATTCCCTTTCGCAAATTTCAAGAGCATTGGATGTTCGTGAGATGTGACGATTGGATCTCTTGTGGGCTTATTATGCTCTTCCATTTACCACCAATTATATATATCTGCCCCTTTTATTTCCAAGTTCCCGTTTTTGGCTTTGAAGATCCTCAAAGGGAACATTTACTCAGTATTTTGCGTCATAAGAATGGTAATTTATCGCTTAATGCCTTAATATTAAGGTAGATTGCTTTTTATGCGATATATGAAAGTGAGAGTATAAAAATGAAACGCAGAATATGGCTTTTCGTTGGTTTTGTGTTGATCAGTGGGCTTATCTTGAGCGGTTGTGAGATATTTGCACAAGACCAGGATGAGGACCTCCAAACGGTTGTGCAAACCCAGATTGCTGACACTCAAGTTGCATTAGAACAGATTGAATCAATTGTTGCAGAAACATTGGCTGCCATGTCGACATCTGAACAGAAAGAAATAGAGGTGATTTCTCCGACGGAAGAAATGCCGGCTTTGTTACCGGAACAGGCGGCCACCCCGACATTGTCGTTCACAGATACGCCGACAGCTGTTCCAACGGCAACCTTCGTTCCGACCCTGGCTGTGCCGCTGGCAGAGGTCAGCGTGCCCACAAATTGCCGCACTGGGCCTGGAAAGATATTTGACAAGGTCAGCGTATTGAATGTCGGCAAACAAGTGGAGGTGATCGCCAAAAACGCATCTGGAACTTACTGGGTTGTTAAAAATCCGGGCGGCGAAGGCACCTGCTGGCTTTGGGACCAGTATGTCTCGATCACGGGCAGCACTGTTGACCTTCCCGTGTGGGAATCACCGCCTACGCCAACACCCATGGCAGGTGTTACTTCTCCTTCTGAAGTAACGCTTAAAGTGAGTGTGCCAACCAATTGCAGGGTCGGACCGGGTATACCTTACGAGATCGTCAGTATCTTGCAGGTAAACAAAACCGTGAAGGTTGTTGCGCGGCATGCCAGCGCGGATTTCTGGGTGATCGAAAACCCTGGTGGCTCGGGCACGTGCTGGGTATGGGGTGAGCATGCTACCTTTACCGGCGCGAAAGGGAACTTACCAATTCAGGCGCCTCCTCCAGCCCCAACACCACAAACGACGCCTGGCATGGTTAATTTGAAAGTCCATGTGGATACAAATTGCCGCGTGGGACCGGGAATTCCTTATGATATTGTCACAGTTCTTAAGATCGGAAAGACAGCGACGGTGGTCGGACGGCACCCCACGGCGGATTATTGGGTAATCGAAAACCCGGCAGGAGCTGGCACGTGCTGGGTATGGGGCAAATACGCGACCCTGACGGGTAATTCAGCGAGCTTACCCGTTTGGGATGTGCCGCCTACACCAACCCCAACTCCCGTGACACTATCGGTTCGTGTGGATACCAATTGCCGAGTGGGGCCGGGAATTCCTTATGATATTGTGACCATCTTCCGGATTGGGCAAACGGCGGAAGTGGTTGGGCGTAACGAATTATCTACCTTCTGGGTCATTAAAAACCCCATTGGATCGGGAACCTGTTGGCTGTGGGGCAAATATGCCACGCTTAAAGGGCCATCGACCAGCCTTCCAATTTGGGACCCTCCGTCCAGTCCGTAACGAAGGGAATAATTTACACGTCTTCTGCCTGGATGATCTCGTTTTCTGGCAGCCCGATAAAGGACTCTTTTGTTGGGCTGCTTTCTAAATCAAAAATTTTGATGACATTTTTCTCATTGACGCCTGCAGAATTACCTGCTATTATTCCAGCATATGCAAGAATGTAAAGGAAATATTTTTTCCAAAATCTGGACGTATCTTCGACGAGAATTGCAGTGGTTTCGACCTGGACTGGGTTATAAACGCTGGCTGGTCCTGGTAATCTTGGGGACGACCCTGTTGGGGCTGGGGTTGGCGTTGATTGTTCTTGACCTTTACCACAATGCCCCTGACAACTGGCTGATCCCTATTTTGGCGCGGCTTTCATTGCGCTTTTTGGATCGACCAATTCGGGTGATCATCTTTGGTGGTATCGGTGTGATCATGGTTTTGATTGGCGTTTGGGGTGCGAATCAATCCCTGCTCAGACCCTTTGTTCAGCCAGGTAAACCCTTGATCGATACTTTGGAATCTTTTCGACGCCGTGATCGCGGGCCGCGTATTGTGGTTTTAGGTGGCGGGCACGGGCTGGCTTCTTTGTTGCGTGGGCTAAAAGCCTATACGCGTAATATCACTGCTATTGTTACCGTCACTGATGATGGCGGGTCCTCCGGGGAATTGCGACGAAATGTCGGCATCCTTCCACCGGGTGATATACGGCATTGCCTGGCTGCATTGAGCGATGATGAAGATTTGCTCACCCAGGTGTTTCAATACCGCTTTGCCGCTGGTGCAGGGTTGGAAGGCCATACATTGGGGAATTTGTTTATCACTGCCCTTACAGAAATCACCGGCAGTTTTGAAACGGCGGTTGCAGAATCTGGTCGGGTTTTAGCGGTGCATGGGCAGGTTTTACCCTCAACGCTGACCGACATCCGGCTGCTGGCAGATATTGAAGATGATGACGGCAAAACCCGGAATGTGATTGGAGAAACCCAGATACGAGAAGCCCAGGGTAAGATCAAACGCTTATGGCTTGATCCAACCAATACACCGGCTTTCCCGCCGGCAATTTCGGCAGTGTTGAGTGCAGATCTGATTATCATTGGCCCGGGCAGCCTGTTTTCCAGTTTGCTTCCAAATTTGCTGGTGCGTGATTTGGCAGAAGCGGTGCGGGTCAGTCATGCGTTGAAATTTTTTATCTGCAATGTGGCTACAGAGCGCGGTGAAACGGATGCGTTTGATTGTCTGGACCATGTGCAAACTGTAGAAAAGCATGGCGGGTCAAATTTGTTTGACCTGGTAATTTGTAATAACCATTTTGAAGGCGAACTGGGGGAAAATGTTAATTGGGTCAAGATGAGTGATGAACTACTTGAACATACATCTGTTTATTGTGCTGATTTAGTTGACCCCGATTATCCCTGGCGGCATGATTCAAAACGCCTTTCAAAAACAGTCATGAACCTGTTTTATGAGCGGACAGGGCCTTTATCGAACTAATTAATCAAAAAAATCCAAAAAATTCGTTGCACAACTCCCGTTTGTAGGAGTAGAATAAGCGAAGTAAATAAATTCTAGAGGAGGCTTAATTATGGCTACACGCGTTGGTATAAATGGTTTCGGCCGTATTGGTCGTCAGGTTTTAAAGGCAATTCGTGAACGTCACCCCGATGAACTCGAAGTAGTGGCAATCAATGACCTTTTTGATGCAGAAACAAATGCGCATCTTTTTAAATACGATTCAAATTACGGTATTTATGATGGCACTGTTGAGGTTAAAGATGGCAATTTGTTAATCGATGGCGATGTCGTCAAAGTGATGGCAGAGAAGAACCCCTACAACCTGCCCTGGTCGGACCTGGATGTTGATATTGTAATTGATGGCACCGGTATCTTCCGAGATGGAAAAGGCACCCCAGAAAAACCGGGCGCTAATGCGCATATTGATGGTGGTGGCGCGAAAAAAGTGATTATCACTGCCCCTGCTTCAAATGAAGATATAACCGT